>Ga0070741_10008358_pt1 | contig 20827 bp, 18 predicted proteins | sample Coa_R1_4_FD_66440 | JGI IMG/M metagenome (GOLD analysis project Ga0070741, IMG submission 66440) | Surface soil microbial communities from Centralia Pennsylvania, which are recovering from an underground coalmine fire - Coalmine... | ecosystem: Environmental > Terrestrial > Soil > Unclassified ...
AGACGATCGGCAGCCTGGAGACGAAGGACGCGACGCGCACGCGGGTGAAGTGGTACGTGAGCGTGGCGCTGTTCAACACGCTGAAGCTGGCGAAGCTGACCGGCGTGCGGCCCTAGGCCTGTTCGGCGCCGGAGGGCGATGGTCCGAGGGCCGGGGGTGAGCATCCCCGGCCCTCGCTGCGCGCGAGCGACCTGCGACCTGCCCCAGGGCTATCGCGTCGCGGTGAGGAGCGAGCGGCGCAGGAGCCCGGCTTCGATGGCCGCGATCTGGGCTAGGTTGTCGGCCCGCTGCTCGTCGAACTTCGCGTCGCCCTGCACGGCGCGCAGCGCCGGCTCGCGGCGGTCGCGGGCGGCACGCCACGCGCGCGCGAGGCGCAGGTATTCGTCGGTGACGTCGCGCGCGACGGCGTCGCGGAAGCCGGCGGCGCGCAGCAGCGCGTCCTGCGTCGCGCGCGCGGCGACGCAGTTGGGCCCGGCGGCGGCGGCGCGGCGTCGCTGCGCCGGCGTCAGTCCGTCGGCGAGGTGGATCGTGTAGTAGGCGATGCGGCCGCCCGGCTTCAGCACCCTGCGACATGCTCTCAACACGGAGAGCTTCGAGGCAATTCAGCAGAGGACGTCGGTGTGGACGACGGCATCGAACGTGCGGGACGCGAACGGCAGCGCGTCGGCGCTCGCGCGCAGGAAGCGGCAGCGCTCGGCGACCTGGCGCTGCGCGGCGGCCGCGGCGGCGCGGCGGATGCCGTCCGCCGGGAGGTCCGAGAGGACGACGTCGCAGCCGGTCTTCTCGGCGAGATAGAGCCCCGGCCAGCCGGCGCCCGCACCGAGGTCGAGCACGCGCATGCCCTGGCGCAGGCGGACCGCGGCGGCGAGCGCATCGGCCTGGGCGAGCGTGGTGTAGCCGCTCATGCCGTAGACGGCGCCCGTCACCTCCCGCTCGACGTCGGCGAGCACGTCCGCATCGAGCGCGCGGAAGCGTTCGGCGAACTTGTCCGCGATCTCGGTCGGGCGCTTGCGGCGGGCATCGGGCATGGCGCGATCCTCGGCACGGTTGGCGCTCCGCATCGCTGTCGCGCTGCTTCGCGCCGGGGAGGTTGGGATGATGGGGGACACCCCCATACCCCCGGCGGGGGCTGCGCCCCCTGCACCCCGCTTCGAGCGCAGCGCACGACGCGGGAGCCCGTGCGAAGGGTACCGCGGGCGGGGAAGGCGCGGTTCAGTGCGGTGCTTCGGGCGTGGCGGTCGGGGGCGAAGCGCCACGACGCGGGGCGTGCGGGGTACGCGCCGGGGGAGGGCGCGCGTCCAGTGCGGTGCTTAGGGCACAGCGGTCGGAGCACGGGGCGCGTGCGGGGTACGGCGGGCGGGGAAGGCGCGGTCCAGTGCGGTGCTTCGGGCGCGGCGGTCGGGGGCTTGCGGCGGGCATCGGGCATGGCGCGAGCCCTGGCACGGTTGGCGCTCCGCATCGCTGTCGCGCTGCTCGCGCCGGGGAGGTTGGGATGATGGGGGACACCCCCATGCCCCCGGCGAGGGCTGCGCCCCCTGCACCCCGCTTCGAGCGCGGCGTCACCACGCGATCCCGTGCGGCTGCCGGTGATGCGAGCAGTGGGCTGGGTTCGGCCGGCGACTGGCGCCTAGCGCGCGAGGAGCTGGCGCAGGACGTAGAGCAGGATGCCGCCGTGGTTGTAGTACTCGACCTCGACCGGCGTGTCGATCCGACACAGCACGGTGAAGGTCTTCGTGCTGCCGTCGGCGGCGGTCGCCCGCACGTTCAGCTTCGTGCGCGGCGTCAGGCCCGCGGCGATGCCCTCGATGTCGTACGTCTCTTCGCCCGTGAGGCCGAGGGACGGCGCGTCCTGGCCGGCTTCGAACTGCAGCGGCAGGACACCCATGCCGATGAGGTTGCTGCGGTGGATGCGCTCGTAGCTCCTGGCGATGACCGCGCGCACGCCGAGCAGCGCGGTGCCCTTCGCCGCCCAGTCGCGCGAGGAGCCGGTGCCGTACTCCGCGCCGGCGATGACGATCAGCGGCACGCCTTCCTCGGCGTAGCGCTCGGCGGCCTCGAAGATCGACATCTGCTCGCCGTCGGGCAGGTGGCGCGTCCAGCCGCCCTCGGTGCCGGGCGCGAGCTGGTTGCGCAGGCGCACGTTCGCGAACGTGCCGCGCACCATCACCTCGTGGTTGCCGCGGCGCGAGCCGTAGGAGTTGAAGTCAGACGGCGCGACCTCATGGTCGATCAGGTACTTCCCGGCGGGGCCGTTCTTCGCGATGGCGCCGGCGGGGGAGATGTGGTCGGTCGTCACTGAATCCCCGAGCAGCGCGAGGACGCGCGCGCCGCGCACGTCGCCGGGCGCGACGGGCTCGCGGGTCATGCCGTCGAAGTACGGGGGCTTGCGGACGTAGGTGGACTGCGGGTCCCAGGCGAAGAGGTCGCCCTGCGGGATCTCGATGTTGCGCCAGACGTCGTCGCCCTCGAAGACGTGGGCGTACTTCTGGCGGAACATCTCGGAGCGCACCGCCGTGCGCGCGGCCTCGGCGATCTGCTGCTGCGTCGGCCAGATGTCGCGCAGGAAGACGGGCTGGCCGTCGCGGCCCTCGCCGAGCGGCTCGTGCTCGAGGTCGATGTCCATCTTGCCGGCGATGGCGTAGGCGACGACCAGCGGCGGCGACGCGAGGTAGTTCGCGCGCACCTCGGAGTTGATCCGCCCCTCGAAGTTGCGATTGCCCGAGAGCACCGATACGGCGACGAGGTTGCCCTCCTTCACCGCCTCCGAGACGGGCTCGGGCAGCGGGCCCGAGTTGCCGATGCACGTCGTGCAGCCGTAGCCGACGAGATAGAACCCGAGCTGCTCCAGGTACGTGTCGAGCCCGGCCTGTCGCAGGTAGTCGGTGACGACCTGCGAGCCGGGCGCTAGGCTCGTCTTCACCCATGGCTTCGCGGAGAGCCCGCGCGTCACGGCGTTCTTCGCGAGCAGTCCGGCGGCGAGCATCACCTGTGGGTTCGAGGTGTTGGTGCAGCTCGTGATCGCCGCGATGACCACGGAGCCGTGCGTGATGGCGTACGCGCGGCCGTCGTCGCGCACGGTGACGGACTGGAAGAGGTCGGCATCGGGCTCGGGCGCGGCGACTTCCGCGGCGGGCCTGGCGGCGCTGCCGCCCTCGGTCAGCCAGCGCTCGATCCGCCCCTGGTCGAGGTTCGCGCCCTGCTCGAGCATGGTCACCAGGTTCTCGCGCCAGGCTTGCTTCGCGCTCGCCAGCGGCACGCGGTCCTGCGGGCGCTTCGGCCCGGCGATGCTCGGCTCGACGTCGCCGAGGTCGAGCGCGAGGGTGTCGCTGAAGTTCGGCTCGGGCGTCCGGTCGGTGCGGAAGATGCCCTGCGCCTTCGCGTACGCCTCGACGAGCTGCACGAGCGGCTCCGGGCGGCCGGTGAAGCGCAGGTAGGCGAGCGTCTCGTCGTCGACCGGGAAGAAGCCGACGGTAGCGCCGTACTCCGGCGCCATGTTGGCGATCGTCGCGCGGTCGGGCAGGGGGAGCGTCGAGAGGCCGGGGCCGTAGAACTCGACGAACTTCCCGACGACGCCCTTCTGCCGCAGCATCTGGGTGACCGTGAGCACGAGGTCCGTCGCCGTGGCGCCTTCGCGCAAGCGGCCGGTGAGCTTGAAGCCCACGACCTCGGGGAGGAGCATCGGCATCGGCTGGCCGAGCATCGCCGCCTCTGCCTCGATGCCGCCGACGCCCCAGCCGAGGACGCCGAGGCCGTTGATCATCGTCGTGTGGGAGTCGGTGCCGACGAGCGTATCGGGGTAGGCGAACGCGCGTCCGTCCTCGGCGGTCTCGAAGACGACGGAGCCGAGGTACTCGAGGTTGACCTGGTGCACGATGCCGGTGCCGGGCGGGACGACGCGGAAGTTATCGAACGCCTGCTGGCCCCAGCGCAGGAAGGCGTAGCGCTCGTGGTTCCGCTCGTGCTCGATGCGCGTGTTAATGCGGAAGGCGTCGCTGCTGTTGAAGCGGTCGACCTGCACGGAATGGTCGATGACGAGGTCGGCGGGCTGCAGCGGGTTGATGCGCTTCGGGTCGCCGCCGAGGTCGCGGATGGCGTCGCGCATCGCCGCGAGGTCGACGACGCAGGGGACGCCGGTGAAGTCCTGCATGAGCACGCGCGCCGGGCGGAAGGAGATCTCGCGCTCCTCGGGGCGCTTCGCGTCCCAGGACGCGAGGGCGACGATGTCGTCGCGAGTGACCGTCAGGTCGTCCTCGAACCGGAGCAGGTTCTCGAGCAGGATGCGGAGCGAGAAAGGCAGGCGGCCGACGTGGCCGACGCCGGCGCGCTCGAGGGCGTCGAGCCGGTACGCCTCGACCTCGCGGCCGGCGGCGGAGATCGTCGAGCGGGCGCCGAAGCTGTTGCGGGAGGCGGGCATGCGGGTGCTCCTGTGCGGGGATTCGGCTTCGATCTCATTATGCGACCGGGGCGGGGCTGGGGCGAATCCGCCGGGAAGGGACGGATCCGCAGATGGCGCGGACGGGCGCCGCGGAGGATGGAGGCTGGAGGATGAGACGATGGAAACGCAGGCGAACGCGCGCGGGGGAGGCGGGGCATTCTTGCTGGATGTCACTCGCGCTTGGCGGGTGCGCGGTTCACATGCGCGAGATGATCCTCGGCGAGTGACCAACGCCGGGGACGGCGCGGATCCATTTCGGCGGCACGGCGCGCTGCGCCGGTTAGATCCGGCTGTAGCCGCTGCCGGGCATCCCGGGGTCGACGCCGACGCCGCGGCCCTCGCTGATCCAGCCGAACTCCTTGAGGATCTGCTGGCTGTAGGTGACGCGGCCGGAGACGTGGTCGATGGACTCCGTCGCGAGGAGGAGCGCCGCCTTCGCCATGTACTCGGGTGGCTCGCCGCGCGGGTCGTCGAGCCCGGTCACGAGGCCGTGGTGCACGGTGCCCGCCGTCGGCACCACCTGCGACGGCGACACGCACGTCACCGAAACGCCGTACTGGTAGACCTCGGCGGCGAGGCCCTGCGTAAAGCGCTCGAGCGCGGCCTTCTCGGCCCCGTAGCAGGTGGCGCCGACGCGCCAGCGGCTGTCCGTGTAGGGGCCGCGGCCGGGGCCGATGGCGGCGCTCGACGAGATGTTGACGATGCTGCCGCGCTTGCGGTCGATCATGTCGCGCAGGGCGAGCTGGCTGAGGATGAACGGCGCGTGGAAGTTCACGGCCCAGGAGCGCAGCCAGCGGTTGATCGGGTAGTCCTTCACGGGCATGAAGTACGTGAGCGCGGCGTTGTTCACGAGCACGTCCACCGGGCCGTAGGCGTCGTGCGCCGCCGCGAAGAGCTTCTCGCACTCCTCGGGCTCGCTGATGTTCACCGCCACGGCGGTCGCTTCGCCGCCGAGCGACTTGATATCGGCGACCGTGCGGTCGAGCGAGCCCTCCATCGGATGCTCGCCTTCGTGCAGCGTGCGGGCGGCGGCGACGACGCGCGCGCCCTCCGCGCCGAACAGGCGCGCGATCTCCGCGCCGATGCCGCGGCTGGCGCCGGTGATGATGACGTGCTTCCCATCGAGCTTGCCCATGCTGTTCCTCCGCGTGCGGGTGAGCGGCGTCGACCGGCGCCGGCGACAGCCAGCATAGCGCGGCGCGGGCGGAAGGAGATCGGCGGCTGCTAGCCGGGCTTCGACGCCGGGGCCGCCTCTTCGGACAGGCGCTCGCGGAGCAGGGCGAGGACGGCGCCTTCTTCGGGGCTGAGCTGCGTGAGCGACTCGCGCATCTCGGTCTCGGTGCGCTCGCGCAGGGTCGCGAGCATCGTGCGGTCCAGGTAGGAGTCGATGATCGCGGGATGGACGTAGCACTTCCGGCAGACGGCGGGCGTGTTGCCCAGCCGCTCGGCGACGGACTCGATCGCGCGGACGATATTGCGCTTCGCCTGCGTCTCGGAGTCGAACTCCTCGAACTCCTGCAGCGCCAGCGCGGCGAGCACGGTGCCGGCCCACGTGCGGAAGTCCTTGGCGGTGAAGTCCTCGCCCGTGATCTCGCGCAGGTAGTCGTTGACGTCGCTCGAGCCGACCGACTGCTGCTGGCCGGACTCGTCGACGTACTGGAACAGGTCCTGGCCGGGCAGGTCCTGGCAGCGCTTGACGATGCGCGCGAGCCTGCGGTCGCGCACGCCGATGCGGTGTTCCTTCCCGCTCTTGCCGCGGAAGACGAAGCGGACGGTGTGGCCATTAATCTCGGCGTGCTCGTCGCGCATGGTCGTGAGGCCGTAGGAGCCGTTGTTGCGGGCATACTCCTCGTTTCCCACGCGGACGAGCGTCGTCTCGAGCAGGCGGACGACGGCGGCGAGCACCTTCTCGCGCGGGAGGTCGGGCAACGCCAGGTCGCGCTCGACGCGCGTGCGGATCTGCGGCAGCGCCCGCCCGAACGCGATCATGCGGCCGTACTTGGTCTCGTCGCGCACCTCGCGCCAGCGCGGGTGGTAGCGGTACTGCTTGCGCCCCTTCGCGTCGCGGCCGGTCGCCTGGATATGCCCGTTCTGCGCCGGGCAGATCCACACGTCCTCCCATGCCGGCGGGATCGCGAGCGACCGGATGCGGCGCAGCGTCTCGCGGTCGCGCACGGGCGCGCCGTCGGGCGCGACGTACGAGAAGTTCTTCCCGGCGCGCCTGCGCCGGATGCCGGGCGCGGCATCGCTGACGTAGCGCAGGCCGGCCATCTTCGCGGAGACGGCGGGGTCGACGGCGACCGGGACTTCGTGCGGATGGCGGCGGGCGAGCGCAAGGGCGCGACCGGCCGTCGCGCGGGCCGGGCGCTCAGCGGTGCTAACCACGGCGCGCGCGGCGGCAGCGGAGCCGCCGGCCGAGGCAACGGCGCGCGCCGGCGCCGGGGTTGCGGGAGGGTGCGGGGAACATCATGCCGGCACTATCGCCCGTGGCGCATATCCCGTCGCGCTCGCGCAGGCGCAAGCGCCTTGCAGGATCGTCGCAGTCAGTCCATGAGCGCGCGGGTGTGCTTGCGGTACCTGTCGCGGATCGCGTCGCCGGTGCGGTACGCGAGCGCGACGAGCGTGCCGGTGGGGTTGGCGCCCGCGTTCTGCGGGTAGAGCGCGGCGCCGGTAACGAACACGTTGGGGGCATCCCACACCTGGCCGTAGCTGTTGGTGACGGAGTTGCCGGGACCGGAGCCCATGATCGCGCCACCGGTGCAGTGCGTGCTCTGGTACTTGTGGATCTCGTAGTCCTCGAGGTCGCTCGTGGCGTGCACCTGGTCCGCGCCCATCCGCTCCATGATCTGCTTGCACTTGTCCGCCATGAAGGCGTACAGGCGCTTGTCGTTCTGGTGCCAGTCGAAGGTGATGCGCAGCAGCGGGCTGCCGAAGTTGTCCCTGTAGTTCGGGTCGAGGTCGAGGAACTGGTCCTCGTACGGCAGGCTTTCGCCCTGGATGGTGATGGGGACGACCGCGTCCCAGTTCTTGCGCAGCTCCGCCTTCCACGACTTGCCCCACGCCATGTCGTTGTCGAGCGGCAGGTCGGCCGGCGACGTCACGGGGTCCACCTCGCCCGTCGCCGAGAAGATCGAGGCGCCGCCGACGAAATCGAGGTCGGCGTGGTCGAAGTTGTCGGCGTTGAAGTCGTGGATGCAGTTGATCGTCGAGGTGTTGCCGGCGAAGAGGTTGAAGCGGTGCCCTTCGAAGATGCCCTTCACGGGCGTCTCCCAGAGCTGGTAGGTGTAGTTCTTGCCGACCATGCCGCGGTCATTGCCCAGCCCGTCCGGGTGCTGCTCGCTCTTCGAGACGAGGAGCAGCTTGACGTTGCTGAGCGTGTAGGCGGAGAGCACGACGATGTCCGCGGGCTGCTCGTGCTCCTCGCCGTTCGCATCGACGTAGGTGACGCCGCTGGCGAGCCCGTCCCGGTCGGTGTTGACCTGCTTCACCTTCACGTAGGTGCGGATCTCGTAGCGCCCGGTCTTCATCGCCGCCGGCAGGTGCGTCGTGACGGGGCTGCTCTTCGCGTCCACCTCGCAGCCGTAACGGGTGCAATAGCCGCAGTACAGGCAGCCGGAGCGGTAGTTGCCGAGCGGGTCCTGGTACGCCTGCGAGGTGATCCCCGCGGGCTGCGGGAAGGGGTGGTAGCCGAGATCCCTGCACGCCTTCTCGAACATGTCCGAGGGCAGCGTCACCGCGAGCGGTGGCAGCGGGTACTCCTGGCTCCGTGGGTCTTCGAACGGGTTGCCGCCGGGGACGATCTCCCCGTTGAGGTTCCCGGCCTTGCCGGAGGCGCCGATGTCGATGTCAGCGCGGGTGTAGTAGGGCTCGAGGTCGGTGTAGGTCAGCGGCCAGTCCTGGATGCGGTTGCCATCGGGCAGCTTCGATTCGCCGTAGCGCTCGAGGTGGTGCGAGCGATACCTGAAATCGGTGTCATAGAAGCGCCACCACATGCCCGACCAGTGCACCGCCGCGCCGCCAATGCCGCGTCCGGGGTGGAACGAGCCGAACTTGCGCATGGGCAGGGCCGTCGCGGCGGGGTTCGGGCGCCACGTCCAGCCCTCGCGCGAGATGTCCCACATCATTTCCTTGCGCACGGCGTAGCGCAGGGGGTCGTGGTCGTGCGCGAACTCCGGGTTGGCGAAGCGCGAGGGGCCGGCCTCGAGCGAGACGACCTTCATGCCGGCCTTCGTGAGGATCATGGCGAGGATGGTCGCGGTCCACCCGGCGCCCACCGTCACGACGTCAACGCGATTCTCGACCTTCGCCATACGCCTTGCGTCCCTCCCGAATCAGTGCTCGTGCCGTGAGCCGCTCACCGGGAGGATCACGCGCGAGCTGACGTCCTGCCCGGCGTGGAAGGGGGGCAGGTCCGCCAGCGCCTGCGGCTGGCGGCCCGCGCCGTGGCCTTCCGTGCGCAACTCGTCCGGCGTGTAGGCGCGCTGCGCGCCGGGGTAGCCGATGAGCTTCCAGCCGGCGAAGCCGCGGTTCCCGCCGTACGCCGGGTCGGCGAACATGCCGGCGCAGACATCGTCGCGCACGAGCTTGAAGAAGTCGGACGCGCTCGGGTCCTTGAAGAAGTCGTTCGCCGGGCTCTCCGGCGGCTTGCTCTTGCCTGCGCCGGTCTTCTCCTGCGGCTTCTTCTTCGCGCCGGCGCCCTCGGTTCCCGCGAGGGCGTCGATGATCGCATCCTGCTGGTCCTCCGCAAGGTCGGCGTAGTCCTTGCCGAACTTGCTGTTCGCGTAGGCGTCGAGGGAAGCGAGGCCCACGCGGTACTGCTCGCGGAACGTCAGCGCCGACTGATAGCCGTAGCGGTCGAACTCGTCCTTCGGGACGTACAGCGTCTGCTCGAACGTGCCGGACGGCGGCGCGTCGCCCTCGTAGGGCTGCGCGAAGGGCGGCTCGTGGTAGATCGGCTGGTTGAAGCCGGTCGGCGTCTGGGCGAGCGCGCCGTCGATGTACCAGACGACGCCGGCCTCGCGCGCGCCGGGGTCGGACGGGTCGCCGGGCATGATGCGGGCGGTGAGCGCGTCGAGCGCCTTCGCTTCCTTTGGCGTGAAGAAGCGCAGGGTGCCGCCGGGAATCTGCGCCGGCGGCGGCGGCGTCGGGTCGTTGATCGCGCCGGGCGGGGGCTCGGTGATGCCGGGCGGGTCGCCGGGCGTCGCGCCGTTGGGGTTGGGGTCGCAGCCCGCGACCGCCGCGACGCCGGCGACGGCGACCGCGGCGCCCGAGCCCTTCAGGAACGTGCGGCGGGAGATGCCGCGCGCGGATAGCTCGAGTTCCTCGCGCTCCCGTTTCTCGTGACGATCACTGGCCACCGACGTCCCTCCTATTCCGCGACCGCGAGCCGGTGCGGCTGCGCATCGCGCGTTACGCGCCGCTCGTCGTCGCGCAGCCAGAGGGCGATGAGCGCGGCGACGGCGACGAAGTACACGAAGTTCGATTCCATCCACATCGTCAGCCCGGCAAGCTGCTGGTCCTGGAGCGTCGTTAGATGCCATGGCGATGTGTCCGCGGCCGTATAGACGCCGTACCACGTGCGCTCGGAGAACGTCAGCAGCGCGGCGAGGATGCTCATCTGCAGCATGGTGGTGAAGACGAAGACGGCGGCGGCGCCGTAGTCGAAGCGCCGGCGGCCGGCGACCTCGATCGCCATCCACCAGAAGAGCAGCGCGCCGGCGACGAACGTCGCGTGCTCGACGGCGTGCAGGGCGTCGTGGCGGACGGCCGCGTCGTAGACGCCCGGGACGTGCCAGATCCAGAACGAGAACGCGAACAGCGACCAGGCGACGGCGGGATGCGTGAGCGTGCGCCCGAGCGCGGGCACGCCTCGCGCGCGCTGTGCGCGGCGCAGGGCGCGCCGGCCGCCACGGGGCAGCGCCCAGGCGAATGCGCGCGGCGGCTGCCCGAAGACCAGAAGCGGCGCGGCGACGAGCGTCAGCAGCATGTGCTGCGTCATGTGCGCGGAAACGAGCGCATGGCCCATGGCGTCGAGCGGCGAGATCAGCGCGGCCGCGGAGACGGCGAGGCCGAGCGCGAAGCAGGCGGCGCGCCAGGCGGCGATGCCGCGGCCAATGCCGGCGCGCGACCAGAGCGCGCGCACGCCGAGCGCGTAGAGCGCCGCCGCGACCAGCAGCGCGACGACGACGGGCGGCTCGAAGCTCCATGCCGAGGGGGCGGTCGAGGGCGTGACGGCCGTCTCGTGCGCGGAGGCGACGGCGGGCGCGAGCGCGGCTCCGGCGGCGAATGTTACGGCCAGGGTCAGTCGTCGCATCCTCGTCACCTACCCGCAATTCGTCAGCACGAAGACCGGCGCCGCCGTGAAGAGCGTCGCGACGAAGAACATCGCGCTGATGAACACGCCCCAGTGCGCCATGAAGCCGGGCCGTCCTTCGTCGGGGTACTCGCGCGGCCAGCCCTCGTAGTCGCGGCGGCGCCAGGCCGCGAGCGACGCGAGGCCGGCGGCGGCGATGGCTGCGAGCGCGACGAGCGTGATCACCGCGATCTCCGTCCGCACGCCGCGCGTGCCGAGGCCGCACGTCGACGAGACGAGCAGGTAGGAGACCAGCAGGTGCAGGCTCCAGACCATCGGCGCGGCGAGCAGCCCCGCACCCAGCACGAGGAGGCCGGCGGAGGTGCGAGGCGGTTGCCGCGGCGTCGCGGGGTACATGCGCTCCTCCATCAGCCCATGTGCGGCGAGATGTAGACGATGAGGAAGATGAAGATCCATACCGCGTCGACGAAGTGCCAGTAGAGCGCGACGTTCGTCACGGCGAGATTGCGGCGCTCGGTGAAGTGTCCGGCCCAGGCGCGCACCTGCGTCAGCGCGTTCATCAGGATGCCGACGAAGAGGTGCGCCCCGTGGAAGGCGGTGATGACGACGAAGAGCGACGCGTACGCATTGGTGTTCGCGCGGAACTCGAGCCGCGTGTACTCATGGATCTGCAGCGCGAGGAAGATGACGCCCATGGTCAGCGCGATGCCGAAGCCCGCGCGCACCGCCATCTGGTTGCCACGGCGGATGCCCATATCGGCCCAGGCCATTGGGATGCTGCTCGACAGCAGAATGACGGTGAGGATGCTCGGGACGAGCAGCTCCGGCGCCTTCAGGCCGCCCTGCGGCCACTCCGTCGCGCCCGACCGCAGATAGAGGTAACTCGAGAACAGCAGGGCGAAGAAGATGCCCTCGGTGAGGATGACGAGCCACATGCCCCACGTGGCGGGCGCGCGCGAGCCGGAGACGAAGCGGGGATAGGGCGGCGTGCCGGCGTAGTCGCGGACCGTCATGCGAGCGCCTCCTCCTGCTCGTCCTCCGTAGGCCACATCCAGAGCGCCATGGCGGCGAGTCCGACGCCGGCGGCGATGCCGATGACGATCATCGAGTCGACGAGGATGCCGAGGAACAGTCCGAGCATGGCCAGCGCGAGCGTCACGGGCAGGAACGAGGCCTTCGGCATCGTCAGCAGCTCCTCCGTCTTCGCGTCGAGCACCGTCGTGCCGAGCGACTCGCGGCGGCCGCCGTGGGGCTGCGACAGCCCGGGGTCCCAGTCCGGGCGCCGGGCGTCCGGGCCGTCCCAGAGCGGGTCGCGGCTGCGCACGACCGGGATGTCACGGAAGTTGTAGGGCTGGGGCGGCGACGTCGTCGCCCACTCGAGGCTGCTCGCGTTCCAGGGGTTCTCGCCGGCCTCTTCGCCGGTGAAGAGGATGCTCTGCACGGCGTTCCAGACGAACACGAGCACGCCGAGCCCGAGGATGAATGCGCCGACCGTCGAGATCATGTTCAGCGACTCGAGCCCGAGGCCGGACTGGTAGGTGTAGACGCGACGCGGCATGCCGAGCATGCCCATGATGTGCATCGGGAAGAACGTGAGGTTGAAGCCGATGAAGATGAGCGAGAAGTTGAGGATGCCGAGCTTCTCATCGAGCAGGCGGCCGGTCATCTTCGGCAGCCAGTAGTAGAGGCCCGCGAAGATCGGGAAGACGACGCCGCCGACGAGCACGTAGTGGAAGTGCGCGACGATGAAGTAGCTGTCGGTGACCTGCCAGTCGAACGGCACGGCCGAGACCATGACGCCGGTGAAGCCGCCGATCATGAAGTCGACGATGAACGCCAGGGCGAACAGGAAGGACGTGCGCCAGAGCGGGTTGCCCTTCCAGACCGTCGCGATCCAGGCGAAGAACTGCACGCCGCTGGGGATGACGATCGCCATGCCGGCGGCGCTGAAGAAGCTCAGCGAAATCAACGGCAGGCCGGTGGCGAACATGTGGTGCACCCAGACGCCGAAGCTGATGAAGCCGATGCTCACGGAGGCGAGGACGAGCAGCAGGTAGCCGACCACGCGCGTGCGGGCGAAGGTGGGGATCACCGTGGAGATCACGCCGACCGCCGGGAGGAACATGATGTAGACCTCCGGGTGCCCGAAAACCCAGAACAGGTGCTGCCAGAGCAGCGGGTTTCCGCCGTTGTCCGGGTCGAAGAAGTGCGTGCCCCACTGGCGGTCCATCTCCAGCATCGACGCGCCGAGCGTGAGCGGCGGCAGCGCGAAGATGATGGCGAACGAGGTCACCAGGATCGCCCAGCAGAACAGCGGCATGCGGTTGATCGACATGCCCGGGGCGCGCAGCTTGAAGATCGTGGTGATGAAGTTGACGGCGCCGGCGGTCGTCGAGACGCCGAGGAAGATCATGCCGAGCGCCCAGAAGTCGAGGTTGTCGCCGGGGGAATATTTCGGCCCGGTCATCGGCACGTAGGCGAACCAGCCGCCGTCGGGGGCGTTGCCGGTAAGGAAACTGGCGAACAGGAAGATCCCCGAGAAGGCGTAGACCCAGTAGCTGAAGGCGTTGAGGCGGGGGAACGCCATGTCGCGCGTCCCGAGCATCAACGGCACCAGGTAGTTGCCGAATCCGCCGACGAGCAGCGGCGTCGCGAAGAGGAATATCATCACCGTGCCGTGCATCGTGAAGATCTGGTTGTAGTGCTCGGGGCTGACGAAGTCGTTCTCCGGCACGGCGAGCTGCGTGCGGATCACCAGCGAGCCGGCGCCCGCGACGAGGAAGAACACGAACGCGGTGCCGATGTACCGGAGGCCCAGCTCCTTGTGGTCCACCGTCGCGAAAACGCGGGTGAGGATGTTCGGGGCTTCCCAGGTGCGGTCGAGACGACCGGCGGCGGTGGCCATCGCTCCCCCTCTACCGCAGGCTCTGCAGGTAGGCGACGAGCGCCTTCATGCTGTCGTCGTCGAGCTGCGTCGGCGGCATGGCGTTGCCCGGTTTCGCGTCCTGCGGGTTGCGGACCCAGTTCGACAGGTTCTCGGCGTTGTTCTCGAGCGTGCCGGCGCCGATCCAGTCGCGGCTCGCGAGGTGCGTCAGGTCGGGGCCGACCGTGCCCGACGCGTTCGTGCCGCGCACCGCGTGGCAGTACACGCAGGCGGAGCCGAGGAGGATCTGCTGGCCCGCGAGGAGCTGCGGGTCGGTCGGCTGGAACGCCGGCTGCTGCTGCGCGGAGACCCACTGCTGGAACTGCGCGGGCTCATCGGCGATGACGTAGAACGCCATGTGCGCGTGCTCGATGCCGCAGTACTCGGCGCACTGGCCGCGGTACGTCCCCGCGTCGTCGGCCTCCAGGTAGAGGCTGTGCGTCTGCCCGGGGATCAGGTCCATCTTGCCGCTGAGCTGCGGCACCCAGAAGCTGTGGATGACGTCGTCGGAGGTCAGCTTCAGCTCCACCTCCCGTCCGACCGGGACGTGGATCTCGTTCGCGGTGGTGAACTGGCCGTCCGGATAGTGGACTTCCCACCACCAGTCGTGCCCGGTCACGTCGATCGTCAGCGGGTCGCCAAGGCCGGTGTTCGTCTCGGCCATCACCACGATCGTCCAGCCGAACACGACGATCAGCAGGACGAGCGGGATGGCGGCGCCGCTCGTGAGGACGAAGACCATGGCGCTGAGCGGGTGCTGGTCGAAGTGCGCGGGGCCGCGGCGGTGGTGGAACAGGGCGTACGCCAGGAAAGCGAGGACGGCGATGAAGACGAAGCAGGCGATGCCGAACATCAGCCACCAGAGCGTGGCGATGCGGCCGGCGTCCGGGCCGTGCGCGTCGAGCATGCCCCGGCTGCAGCCGCCGAGCAGCGCCGCCGGCGCGGCGAGCGCGACGACGGCGGCCCAGCGCCTCAGCACGGAGGCGCGCGCCCGTGGTAGTGTTACGCGAGGATATGACAAGAGTTTCTTTCGGATCCGGCGGAGCGTTTTCGCCGACGTAGTTGTCCTGAGTGTGTATCGTGGTTCGAGAGTCCGGCACTACTCACGTGGGTGACGTCCCGCCCGCCGACTACCGGGCGCTCGCGCAGTTCCGCCGCCTGATCCGCAGCTACCTGCGGTTCAGCGAAGGCGCGGCGCGCCGCGAAGGGCTCGAGCCGCAGCAGTACCAACTCCTGCTCGCCGTCAAGGGCGCGCCCGAGGGCCAGCCGACGACGATCACCTATGTCTGCGAGACGCTGCAGATCCGCCATCACAGCGCCGTCGAGCTGGTCAACCGCACCGAGGCGCGCGGGCTCGTGCAGCGCGTGCGCGGGCTCGAAGACCGGCGCGTCGTCTTCGTCACGCTGACGGAGAAGGGCGATGACGTCCTGCGCAAGCTCGCGCTGCACCATCTCGCCGAGCTGCGCTCTGCGGGCGCGGAGCTCGTACGCGCGCTCGATGCGGTGATCAACCGCCGCACGTAGCTGCTACGAGAGGAACACGAAGCCGAGCGCGACGATGGCGGCGAGGCTGTACGTCCAGCGCATGGCGGCATTCTCGACGGATTTCGCCGCCGGTACGCGCCGACCGAGGGATACGAGGCGGCGACGGCACGGCCGGATACTGTCTCAATGCGAGCGCGACGCACGATGCGGGGCGGGGCGCGGCCGCGCGGGGCGCCGCGACCGCGGGAAGAGCCTGCCGAGCCGCTGAACGCCGACCTCAGCGCGCGAGAGATCGAGGAGAGCGAGCGCCGCAGCGCACCGCGCGCCGTCGTCGTCCACGAGGCGATCAGCCGCGAGGGCGAGGACGAATTGCGGCGGCCGACGTCCGCGCTCGCCTGGTCGGGGCTCGCCGCCGGCCTCTCGATGGGCTTCTCGCTCGTGGGCGAAGGGCTGTTGCGCGCGCACCTGCCGGACGAGACGTGGCGGCCCGTGATCGCGAAGCTCGGCTACACGCTGGGCTTCCTGATCGTCGTGCTGGGGCGACAGCAGTTGTTCACGGAGAACACGCTGACGCCGATCCTGCCGCTGCTCGCGCGGCGCGACGGCCGGACGCTGCGCAACGTGCTGCGGCTGTGGGCCGTCGTGCTCGCGGCCAACCTGGCCGGCGCCGCGCTCTTCGCGTTCGTCGCCGCGCATACGGCGGTCTTCCGGCCGGACGTGAAGGAGGCGTTCTCGCAGATCGGCGCGGAGGCGGTGGACGGCGGCTTCGCGACGATCCTCCTGCGCGGGATCTTCGCGGGCTGGCTCATCGCGCTGATGGTCTGGCTGCTGCCGTTCGCGGAGTCGGGACGCGTCGGCACGATCATCGTGATCACCTTCTTCGTGGGGCTTGGCGGCTTCAGCCACGTCATCGCCGGCTCCGTCGAGGTGCTGTACCGCGTGACGAGCGGCGACGCGACGTGGTGGGACTACGCCGGGCGCTACCTGGCGCCGACGCTGCTCGGGAACGTCCTGGGCGGCGTGTCGCTGGTGGCGGCGCTGAACCATGCGCAGGTCGTCTCGGGCGGCGGCGAGGACGTGTGATCAGCGCGCGTCCGGCCAGGACTCGCCGGCCGCGGCCATCTCGTATCGCAGCCGCCGACGCGCATCCTCCGTGTGCCCGTCGCAGAGGAGGGCGATGAGCCGGCGGAATTCGGCGCCGGTCGCGCGCAGGTCGTCAGCCACGCGGTCGATCCTGGCGCCGAGCACGCCTTCCTGGCGCAGCAACTCCGCCAGCGCGTCGCGCGTGGTCCGCGGGTCGAGCAGCGGTTCGTCCATCGAGTCCTCCGTTTCGTCGAGGCACAGCGTCACGCCGCAGCGGGCCGTCGTGTCGTGCCACTGCGTCATGGCGGCGCGCGCCCAGCCGCCGTACGGGACGAACGGCGGGATCGGGTCGCCGTCGCGCCGGACGTAACGCGCGTCCCAGAGGGGCACGCCCGCGGCGCCGGGAGCGCGCCAGTCCTCGGTCGCCGTGACCCACCAGCGGCGCGAGGTGTAGATGCCGGACGGCATGCTCGCGCAGGCGGCGAGCGCCTTCGCGACGAGGCCGCGGGTTTCGGCCGGCGGTGGCGTCGCCACGCCGGGGTAGTCCTCGCAGTCGACCCACAGCCGGCGCACGGGGAGGTCGCGCACGGCGGCGCGCGCGGCGGCGACGCGCCGATCGACGTCGCCGTCCCAGCGCAGGATGACGTACGCCTCGCACCGCATGCCGGCGGCAGTGGCGGCTGCCACCTGCGCGCGCGTGATCGCGGGGACCTGCGTGCCGCAGATCAGCAGCGCGATCCCCTCCGCGCGCAGGCAGCGCGCCTGATCGACGGCGATCTCGCCGGTCCAGTTCGAGACGTCGGCCGCCCGCACGCGAGCAGCGTAAACCGCGTCATGCGCGATCTCTCAGCGGTACGCGTCACCGCCCTCGGGGACGAGGCCCCATCATGTCGCGCGGACGAACGCGGCGCCGGTCGCGCGCAGCAGGTCATCGAGCGCCAGCTCCGGCTCGACGCCGCGTGCGCCGGCGCTCACGAAGATGCGCGCGAGCGAGCGGGCGTGCTCGTCGATGAGCATGGCGGCGACCGGGCGCTGCAGGCCAATGGCGGTGATGGCGCCGACGCGCATGCCGGTGAGGCGCTCCGCCTCGCGCTGGGACGCCATCCGCACGCGCTTCGCGCCGACGGCGGCCGCCAGCAGGCGCAGGTCGAGCTCGTGCGTCGCGGGCGTCATGACCACGAGCGGGCGCGCGGGCGCGTCGTCGCGCAATGCGATCAGCGTCTTGTACACGGCCTCGGCCGGCGCGCCGAGAATCGCCGCCGCCTCCTTCGCGCTGTGGAACGCGGCCTCCGGGTCGTACGCGAGCGCGCGATAGGCGATGCGGCGGGCGTCGAGCCAGCGCATCGCCTGGGTCTTGGCCGGGCCGGACATGGGCGCAGCGTAGCGGACGCGGGGCAGCAGCCGGAGCGATATGAACTTCGCCGCGCCGGACGCAGCGGCCGATAGGCCCGTGCAATTGCGCCGGATGGGAGAATGAACGGGGGCCCAACGAGGACTGCGCCTGCATGGAGCGGCATCCGAATATCGAGACGGCGGGGTCGCGCGGCGCGAACGGGGCGCCGGCGCGGGAAGGAGCGGCCGTGACGAACGCCGCGACGAAAGCCCAGGCGGCGGTGACGAGCCATCTCGCGATGTACCGCGAGATGCTGCTCTCGCGCGAGCTCAGCGACCGGATGTTCGCGCTGCACCGGCAGGGGCGGGCGGCGTTCGCCGTCACGGGGCAGGGGCACGAAGCCGTGCAGGTGGCCGCCGCGCACGCCGTCAAGCGCGGGACCGACTGGCTGCTGCCGTACTACCGCGACGTGGCGCTGCTGGTCGCGCTCGGGATGACGCCGGAGCAGGTCCTGCTCGGGCTGTTCGCCAAGGCCGACGACCCGAACTCCGGCGGGCGGCAGATGCCGTGCCACTGGTCGTGGCCGGAGATGCGCGTCGTGACGCGCTCGAGCGTCATCGCCGCGAATCTGCCGCATGCGGCGGGCATCGCCTACGCGGCGAAGCTGCGCGGGCTGAAGGAAGTGGCCGTCGTGCTCTTCGGCGAGGGCGCGACGAGCGAAGGCGACTTCCACGAGTCGGTCAACTTCGCGGCGATCCACCGGCTGCCGGTCGTCTTCCTCTGCGAGAACAACGGCTACGCGATCTCCGAGTCACAGGAGAAGCAGATGGCCGTGAAGCACGTCGCCGACCGCGCGAAAGCGTACGGCATCTCCGGCCAGACGGTCGACGGCAACGACCTAGTGGCGGTACACCAGGCGATCGCGTGGGGCGTCGGCGAGTGCCGGCGCGGGCGCGGCCCGAAGCTCATCGAGGCGAAGACGTACCGCTTCTCGCCGCACACGTCGTCCGACGACGACCGGCGGTACCGGCCGCGCGCGGAGGTCGAGGAATGGGCGAAGCGCGACCCGATCGACCGCTTCCGCGCGCGCCTGCTCGAAGAGGGCGCCCTGACGGCCGAGCAGGACCGCGCCTGGCGCGACGAGGTGAAGCGCGAGGTCGAGGCGGCCGTGCGCAGGGCGGAGGCGGCGCCGGACCCGGCGCCCGAGTCGGCGCTCCTGCACGTGTTCGCGGAGGACGGGCGATGACCGCGCGCACGTATATCGAGGCGGTGCACGACGCGATGTGGGAGGAGATGGAGCGCTGCGACACGGTCGTCGTGCTCGGCGAGGACATCCAGGAGGGCGGCGTGTTCCGGGCGACCGACGGCATGCTCGCGCGCTTCGGCCCGCAGCGCGTGCTCGACACGCCGCTCGCCGAGTCGAGCATCGTCGGCATCGCGATCGGCATGGCGCAGAACGGCGTGCTGCCCGTCGCGGAGATCCAGTTCGCGGACTTCGCCTATCCGGCGTTCAACCAGCTGATCAGCGAGGCGGCGAAGTGGCGCTACCGCTCGAACGGCGCGCAGGCGTGCCCGATCGTCGTGCGGATGCCGTACGGCGCGGGGATCCGTGGCGGCATGTACCACTCGCAGTCGATCGAGGCGCTGCTGGCGCATGTGCCGGGTCTCAAGGTCGTCGCGCCTTCGACCCCGTACGACGCGAAGGGGCTGCTCAAGGCGGCGGTGCGCGACCCCGACCCCGTGATCTACTTCGAGCACAAGAAGGCGTACCGCATGCTGAAGGACGACCTTCCGGCGGACGACTACGTCGTGCCGATCGGGCCCGCCGAGCTGCGGCGCGAGGGCGACGACGTGACGGTGATCAGCTACGGGCTGATGGCGCATGAGTGCCTGCAGGCGGCCGAGGCGCTCGCGGGCGAGGGCATCGAGACGACGGTGCTGGACCTGCGGACGCTGGCGCCGCTCGACCGCGAGGCGATCCTCGATGCCGCGCGGCGCACGGGCAAGGTGCTCATCGTGCACGAGGACAACCGCAGCGGCGGCATCGGCGCGGAGGTGGCGGCGACGATCGTCGAGGGCGCGTTCGACTACCTCGACGCGCCGGTGCGGCGGCTCACGGCGCCGGACGTGCCGGCGGGGCCGTTCAGCGGCGTGCTCGAAGACTGGTGCCTGCCATCGCGCGAGACGATCGCGGCGGCCCTGCGCGAGCTGGCGGCGTACTGAGGGGATGGCGATGGCGCAGCTCGTGATGCCGAACGTGGGCGAGGGCGTGACCGAAGGGACCCTGACGCGCTGGCTGAAGCGCGAGGGCGAGCGCGTCGAGCAGGACGAGCCGGTCGTCGAGATCGAGACGGACAAGGCGGTGGCGGAGATCCCGTCGCCGTTCGCGGGCACGCTGGCGCGCGTGCTCGTGCAGGAGGGCGAGACGGTGCCGATCGGCACGCCGCTCGCCGACTTCGAGACGGCTGACGAGCCGGCGGGCGCGGCGGCGCGCGCCGAAGCGCAGCCCGCAGCGAAGCGCGCGGCGGGGACCGCCTCCGGTACCCGGCCGGGCGGTGCCGTCGCGGGCTCGGACGGGCACGACGACCGCTGGCAATTCCGGCGCACGCGGCGCTACTCGCCGGTCGTGCTGAAGCTCGCGGCCGAGCACGACATCGACCTGGAGCTGGTGCAGGGCACGGGGATCGAGGGCCGCGTGACGCGGCAGGACGTGCTGCGCTACATCGCGAACCCGTCGCTGCACACCGTCGCGCCGCCGGCGGGCGCGGGGGTGGTCGGAACGTCGCCGCAGGAACGCGCGCGCGGGCAAGAGCGGGGCGCGGACGGCGAGCGCATCGCGCTGTCCGCGACGCGGCGCACGATCGCGCAGCGGATGCTCGAATCGCATCGCACGATCCCGGCGGCGTGGATGGCCGTCGAGGCGGACGTGACCGGGCTCGTCGCGGTGCGCGAGCGGCTGAAGGACCGGTTTCGCGCGCAGGAGGGGGTCGCGCTCACGTACCTTCCGTTCTTCGTGCAGGCCGTCGCCGCCGCGGTGCGCGAGGTCCCCGAGTTGAATGCGACGTGGTCGGACGACGGCATCGTCCGCCACCGCCGGTGCGACGCGGGGATCGCCGTGGCGACGGAGCGCGGGCTCGTCGTGCCGGTGCTGCGCGACGCCGGCGGGCGCTCGCTCGCCGGCATCGCGCGCGAGATCAATGCGCTCGCCTCGCGCGCCCGCGAGCGCAAGCTCACGGTCGAAGAGATGCATGGCGC
>Ga0070741_10008359_pt1 | contig 20822 bp, 8 predicted proteins | sample Coa_R1_4_FD_66440 | JGI IMG/M metagenome (GOLD analysis project Ga0070741, IMG submission 66440) | Surface soil microbial communities from Centralia Pennsylvania, which are recovering from an underground coalmine fire - Coalmine... | ecosystem: Environmental > Terrestrial > Soil > Unclassified ...
AAGAAGGAATTCAGGCCGAAGCGCGTAAGCTCCTGAGTTTCACTGATAATCGCCAGGACGCCTCATTGCAGTCAGGCAACCTCAACGACTTTATCGAAGTCGGGCTTCTCCGCGGAGCCATTTTTCGAGCGGCCGTAGCGACGAAAGGCGCGGGGCTTCGCGACGAAACGATCAGTCAAGAGGTCACGAAGGCGCTTGCTCTGCCATTCGAAGCCTACGCACAAGACCCGAGCATCAGGTATGGCCGCGACAAAGTTGAAGCAGCTCTTCGGGACGTGATCGGCTATCGAGTGTATCGCGATTTGCGTCGTGGCTGGCGCATAAGCGCACCTAACCTGGAGCAATGCGGATTGATCGAAATCGACTATGCGGAGCTCGACGCGGTTGCGACAGATGATGAACTTTGGATTGCCCTTCATCCGATCCTAGGGCGAGCCAATAAGCAGACACGGGCAATAATCTGTCGCACGCTTCTCGATTTCATCCGGCGGGATCTATGCATCGAAGTCAATTATCTCGAGCCGCAGGATCAAGAGAGGATCAAGAGGAATAGCGCAAACCAACTGCGCGACCCCTGGGCGCTAGATGACGAGGAAAAACTCGATCAACAAAAGACGGCGTTTCCTTGCTCCCGATCCGATTTGAACGACGATTGGGAGCCAAACGCCACGTTTGTTTCGTCGCTTGGTGGCTTCGGACAGTTTCTTCGCGCCCGGTCGACCTTCCGCAATGAGAGCAGCCTCGATGTTGCGACAACCCGCGACATCATTTCCGCTGTGTTTGAAGGCTTGCGGCAGGCCAACATTCTGCGCGAGTGCACTCCTGCGGGACAAAGAGCGCCGGTTCCAGGTTATCGGATAAACTCGGGCGCTTTGATCTGGCGAGCTGGCGACGGCAAGAATCGTTACCACGACAGGATTCGTATGCCCACGGCACCAGAGGCTGGTACGACTCCGAACCAATTTTTTGTCGAACTGTACCGCTCTCGAGTCCAGGAACTCAGCCGCGTATCATCTCGAGAACACACGGCGCAAGTTCCAGCTCAATTACGGTTGCAGCGCGAAGCGGACTTTCGATCCGCGAAGCTCCCCATTCTCTTCTGCTCACCAACTATGGAGCTGGGTATCGACATCAAAGACCTTAATGCGGTCAATCTCCGCAATATCCCACCAACGCCGGCAAACTACGCACAACGAAGTGGGCGCGCCGGAAGAAGTGGCCAGCCTGCTTTGGTACTCTCTTATTGTTCTTTTGGGAGCCCACATGATCAGTACTTCTTTCGCCACCCGGAGCTGATGGTTTCAGGCCAAGTCAATCCCCCGCGAGTCGACGTGACTAACGAGGATTTGATTCGCTCACACATTCACGCGATATGGCTCCGCGAGACGAACCTCGATTTGGGTAACACAGTGGGAGACCTTCTCGAATTAGGAGGCGATCCGCCTAGTCTATGCTTGCTGCAGGACGTTAAGGATAAAGTCAATAGTCGTCCCGCAGCAGAACAAGCCCGCGTTCATGCAAGTCGCGTTTTGGAGGCTCTTCTATCCGATCTGCAGAAAACGGCGTGGTATTCTGAAGCTTGGCTCGATGAGGTGATCCGCGATATTCCGAATGCCTTCGACAAGGCGCTCGAACGGTGGCGTTTCCTCTACAACGCCGCGCGGAAGCAGGCTGACGTCCAGAACAGAATTATTTTGGATCACTCGCGACCCCAAGATCACGAAACGGCCAAACGATTGCGCCAAGAAGCTGAAGCGCAACTAAAACTGCTCACGGACAAGCAGAGTGCGATCCAATCAGACTTCTACAGCTATCGGTACTTCGCCAGTGAAGGCTTTTTGCCCGGCTATAATTTTCCTCGTCTGCCGCTGTCTGCATTTATCCCTGGACGCCGTGCGGCAAACGAAGCTGAAGAATTCATTTCCCGACCGCGCTTTTTGGCGATTTCAGAGTTTGGCCCCGGCGCCATCATTTATCACGAAGGCGCCCGTTACCAAGTCACACGTGTGATGATGCCAGTCGATGAGGCAAAACCCGGCGATCTCCCTACGTCCAAGCTGATCGTCTGCGGAAACTGCGGGTATTTGCATCCAGTGCAAGTGGAGCCTCCGCCGTCTACATGTGAGCAGTGCAAGCATGTGTTTGAAGCCAGGGATAACTGGTCGAACATGTTTCGACTACAAAATGTCGTGACGCGCAGACGACAGCGCATCAATTGTGACGAAGAGGAACGCCTACGGTTAGGTTACGAGATTAAGACGGGCGTACGTTTCGCCGAACGCAATGGTCGCCCTCTCTTCAGTAGCGCTCGATTAGTCGCAGGCGATACCATAATTGCGAATCTCCGATACGGTGATGCGGCCGACTTATGGCGCGTAAATCTTGGTTGGTCGCGTCGAGAGAATAAAGATGATCGCGGTTTTTGGTTGGACATTGAACGTCGCCAATGGACTCGGCGGGCTCTTGATCCCGACGAGGAGGATGACAATGCCAAACCTTCCAGGCGCGTCCAGAAGGTGATTCCCTACGTTAAAGATCGACGGAACAGCCTGCTTGTTACTTTCACAAACACACCCTCGGAGATGGTGATGGCCTCCATTGAAGCAGCTTTGAAGCGGGCGATTCAATTGGAGTATCAACTCGAAGATGCTGAACTCGCGACGGAGGCGCTTCCGACTCGGAAAGACCGGCGTCACCTCCTGATCTACGAAGCGGCAGAAGGCGGAGCGGGAGTTTTACGGCAGCTTGTCGACGATCCGAAAGCATGGAACCGCCTGGCTCGCAGAGCGCTTGAACTTTGCCACTTCGATCCGGAGACTGGCGCTGACCAAGGGAAGGCGGAACATGCTACTGAAAATTGTCAGGCTGCTTGCTACGATTGCTTGCTCAGTTATTACAACCAACCCGATCATGAATTGCTTGATCGACAACTGATCAAAGAGCTGTTGCAACAAATCGCCGCCGCAACAGTGCAAACTTCGCCGGTCGAAGTTTCACGCGGTGAACACCTCGAGAGATTGAAGCGCCTCTGCGACTCCAAACTCGAAAAAGACTTCCTCGACTTTCTTGACCGCAACGACCTGCGGCTTCCTGAGCGAGCACAATACTTTTATGAGCAGCTTAGCAGCCGCCCTGATTTCTCCTACACCGGCGATAACCCCGCTTTTATCTATGTAGATGGCCCGCCGCACGATTATCCGGATCGGCAACAGCGCGACTCCGATCAGACTGCAAATCTAAACGGCAACGGGATTACGGTAATTCGCTTTCATCACAAGCAAGACTGGGGATCTATCGTTCGCCAGCATCCGGCGACGTTTGGCGAGTTAAAGTGAATTACGCCCCTGGAACATTAGTGCGAGCACGCGGCCGCGAATGGGTCGTGTTACCCGATTCAGAAGAAGATTTCCTCGTTGTTCGGCCTCTCGGAGGAACGATGCAAGAAACAGCAGGAATCCATCCTGCGATTGAGCAGATTGAACCGGCGACGTTTCAGCCACCTTCTGCGAATGATCTCGGCGATTATGTCTCTAGTCGACTCCTGCGCGACGCCATGCGCTTCGGCTTTCGATCCAGTGCGGGTCCTTTTCGGTCTTTTGGCCGCTTGGCAATTACGCCTCGTCCCTACCAACTCGTGCCACTGCTCGTGGCGCTAAAACTCGATCCAATTCGTATTCTCATCGCTGACGATGTAGGCATAGGTAAAACGATCGAGGCGTGTCTCATTGCGCGAGAGTTGCTCGATCGTGGTGAAATCACACGGATGTGTGTTCTATGTCCGCCACACCTGGCTGAACAGTGGCAATTGGAGCTTAGCCGCGGATTCAACATCAAAGCAGAGCTAGTCCTATCTAGTACCGCACGACGATTGGAGAAAAATCTCAGAGCCGACGAATCTATCTTCGAGGCATATCCATTCACCGTGGTTTCTATGGACTTCATTAAGTCCGATCGGCGCCGACATGATTTTCTTCGAGCGTGTCCTGAATTTGTGATAGTAGACGAAGCGCACACTTGCGCCTCAGCGAGCGAACGCAGTGCGGCTCAACAACGACATGAGCTCCTTACGAAACTAGCAGACGATCCGCATCGTCATTTGGTCCTTGTAACGGCCACGCCGCACAGCGGGAATGAGGGGGCATTTCGCTCGTTACTAGGCTTATTACAGCCCGCGTTCAAGAATTTACCAGATGACCTAACCGGTACTGACAAGGTTCAACAACGCCGTCAACTCGCGGCGCATTTCGTCCAACGACGGCGCGCGGATCTGCGACACTTCCTTCAACGAGCCACGCCATTTCCGGATCGAAAGGATCTCCCAGACGCGCACTACGACCTGAGTCCCGCTTACAAGGCGCTGTTCGATAAGGTTCTTGATTATGCTCGCGAAACAGTCACGGACGAATCCGGCGGCGCCCTGCGACAACGGGTCCGTTGGTGGTCTGCACTTTCTTTGTTGCGGGCCCTCGCGAGCAGTCCGGCTGCAGCTGCCGCTACCCTGACGGAACGTTCACGACTGCTCGAAGTTGGTGACGAAGCAGCTGCCGAAGAGCTAGGGCGAAAATCAGTGCTCGATAGTACCGAGGATCTTGGAGAAGCTATCGATGTAACGCCCGGAGCCGATCCTGAATCTGACGCAGGTGATCATCCGTTACGACGGAGGCTACTCGGTTTCGCTCGGGAAGCGCGCAACCTTTGCGGAGATCAGGATTATAAACTCACAACAATTGTTCCAAAGCTTCAGTCCCTTATCAAGGACGGCTACAAACCGATTGTTTTCTGCCGATTCATAAACACCGCTGAGTACTTGGCTGACGAACTCCGCAAGCGGCTTCCAAGAGTCCAAATAACTTGCATTACCAGCAAGCTTTCACCCGAAGAGCGAGCCGCAAGGATTGATGAAATCAGTACAGACCGTGACGAGGCACGTTTACTAGTTTGTACGGATTGCCTCAGCGAAGGCATAAATCTGCAGGAGAAATTCGACGCCGTTGTCCACTATGACCTGTCTTGGAATCCAACGCGGCACGAACAACGTGACGGACGGGTCGATCGCTTCGGACAGAAAACGAAGGAGATCCGGGTCCTAACATACTACGGCACCGACAATCAGATTGATGGCATCGTGCTCGATGTGCTTTTGCGCAAGCACAAGAAGATTCGAAACGCGCTCGGTGTTTCGGTGCCGATGCCAATCGATAGCGAACAGGTCGTAAAAGCAGTTTTTGAAGGTTTGCTTCTTCGCGGAAAAGCCGGCGGCGAACAGGCGGAACAAACACTCATGTTTGAAGATTATTTTCGGCCGCAGAAGGAGGAGCTGCACGAGCAATGGGAAGCTGCGGCGGAACGGGAGAAACGGTCACGAACGATGTTCGCTCAGGAGACGATCAAGTTCGACGAAGTTGCACGAGAGTTGGAGGAAACAGAACGAGCAATCGGATCACCCAATGAACTCGCCAAGTTCTTTGAATCAGCGCTCACACTTTCCGGCGCTGTCGTCAGTAGTAATGGCGCGCTTGAAGCTGACCTCGCAGGCGCAAAACCGGCAATGCGTGAAGCTGTGGGGAATGCGACGCGCTTGCGTGTAGCCTTCGAGCCGACTTCGCAAAAAACTGTTTCTTATCTGAATAGAACGCATCCACTTGTTGAAGGACTGGCAACATATGTTCTTAATTCGGCATTAGATCCTTTGCTGGACGCAGTCGCTCGTCGTGCAGGCGTCATTCGAACTGAATCTGTGTCGACGCGCACAGTGCTTTTACTCCTTCGGTTACGGTTTCACATCGTGACTACTGTTCGCAACGACGAGCGCCATCTGCTTGCTGAGGACTCGCTGCTTGCCGCATTTACTGCAGAGGCCGATGTCCCAAAATGGCTGACACTGGAAGAGGCAGAACGCGTAATCACTGCGAAACCGGGAGCCAACGTTCCACGCGAGCTTGCGGTCCAGCAACTTGAGTCCGTCGCAACGCATCTCTCCAAGCTTGCGCCTGCGCTTGATTCCCTAGTTGAAGCGCGCGGTCAGGAATTATTAGAGGCTCATCGCCGCGTTCGTACGGCCGCAGGTGCGCGTGGCACCTACCGAATCGAATCAAATCCGCCGGACGTAGTCGGAATCTATGTCTTCCTTCCAATAGTTAAGCTGTGAAGCACGTACAACAGAGAAAGTGGGAGATCCCTGAGTGTATTACCGCGCTTGGCGTTACTCAGAAAGACTTCTTAAAGTGGCTCGATGCAAAAGCGCGCGCTCACGTGATCAGAGATGTCGCACGAGGACGGGACGTCACGGTTTCGCAGTACAAGCAGCAAATACTGCAGGCTGTCGCGGCGACGAACGGTTGTGATTACTTCACTGGCGAACCATTGGCCTGGGAGTCCATCAGCAAATGGAACAACGACGAAGCCAAGCTTGGGCGTGCGGCCTATCGGAAAAAATTCTGGAACCTTCCTACGATCGATCACGATCACGATGAATTGGGAGCACCGGTGTTCCGGTTGTGTTCGTGGCGAATGAATGACGCGAAGAACGACCAAACACTGGCCGAATTCCTGGAGTTGGCCGCAAAAGTGTCGAAACAGCATGTCAAGCCAACGCTATGAGCCGGAGTGCTTTCTCCGCTATCACATCGGAAGGCGGGTTGCTCCCGACCGATTTTCTCCAGGAACTCGTGGATCCGAAAACCACGATCGAAGGCGTCACACCCGTTGATTATCACCTCGCAGAGGGCGAGCGAATAGGAGAGCAGGTTAACCGAAGTTGGAACCGATTGCAGGGCTGCTGGCAGAACTTCAAAAAGGCAATAGCTAACAAGCTGCCGGGTGACTCAACTACGACCGACACCCGCGAGCGATTTTTACTTCCTCTATTTCAGGAACTGGATTTCGGCCGACTCACAGCGGCTCGAGCACTCGACGTTGATGGCCGCAGCTATCCGATTTCGCACGCGTGGAATGATGTCCTGATTCATCTCGTCGGATCTCATCTTGATATTGATCACCGCACTCCCGGAGCGACCGGTGCTGCTAAGATGAGTCCGCACTCGTTAGTCCAGCAAGTACTCAACGCAAGCGATAAACATCTCTGGGGAATTGTTTCCAACGGTCTAACGTTGCGCCTCCTTCGAGACAACATTGCGCTGACCCGAATGACTTATGTCGAGTGGGATCTTCAAGCTATCTTCGACGGTGAGTTATACTCTGAATTTTTCCTTCTCTGGCTAACGTGCCATGAGTCGCGCTTTGAAGGCGACCGGTCAGAGCAATGCTGGTTGGAGAAATGGAAAAAGGCGGCTGAAGACAAAGGACTTCGCGCTCTGGAAAATCTTCGACCCGGCGTAGAAAAGGCGATCACTGCGATCGGCGCCGGATTGCTATCTTATCCATGTAACAAGGCCCTCCGCGAGAAACTACGCTCGGGGAAGCTTTCGACACATGAACTGTATCAGCAGGTGCTTCGTGTAGTCTATCGGCTCCTATTCCTCTTCGTTGCCGAAGATCGCGGTCTGCTGCATCCACCACTGCCGAAAGAAGTCGCAGACGAAGCATTACTAGCTCGCCAGCGATACAGCGATTTTTATTCAATCTTACGCTTGCGCGGGCTTACCTTGAATCGCGCCGGAACTCCGCACCCCGACCTTTGGAACGCTTTTCAACTTATCTCCGGCAAGATTGGATCGGATACTGGCTGCTCGGAGCTGGCGCTGCCTGCGCTAGGCAGTTTTCTTTGGGATACGAGACGATCGACACCCGATTTGGGAGATTGCCTCATCTCGAACCGCCAGTTCCTGACCGCGGTTCACGCGCTGGCCTTTGTTCAAGATGGCAACGTTCGGCGGGCGGTTGATTACAAAAATCTCGGCGCGGAGGAACTTGGGAGTGTCTACGAAAGCCTTCTCGAACTTCATCCCATAATCAATGTGGACGCCGGTGCGTTTGAGTTAAAGACCTTTGCCGGCAGCGAACGCAAAACAACCGGTAGCTACTACACTCATGATTCGCTCGTCCAGGCCCTTCTCGACTCAGCTTTAGAACCCGTGATCGCGGATAAAATTCGTAGCAAGAAAGGCACAGCTACCGCAGATGCTTTGCTGGGTTTAAAGATTTGCGACCCAGCTGTCGGCTCAGGCCACTTTTTGATTCGTGCAGCGCATAGGATTGCGAAACGTATTGCGGCGGCTCGCTCTGGCGAAGACGAACCCAGCCCGGAAGCGACTCGCGCAGCTCTTCGCGAAGTGATCGGGCGTTGTCTCTACGGTATCGACATCAACCCGATGGCGACGGAGCTCTGCAAGGTAAATCTTTGGTTGGAAGCGCTCGAGCCCGGCAAGCCGCTTTCATTTCTGGACCACCACATTCGTGTCGGAAACAGCCTTCTTGGAACAACACCCGCACTAATAGCAAAGGGCATCCCAGATGATGCATTCAAGCCTATCGAGGGCGACGACAAAAAAGTCTGTGCCGAGCTTAAGAAACTCAACGCGCGTGAACGCAAAGGTTACGGCGTCTTATTCGTCAGTGAGGATACCAGCAATTTCAAGGAATTGCGCAATGCCGCCCTAGCTGTTGACGAACTGGCGGATGATACACCCAAGGCTATTCATCAAAAAGAAGACGCGCACGCGGCCACGCAGCACAGTTATAACTTTTTAAGGAGTAAGGAATTAGCTGATACGTGGTGCGCGGCTTTCGTCATCCGGAAAGTATTCAAGTCTGGCACGAGTGATCCAGTGGGCATTACACACAGCCATCTGGTTACCGTCGCTAAAGGTGATCCGCTGCAACAGGAATTGCTCTGTGAAGTTCGGTGCCTGGCCGGGGGATACCAATTCTTCCATTGGCATCTGGCCTTCCCTGATGTCTTCCAAGTGCCGCCCGCTGGCCAGAATCCAGATAATGAACTCTGCGGTTGGAACGGCGGGTTCGATGTCATTCTTGGCAACCCACCGTGGGAGCGCGTGAAGTTGGCGGAAAAGGAGTGGTTTGCCGCGCATGGTTGCGAAAACATCGCGACAGCGCCCAATGCGGCTGCACGCAAACGGCTCATCGAGGCGCTCAAAACGGAAGACCCTGTCCTTTATCAGGGATTTGCCGAGGATGTGCGACGAGCCGAAGGTGAGAGCCAGCTATTTCGCAAGTCCGGTTTGTATCCACTATGCGGATGTGGAGACATCAATCTCTACGCGGTGTTCGCGGAGTGCATGAGAAGCCATCTCCGCGCAAACGGTAGGGCAGGCTGTGTGCTTCCGACCGGCATTGCCACAGATGATACCACAAAGTTTTTCTTTCAGGATTTGGTTGAGAAGAGGTCACTGTTCAGCCTATTCGATTTTGAGAACCGCAACGCAATTTTCCGAGGCGTTCACCGGAGTTACAAATTCTGCCTGTTGACGGTGGGCAACGGATTGTCTCCTTCTGCGTCCGCTGCCGAGTTTGTTTTTTTCGCACTTGCAGTTGAAGACCTCAAGGATGCCGACAAGCGTTTCACACTCTCAGCCGAAGAAATTGCGCTGTTGAATCCGGCCACTCGAACGTGTCCCATCTTTCGCTCAAAGCGTGACGCAGAAATCACAAAGTCCGTTTATCGAAATTCGTCCACCCTCGGTCAGATACGCCCGCCGGTTGCATTTTTCCCGAAGATAGACATGTCAGACGAGGTCGGCGAGTTCGCAAGGGCAGCCGAACATTTCAACGGCGAGCCGCCACTTCCGAGATTGAATGTGGACGGACAGCCTTTCATTCAACTCTACGAGTCGAAACTGATTTGGCACTTCGACCACAGGTTTGGAACGTTTCAGGGATGCTCACTCCGAGAACATGAGGACGGACAGAATCGCAATATGACGGCATCCGAGAAGGCCGACCCATCCGTAATCGCCCTTCCGCGATACTTCACACCAAAGTTGTTGGTTGATGAGCGATACAGGACCGCAAAGCGCCAAAAGGGATGGCTACTTACCGTGCGCCGATTAACCAACGCCACCAATGAAAGAACTGCCGTCTTTTCAGTCGTGCCATACGCAGGGTGCGGTAACTCAATGTTCGTTTTTGATTTACCAAGCACCGAGCACGGAATCTCATTGATCGCATCTGGAAATTCTCTGCCTTTCGACTACGTGGCCCGGAACAAGATGGGCGGCACGAACTTTTTGCAGTTCATTATCGAGCAGCTTCCCGCGTTGTCTCCCGCGACATACGCACTGCCGCGCGCATGGGCGGGTCAAGGCCAAGCGCTGCAGGCGTGGCTGTTGCCGCGAGTGCTAGAACTAACCTACACAGCGTGGGACTTGCAGGCGTTCGCGCAGGACTGCGGCTGGAGTGGACCGCCGTTCCGTTGGGACGAGCAGCGCCGGTTTCTGCTGCGGTGCGAGTTGGACGCCGCCTTCTTCCATGTCTACGGCCTGGACCGCGACGATACGGCTTACATCCTAGACACCTTTCCTATCGTCCGCCGCAAAGACGAAGAAAAGTTTAACGGCGATTACCGCACCAAGCGCGTCATCCTCGAAATCTACGACGCTATAAGCGAGGCAATTCGAACCGGAGTTCCTTATCAAACGCGACTTGATCCACCTCCGGGCGATCCACGCTGCTGCCATCCGAAGCGAAAAGTCGGCATTCTTGCCTTTGGTTCTCTGATCAGTAATCCAGACGAAGAAATCGCTGAAAAACTCGCGTTCCGAATTAAGACCGAGACGCCATTTCCGGTTGAATACGGACGACTGAGTGGCATAACGCGAGGCGGCGCTCCAACTCTCGTACCTCATGAGGCTGGAAAACGGGTAAAAGCAGAGATCCTCGTGCTCGACGACGGTGTTTCGTTCGACGAAGCGCGCGACATGCTTTGGTGCCGCGAGCGTAACAAAGTAGGCAGCGGCGAGACGTACGTCGAAGGCACCACCGCCAACAGCGTCTTGGTGCGAAACATCAAGGACAATCCGTGGGTCGAGAACGTCCACTACACCGAGTTCCATGACGAAGGCAAAATTGCGAAACCAACTGCCGCAGAGCTGGCAAAAAGCGCAATCGAAAGCGTAGTCCAAGCGCAATCCGGAAAAGACGGCATCACCTATCTCATGAATAACATCGGATCGGGAATTATTACTCCCTTAACAAAGGCTTATGAGGCCGAAATCCTGGCACAAACCAAATCCACGTCCCTCGCACAGGCACTCATAAACGCAAAAGAACTGTGGACACCGAAAAGCGCGATGCAGGTCATCTCTGAACGTGTTGATCCACGCGGTCATCAATTCCCGGTGGAGAAAAAACCATGAGTGATCGTCCAAAACCACCAGTATGGAAAATGGTGAAGGAGGCGGTTGAGGCACTCGGGGGCAAAACAACCAATGTCGCCGTGCGTGACTGGATTCTACGGAAGTATCCGGGCACAAATCCAAACACTATTAGCTGTCAAATCATCGTCTCCACTGTAAACCACCCATCACGTATCCATTACCCAGAGAATCGGAAACCGCGAAAAGCCGAAGGTCAATATGACTTCTTGTTCCGACCAGCAACCGGAGAATTGGAGTGGTACGACCCGGCCAAGCACGGAAACTGGGAGATTGCCGAGTCAGAAAGCGGAAAGCTGATCGTCCGAGAATTAGGCGATAAAGAGGCCGATACCGCCGAAGAAGCGGAGACTGGCAACTCCTTCGCGGCCGAGTCCCATCTCAGAGACTTTCTCGCCAATAATCTCGCCGTGATCGAAGAAGGATTGCAGCTTTACGTGGACGAGGCGGGCAGGGTTGGTGTGGAATACCGAACAATGGTAGGGCGAATCGACATACTAGCAGTCGACAGGAATCAAGCACTTCTAGTCGTCGAATTAAAAGTGGAACGCGGACCCGATGCGGTGTGCGGCCAACTCATGAGGTATATGAGTTGGGTTAAGCGGCATGTCGCTAACGGCAAGGCGGTGCGGGGTTTGATTATAGCCCGACACATTTCCGACCGTATCCGCTACGCAATTGCCGACTTTCCAAATGTTTCCGCTCGCGAATACGATCTAAACATTACTTTACGAGAGACTCCTGGCGTTAGTGACATCCAATCCTAGCTGCTGGCGAGACAATGTTGCGATCATCACAGTCCAACCCACACCTAGCGGTCTTAATGGCCTGCGACTCGCTCCGGCGCTTTCGCGAAAAAATCGATTCCTCACCCTATTACCGGGACACCCGACTATTTCTTGAAGCGCTGCTTCGCCAATCAGTGCCATCTGATGCCCGACTAACAATCGGACAAAGGGCGCGAAGTTGCGCAAGCGGACCACAAAATCGAGAAGCGCGTTTTAACCCTTGCCCGTTCTATAAAGCCGGGAGTCCGATAGCAGCCATCAAGCAATGATCGAACTGCATGCCAATCGAAGAGATCAGGCTGTTCGGCATCCGCCTCTGCCGTCATGTCAAGATTTTGAGGCAGACAGGATCTTTCCGTTATTCAGGAGAGTAAGGCTGCATCGTGCGAGAATCCGGCTTCCGGCCGCAAGCGGAATTTCGATGGAGGGGTTCAACACAAGGTCATGTTCTGGAACGCTTTGCCTGCCCTGTCTTCTAATAGATTTCCAGGAACAGAATCGTTTGTTAACATCTCGCTAACTAATGACACGCCTGGTAGTATTTGCGCTTATTCCGAGGTAAATCAACGCTCATGAGCTTGTCAGGTTCAGAAGGTTCTCTTGTCGCGTGGTACAAAGCGGCAGTACGCAGATTACTGCAAGATTTAGAGCCTTCTCGCGTCCCACCGGCTGACTCCGAATGCGCAAGGTTGGAGGCCCTCGAAAAGCAGATCACCTCCGAAGTGCCAATCTGTTTCCTTGGCGCTAGTGGAATTGGGAAAAGCACTTTGATCAACGCGCTGGTAGGCCACACGATCGTTCCCCACGGTGGTATCGGTCCTCTAACAGCTCAAGCTCTGTGCGTGCGGTTTAACCGAGACGCAGCGTTCGAAGTTCGGTACCATGGCAGCCACCAAGTCTTCCGACTCGCGTTTGCCTTAGAACAGATCCACTTGGCTACTCTCCGCAAATCGGGTCAGACAGTCAATGAATCATCCGCAGATCTGCTGAAGGACGAAGAATTGGGAAGCTCGACCGCCGAAGCAGCCCAAGACGACTCTGACCAAGATCGGGAGAAGAAAAACTTAGAGCTCCGAAAGCAGGCTCTCGCAATGGTCACAGGCGAGCAGGACGGTGATCGAGAATTGCCGTATCTCGTCGATCGCCTGCGCGAGATGATTGGCAAACGCGCCCTGTTTGGCTCGGAATGTCTTGAGGAAGACCGATCACGCGTCAACAGATTGAAGGCCTGTTTGGTCAACAGCAAAGCGGAACGGCCAATTAGATTTCTTAACACCGACCCGAACTTCAGGCGCGAACTTCAGGATCACGCTGCCGGTTTTCTGGCACCGATCATTAAGGAATTAATTGTTTTTTGGGATGCCCCGATCTTGCAAAAAAACGTTGTCTTGGTGGATCTCCCCGGAGTCGGAATCGCCAACGACGTTAAAGCGAGGGTGACCGAGGAATACATTCGCGAGCGCGCGAAAGCGGTTGTGCTTGTGGTCAGCGTTCGAGGAGTCACGGATTCCGACGCACAGTTGCTGCGTAACAGCGGATTTCTCAATCGCCTTCTGCATTCGGCTGATGATCCTTCGGCCGATCCCGTTCACTTGCTACTGGCGGTGGTGCGAGGCGATGACATCGCTGAATCGCGGTATTCAGAAGATAGAACGCGAAAAAAAAGGGAGCACTTTGCTGATGTGTGTGCGCAGGCAAAACGCGAAACCAAGAAACAACTCGAAGATCAACTGCGTCAGGTTTGGAAGACAGACGAAACGCTAAGTCAAACGAAGGAAGAAGTATTGCATCGGGTAATGGACAGCCTTCATGTGTTTCCAATCTCTGCGGTTCAATATCGCAAAGCTATTGAAAACGACCCAGATGACCGCGCGTTCATTGCTACACCTGAAGAGTCAAACATTCCCGGCCTCGGAGAAAGCCTTGAGGAACTGGCAGTAAACATCGACGCAGATCGGAAGCAACGGCTCGCCGTAACGCGCGATGTTTTTTTTTCGAATCTCAGCACAAGCCTGCGACTGATTCGTGAACAATGGACACGTGAAGACCGCGCTGAAACGGAGAGTGAACAACTGCGCCAGGAGCTCGAAGAGTTTCTTATTCCCACACGCAAAGAATTTAATACACGCCGAGGAGAGTTTCGCGCGTTCCTTCGTGAAACGATTCCGGCAGAAGTCGAAAAGCTTGTGCTTGAGGCAAGTACTTCAGCCGAGCGAGCGATTCGTCGTTATCTAAACAGTCTGAGCGACGCTCACTGGGCAACCTTGAAAGCGTCGGTGACAAGAGGCGGGACGTTTTACGGAGCACGTCATATCGATTTGCCAACTGATTTTGCCTTAAGGTTCGAGGAACCGATAGCCGAGGCTTGGGGCAAAAAGCTTCTCCAATTGATTCGCGGCCGCACTAAGCAGTACGCAGAAGATTGTGTTGTATTGATCGAGCAGGTTTTGACTTGGGCACAAAGCAAAGGCGCCCGAATCAAGACAACATTACTGGAGGCACAGCGCGACCAAGTCAAAAGCGACGCTCAACAACTGACAATCATCGGGAAAGAACTCGTGGATGAGATGCGGGAGGCCGTGAAGAATCGTTTACTCGCGCTAATTCGCACTCCGATTCGTCGTCGCTGCAAGAGCTTCGTCGATAAAAACGCACATGTCGGTCCGGGCGTGAAGCTTCGGGTTTTGAATCTGTTCGATGAACTGGCCGAGGACGTTGTGAACGCCGCCAGTACTCCTGCAAAGGAGCTACTCACGCAGCGGTGCACGGAAGTCGAGAAAGAGATCTCTCAAATCCTGCGAGCAGAACATGATCCAATTTCTGAAGCTGCCAATGCGGTGGTCGAATCTCATGAAGCAGCAGTGCGGCGAAGCGACACTCGTAAACGTAAAACAGTATTACAGCAGCTTGATGACGTTGATGCGCTTCGTCCGGCGCTGGAACCTGCAGAGGCGGCGGCGTGAGCCTTCCACTCGTCATCGGTTTTGATGGCAAATCCTTTTCGGTGCTGCGAAGCGCCGAGGATTGGGGAATTGAAACGTTCGATCTAGCGACGCCGCCTCAACGTTTTTGGAGTGATCAGGTCGCCGCGCCGTCGTCGGTGGAGGTTAATATCGATCGCCGAAGGACAAAGTCGCTTCCGTCACCTGCGTCGCTCTTGCAATCAATCCCTGAAGCGGATAATTGGCAAGCGCAATCCAAGAGAAGCATTGCGCGTCTATGGTCTTATTACCTGGTATGCGAGGATCCCCAAAGACGATTGGATGCGCGACCAGTCGCGACGCTAGCTCATCAATTAAGCTTGGTTCAATATCTGTTAGAGAGTGATCGTTTGCGCCGCGTCTTAGTTGCGGATGAGGTCGGCCTGGGAAAGACCGTAGAGGTTGGGCTGCTAATAGCGGAGCTTCTGAAAACAGCACCAGGGCTGAAGGTTTTGTATTTGGCTCCAGCTCGGCTTGTCGACAACGTTGCTCGTGAGTTCGACCGGTTAGATCTAGAGTTCAGACGATGGAAGTCAGGGGATCAAGATGCTCGACTCTCTGACCCAAGGATTATCGCGAGCATTCACAAGGCTGTTCACCCAAATAATTTCGACGCGATAATTGGAAGCGGTCCGTGGGACATCATTGTCGTTGACGAGTGTCACCACCTATCAGCATGGTCGCCGGGCGGTGGTGATCCGGTGGAGAAATTTCGCTTAGTGCGCGAGTTGGTTGCCCGCCAAAATGAAAGCAGTCGGCTGGTCCTCTTAAGTGGCACGCCTCATCAAGGCCACAGTACGCGTTTCGAGAACATACTTCATCTGCTGCAATGGCCATCTGCAAAGCACGCCGATATCGCAGGGCGCGTAATTTACAGAACGAAGGACGATATTCGCGACTGGCGGGGTAATCCTTTGTTCCCACCGAGGCAGGTCAACGAGCCGATTGTCTTGCCGTTAAGTCCACGGTATCGCGAGTGGTTGGAAAGCATACACGCGTTTTACACCCAACCATTTGGACGCATCGGTGGCGACGCAAAGCGGCGTGCCGCAGGATGGCGTTGCGCCCAAGCTCTTCAATGGGCAGCATCCAGCCCTCAAGCTGGTTTGGGCTATCTCGTTAGGCAGGCAATAAGAGCTGGCTGGACCCTCAATGATCAACCATTAGTCACTGCACTCGCTAACCTGAGACCATATCGTTTCGGTTCCGCAGACGAAGAAGTTGCTTCTTTGTTCGAGCGCCTGGTTCAAGAAATTAGCAGGCAAATCATCACTGATGATCTAGCCGATATCGAGGAAGAAGAGCGTGAGCGGTTTGGCCAATCGCCGAATGAACGAGAGGCGATGGGCTCCCTTCTCTTGGATGGAGCGCAATTGGTCACAGAATCAGGCGATGAAAAATGGCGCGTCTTGAAAGAACGAGTTCTAGACCCTGCGGGAGCGGACAAGGTCGTAATGTTCGCCCAGCCTGTCGAGACCGTCATCTCGTTGTGTCGATACTTAGAACGAACCACCGGAGAGCGCCCAGCCATGATAATCGGCGGCCAGAGCGACGAGGAGCGCAATGCGGAGGAAGAGCAATTCCGAAATCCGCGCGGGCCGCGTTTTCTGGTATCCTCGCGAGCCGGCGGAGAAGGCATTAATCTTCAGGTCGCGAATCGTCTTGTCCACGTTGATGTGCCCTGGAATCCGATGGAGCTCGAACAGCGAGTAGGCAGAGTCCATCGTTTTGGTTCAAGACGAACAATAATCGTTGACACGTTGGTCGTTCCAGATAGCCGCGAGACTGATGCGTACCGCATCGCTCGACAAAAGTTACGCACCATTGCGACCACCTTGCGACCGCAACAGTTCGAGTTGGTGTTCTCCAGGGTGATGTCGTTAGTACCACCCGAGGAGCTCCAGAACATTTTAATCGAGGGGGCGCTGTCCCCATTGTCGCCTAGTGAAGAAGCGGGCCTATCCGAAATGGTCGAGCGCGGGTTTAGAGAATGGCAAAGATTCCACGATCGGTTCGGCGTAGAACAGCAGCGAATTCGGGATCTTAACCCGGGCTTAGTAACATGGGACGACGTTGAAGATTTTCTTTCTCGTTTTGTCGGCGCCGAGCCACGCGAAGGCTTTTATGCGCCTCGGTTCGCTGCGAGAACGTCTAGCGAACAAAGTGGTGACGACTCGGTAAACGTCTTTCGTTTACCTGACGGGAAATCATATGCGACCGGTGATGTTCAGGGGACGCCGGTCTTCGGTCCCGGCGAAGAGCGAGTAGAAGAGTTAGGGCTGAATTCACCGCCTGTCGCAGACGCGTTGCGGCGTCATGCATTTCCGAAACTTTGGTGCGGCGCCGCTCATCTACGTCTGAATTCGGACAGCTCAACCTCCGATAAGCAACCGCACGCCTTGCTCGCGTTTCTGGTTCAACCACTCCGATCAGAAGCGCAAACGGGATGGTCGCAACTGCCGGCAAAGCTGCAAATATTTCGTCATGATTCAGGGGGCGAGTCACGCGAGATCGAAGGAGCCGAGAAGCGCATCCTGCTCCGGAAACTAATGAACGCGACGGTTCGCGCGAAACCCGAGAACAACGAGGAATTGCTTGCGTCTGTAGCCAAAGCCGAGGCTGAACTATTTAACGAGCTGAGACGTCCATCTGCGGAGGAAATGGACACTGGTATCAGGCATGCCGTGATGCCGCTCTTTTGCGCGACGATTGCTATTGAAACGTCTGCTCGATGATATTTTTTGCGTCCTTCGACAGCTCACCTGATTCTGCGGTCGTTAGAATCCTTCCGGCAAAATGTTTTTCGTACCAATCGCGCTTAAGATCCCATTTCTGCCGATATTCATCTCGCTCTAAGAGGCCGAGATGCTCCCAATAGTATTTTTCGCCGCGCCAGGTGATGGTGAAATCTGGCAGGTAAAAAGAGCCATCTGCGGCGTACAACGGGCGCTCGTATTCAAAGGGAATGTCACGATCAAACAGCATGTTGGCTATGATTACTTCCGATTTCGAACGGACCATGACATCAGCGAGCGTCCGGTGGATTTTGTACTGCTCGAGATATCCCTCGCGTCGCAGCAATTCGAAACCATCAGGAGCGGGTGTGAAGTCAAACAAGGAGCAGTTGATGCCGACGAGGTGAGAGCTTTCAGGTCGGTAAATTTTAAGGAGGGGCGCGATGTCTTGTTCTATGAGTAACGTGCAGTGGCGACTCGCACGGGTTACTCCCGTGTAAAACAACTCCGGTGAGAGGAGTGCTGTCTTCTGCTTCGGCACAACGAAATATATTCGATCAAACTCACTGCCTTGTGCCTTGTGAACCGAGATCGCATAGGCGAGCTCTAGATTGTCTTCAGGGTCTTCATCCCGAAGCCACCTCTTTTTGCCAGCCTTTTCATAATGCCCGAGGTCTCGACCATACCCGACCGAAAGCTTCTCTTTTCGGGCAAATGTGACGCGGAATCGCTTTAATCGGAAACCTTGCCATTTCCAATTCTTATCGAACAGATGCGGCTGAACAAAGCCAAGCTCCCCGTTGAACACTTCGCAAGGCACGCTGGCCCTTTGATTGAAATCCCACGCGTAGATCGGATCAGAGGCTCCACGATTTCGGATTTGGATCACTTTGTCGAAAAGCGTGATGCCGGCGAGCGTACCCACTCGCGTTACCGCGTCACCGCGGGCTTCCTTCTGCAGCCGAAGATTGATGGCTTCGGTTCCAAAGTCTTCGTGAATATAAGGGGAGATGACTTCGTGATATTCGGGGCGGAGGTCTCCAGATTTGGAACGGGCCGCTTCGAACCAAATCTTATGCGGAGCTGCTTTGTCCAGTTTGGTGCCGCTGTCCTCCTCCATGTCTGCAACGATCCCCGCGACCAGTTTTGTCAGAAGATCGTTTGAGTCCTTCCAGAATATGATCCGCAAGTCCTTGTCGAGAGAACCGTCTGGAGGCAGGTCCTGCAAACGCTTGAACATTTCTTCGGCCTGCAAAGATTTTTCTTCGTCCTTCTGCGCTCGATTTGTGGGTCGGAGGAAAACGGAAGCGAGATCGAGGATTCCAGTCCCTCTATTGGTTAGCCGATTCTCCATTTGCCGGAGGTTAACGGTGAGCTCGCCGACGCAGGTCGGATGATTAGCCCTCAACCAATCGATGATATCGGCAAAGACTTTTCCGCGGCCGATTGGCGGGAGCTGGTTTGGATCTCCGACAATTATGAGACGCTGGACGGCACCCCAGTTGATTGCGCGAAATAGCGCGGCAGTTAGTTCGAGATCTAACATTGAGGCCTCATCGATCACGAACGTAGTAACGTGTTCCTCGCGGGTTCCACCTGTGGGCTTGATTGTAAGATTGGGATTCAGCCAACCCCGACGTGCTAAAAATGAGTGAATGGTGCTCGCATCTTTCCCAGTTTTTTCACGGATCCGATCTGCCGCTTTTCCTGTGGGCGCCAGCAAGAGAAAAGTTGCGTCTGTTCCATGCGCCTTCGCAATGGCATCGAGAATCGCTTTAATAATGGTGGTTTTGCCTGTGCCAGCAGCACCCCAAATCACCGATATCGGTCGGCGGAAAATCGCATCGCAAACTTGCGCTTCAGCCTGGATGGCCGCTTCGTAGTCGTTCCGTCCTTTCTCCGCTAACGGACTTTGGGGATCGAAAAGTAAGTCTTTCCAGTGACTCTCCGTCACCGGCGACTTAAATGTGATGTTGGATAACGAAGCAAGCCGACGAATCTGGGCTTCGATATCTCGCTCGGCTGAGTAGACCCGTCTTAGGTACGCGTACTCCCGTTCACCTTCGGTTCTGAACACGATAGCCTTTTGCAATTCTTCGCGATCTACCTCCAGATACTTGTCTTTAAAGCCGACTCGCTTCCACTCGGGCAGCGATTCCAGCCGGCGATTAACATCCTGGAGCAGTTGGCCGCAGGTAAGAAATGTGTGCTTCGTTTCGAAATTGAGTCGCTCGACGCACAACGCCCGCAACCGCCGCCAATCGTCGGTGTCGTACGAGAAATTGCCGCCCAATTCTGGCGACGGATAACAAGCGTGATCGATCCGACTGAATGAGATAAGATCGTCCGCGTCGTCACCGACAAATTGCTCAGCCAGGAGGTAGGGATTTTCCCGGATTTCAGTCAAAGACACCTCAATGCAATTCTCAGCGCGATCTTCGCTCAAGATTCGTTCCATTTGGTCTCGCGGCAGATCGATGCGCGGCAGGACCTCTTTGATTAACCGCTGTTCGGCTTCATCGCGGAGCTTCCATTGCCGTCGTACCTTCGTGACCTCCGCGGCCGACAATTGGACGCTCGGGATTTGGGCCGCTCTTCCGTCAAGCCAGTCGAAAACGGCGGTAACAAAGCCCTTGTCGTCTCCCCTCGTCACGGCATTCCGAAATTCTTCAACCGCACCTGAAAGGCCTAACAAGTCGATCAAACGGGCAAATCCAGGAAAAAGGCCGCGGCAATTCCACAACTCTGCCATCAAGCTGTTCAGCCACGACAATCTCGCGTTCCAGTCTTCAGTTCGATCGTTGAGCGCCTGCAGCTCTCGAACGATGTGGACAAATCGTTCGATCAATGACAAAGCATCGTCGTCACTGATATGCCGCGCGCCGTATTTGAAACACCGCGGATTGTCGGGTACAAACGCGATTTATCGTTAATCTTTTGGGGCAAGGTGTTATTTCCGGTCCCGGGATAATCAAAAGTCGTGATCACTTCGATGGAGTCCGAGTTGGCTACTTGCTGAGCGAACGT
>Ga0070741_10008360_pt1 | contig 20822 bp, 19 predicted proteins | sample Coa_R1_4_FD_66440 | JGI IMG/M metagenome (GOLD analysis project Ga0070741, IMG submission 66440) | Surface soil microbial communities from Centralia Pennsylvania, which are recovering from an underground coalmine fire - Coalmine... | ecosystem: Environmental > Terrestrial > Soil > Unclassified ...
CGCCGCCGACCACGCCCTTGACCCCAGCGTCCGGGGCCGTCATCATCACCCCGCCGACGCAGGAGACCCCAGGCAAGCGGTCCCATCACCCTGGCCAACAGGTGGTCCCATCAGGCTGGCCAACGACAGCCGGCGGGAGGGCTCGGTGGCCATGTTCCCCCTCCAGCTCGTGCCGGAGTGTGGCTCACGCGGCCCGCGCGGTACAGGACGCTTCCCAGATGTCCACGACGTCCGCCAGCGTCACGAAGACGTCGTCGCCGTTGCTGAACAGCCACAGTGTCGGGGCACCGGCCCGGGGGGCTGACACCAGCTGACAGTCATCGATCCGAGAGCCGTTCGAAAGGGCGACGCTGACCTGGCGGCCCTCGAGCCCGTAAAGGTTGTTGGTCATCTCTCCGCCCTCCTTCGTCTTTTCCGATTCCGGCTTCTCAGGCGGCGCGTGTCTCCAGAACGGGCACGACCGCGGCGGGGAGGCGAACCTCGTCCATCGCCAGTCGGTTCGCGCTCCTCGTGCCGTTCCCGACCACCCGCGCCCCTTGGAGGGGCCGCGCCACGAGCAGGCTGGTCGTCGTGCGGACCGTGAACGGGGTGGCGAGGCAGGCACCACACTCGAGGCACTGGCCCACTCGGTCGCCCGCTCCAACCACGGTCCGGTGGTCGCAGACACCAGCGTTCGAGCGGAGACGGATGAGCCGCCGCCGCTGGCCCTTCTTCTGACTGCCGGTGAAGTGCCTCATCAGTTCCCCCCTTGCATAGTCCGCTGCTCTTCTTGCAGCAGACCATGGAAGGGGTGATGCAGGCAGCAGTACCGGCCACCGTCTTTCGCGAATGTCACCACTGTCATTCGCAGCGCGGCGAAAGGCGGGCGCAACCGAGCCCGCCTTTCCTTCAGAACCGGACCGCCCGGCATGGCCATTCGTACCCGGGCCGCCCGGCGCGCCCTCCATTTGGGGCGCACCGGGCTGCTGGTTGTCATCCGAGACCAGTGAACTCAGCTGATCGGCCCCTCCAGCGCAACGGTGTGAGGATTGCTTCGTCCTCGACGGTGGGTGAACACCGTCTTGAGAGCTGTGGAGGCGGCGATCAGCAGGAAGGTGAGGAACTCGCCTGTCTCGAGTCTGAGCACGGCACTGGGCTCGGGGTCGGCTCCGCCGAGAGCGTCCTTCGGTGCGAGTTCGGTGAGCATCACGACCTCCTTCAACCGGTGCGCCCGTTCACGGGCAGTGCAGTTTCGAGTTGTCCGGGCTGCTCCACTTCCCGTCCTTCAGGGTGATGTCGAAGCCACAGGCGAGTCCTTGTGGCTTCTGGTCCCGTACGAAGGTCAGCGGCATGGTCAGGCCCCCCAGCGTGTCGTTCTGGATCGACCAGAGACCGTCCAGGAGCGCTTTGGTGGTCGGCGGCTCGGGCAGGTTGGCGGCTGCCTTCTCGAGGAGTTTGCCGGAGACCCAGCCCCAGGTGGCCGTGTACGGCGGGACACCCTTTCCGTAGGCGGCCATCGCCGCCCGGTACTCGTCGGTCGACGGTGTCCCAGTCGTGAACCACGGTGAGACCGCCATGCTCGAGACCATCCCGTCGAGGTTCGGGTCGTTCTCCATGGCCCCGCTGAGGGACTGGCCGGTGATGGCGATGGTCGGGCGGTAGTTCTGGCGGGCGCAGGAGGCACCGACCCGGTTGACGGTGTTGGAGTCGAACAGGACGAAGAGCACCTGCACGCCGGCCCTCCGGGCGGCGAGACACTCGGCGGTGTAGTCCGGCTGGGTGAGCGACGACTTGGCCTTGTAGACGTGCTCCATGCCGACGCTCTTGGCGGACCTGGCCCAGACGTCCTCCATGTCGGTGCAGGCCTTGGCCTCGACGCAGACGAGCGTGCCGATCTTGGTCAGGCCCCGGGGGACGACCTGCCGGGCGACCGATGGCGGGTACGCCTCGAACTGGAAGGTTCCCGACGACGCCTGCGGGAAGTACATCGGGCTCGTGTAGTCCCAGCTCTCGCCGCCGGTCAGCCCGATCACCGGGATCCGCTTCTCGGTGATGTAGGCGACGCTCGACTCGCCGGTCGCCGTTTCGCCGTTCTGGAAGAAGGCGAGCGCCCCACGCCGTTCGACGGCGTCCTGCACCTGCGACCGATGGCGCGCCGGGTCGAAGCCGTCGTCGTAGACGACGACCTTCACGGGATGTCCGTTCAGCCCGCCCCTGGCGTTGATGGAAGACACCCAGACCTGCGCCCCCTGCAGCATCGGGACGACGAGGCTGCCCACCGGACCGGAGTAGGTGCCGACGCTGGCCACCACCAGAGGCGTGCCGCCCGACGCGGGCTTGGCGGGGGTCGTTCCTCCCGGGACACCCACAATGGCCTTGTCGGCAGCGGCCCCCGGCGCCCCGGTGGGGCTCGTCGCCGTCTTGGCGCTCCCGTCGGAAGCCCTGGGGGTCACGCTGGCCGACCCGGGGGCTGATGTCGGGCGAGTCGCGGGCACGACCTGTTTCGTGCCCGCCGGAGGGGGTGGGGAGGCGGAGGCGGACTGGGACGGTTCCACCGCGCCCGCCGATGGGGTGAGTGGCACGTTCGTCGTGGCGCCGGCCCCCGCTGGTGCTGACGGGGAGGTGACGAGGGGGCCGGCGCCGGCCGCTGTGCTCTCGACCCGCGTACCGCAAGCAACCCCGGCCAGCGGTACGGCGAGCGCGAGCACCAGAGGAAGACGAGCACGTCGTGAACGCATTTCCATCAGCGCTCCTTCGTGGAGGGCTCGATCAATGAGCCGCCGTGGCCGACCCGGACCGATCCCCTTCGAGCGATCGGCGTGTCCGGTCCGGGGCAGGCGTACGGGGTTCCCGGGCCACACAGCCCGTTAAGGAAATACGTCCGGCTCGTGACGTCCTTCGGATACGAGTCGGCGTAGAGACCGGTGATGGCCATCGGAACGCTGTAGATCACCAGGAACGCCAGGTTGACGAACCCGGAAAGAGCAAGGAACCGCAGACCCGTCCGGGCCTTGCCAGAAAGGCGGAGGTCGTCCATTCCCCGCTCGACCAGCGACTCGCCCCGGTCACTGCGGAAGTAGCGGATGCAGGCGCACGCGGTCCAGAAACCTGGCATGACGACCATCTCGATGATCGGGAACTGGTAATAGTGGCCGTGGAAGAGGGTGATGCCCCGCGGCGCCCCGATGTAGCTGAACATGCCCATCGGCATCCAGACGCAGACCTCGGCGACGAGGTCGACGACCATGAAGCCTCCGAGCAGGGCACCGACGAGCCCGACGTTTCCGAGGTCGGGCCACCGCTCCTTCAGCTTCCGCATGAACCAGCATCCGCCGACAGCGGCCGGAACGAAGGCCCAGAAGAAGGCCGACATGACCCAGACATGGGGCTCGGCGATCTTGTGCCCGAAGGGCGAGAACCAGCCGGGAATCTGGGAGTCCCAGGATCCGTGGTTGACGAGCGCGGCGTTGTAGGTCAACCACGGCTGGAAGAAGTTCGCCATCGTGTCCTGCCAGACCACGGTGTAGCACGCGAGCACCAGCAGACCGTCGAAACCGATCCGCCCGTTGCGGCGCCACGGACGGTAGATGAAGAAGTAGATCGCGGCGATCGCCAGCAGGACACCGCCCACCTCCCATCCCCGGGTCGTGAACTTCATCCAGGTGGGAAGCTCCGAAGGACCGGGTCGGGTCTGCTTGAACTGACCCGAGGTGAACCAGCCGGTAAAGGCGAAGATCTCGACGAGCAAGAAGGCGACGCCCAGCAGGGCCCAGCCCTTGATCGCTTTGACCCGGCGCTCCATGTCTGATCCGGCGGCGAGATTCGGTTTCTGCCGAAGAACCGGGGTGGTAGTCGCCATGAGTCTCAGGCCCCCGTGGTCGCAGCGATGTGGCTGCTGAGCTTGGTCATGTAGTCATCCCAGGTGAACGGCGATGGAAGGCCGGCGACCAGTTCCACGATCCGGCAGAAGTCGGTGTCGAAGTAGAACTCCCACCGGCAGATGCGGCCGTCTTCGTCGGTCCGGATGAAGTCGGTCTCCTGGAACGACAGAACCCTGCCGTCAGCGGTCGTCCCCGCGAAGCGCTGCCACATCGCGAACCCCTCTTCGCCGGCGATGCAGTTGAACGGCGTGACGATCCTGAGGTCCGGCAGGAGTTCCCAGTACATGCTCATGTCAAGGGAGGCCACGTCCGACCATGACAGCCCGCTCTCGGCGAGGAACTTCCCCAGCGGAAACTCCGTACCAGCCGAGTACTGGGGGGACATCGCCACCGCGTCCTCCGTGAAGATCCATCCGTCCGGGTAGTTGACGCGCCCCAGTTCCGGCCCATGGACATATCCGTCCCAGAATCCCCGGGCGACCCTGTGATGCAGCGCAACTCGATCGATGGACGTCATGTCAACCCGCTCTCCTTGTCGAAGGTTCCTCACGAGCCGTCGGTCTCGGTGTTGGGACCAGCCAACCAGCGCTCAGCCGCGGCGACAGCCGTAGGCCGTACTGAACCTCAGTAGGGGGTACGGCTGACGTCCCCGCCCGGTGCCGGTTGAGTGGGTCTCACACCACCAATCGATGACGGCTCCTGGCGGAGCGTCGGAGGGGGCAGAGATGGAAAATCGCCAGAGCGTTGGACGAGCTCTTCGGCGGGCGGTGCCGCTAGCCGCTGCGGCCTGCCTGGCCGTGGCCGGTGTTGGCTGCGGTACCCGTGTGACTGAGAACGCCTCGGGGGCTCTGTCGGCACCGCTGGGGGCCGGCCAGCCTGCCGCGGGGACGGCCACGGTTCCGGCCGCCGGGTCGAGTGTCAGCACCCCGGGACAAGAGGCCACCACCGCCGCTGCGTCAGCCACCGGATCGCCCGGTCGCGCCGGAACTCCGTCGGCCGCGACGGGGGCGTCCGGGAGCGGGACACCGACCACGTCGGGCAGGACGGCGCAGCCCAAGGTCGGGGTGGCGGGGACGAACGCGGCGCCGGCGGGGTCTCCCTCCCGGGCCGCCGCCGCGTCGGGCGGGACGGCACCGCTTCCCGCCCCGTCGGCCCCGGCACCCGCCGCGACCGGGGCCAAGTCTCCGGTCGTCGTGGCCAGCGTCGGGACCCTCTCCGGGCCGGTCGGGGCCATCTTGCTCCCGATGGTCCAGGGGACCCAGGTCTGGGTGAAGTGGGCGAACACCCGCGGCGGGGTCAACGGTCACCCGGTCAACCTGATCGTCTACGACGACCGGGGGGACCCGGCCACGCACGGCTCCCAGGTGAAGGAGGCGGTCGAGCAGAAGGGGGCGCAGGCGTTCTTGATGAACACCGAGCCCATCACCGGTCAGAGTGCGGTCGGCTACCTCGAGAGCAAGCACATCCCGGTCATCGGCGTTCCCGGCGCCGAGCCCTGGGGGGAGAAGAGCCCGATGTACTTCCCCCAGAAGACCGTGCTCCGGAACCTCTACGTGTTGCACCCCCAGCAGTTCGCCTCGCTCCTGGTCCCCCAGGGGATCACCAAGTGGGGAACGCTGGTCTGCGCCGAGGCGCAGGGGTGCAAGGACATCGCCAAGGTCTATACCGACGAGGCCGGCCGGCTGGGGTACCAGGTCGTCTACCAGGGGCAGTCCAGCGTGGCCCAGCCCGATTTCACCGCCGAATGCCTGGCGGCCCGCAACGCCGGGGTGCAGGCCCTCCACGTCAACCTGGACGAGTCGAGCATCCAGCGGCTGGCGATGGCCTGTAACCGCCAGGGCTTCCACCCGGTCATTCTCATCCCCGGTGGCGCCCAGACGGACCGGATGAAGGACCTCCCCGGCCTCGACGGTGCCATGGCCGCCAGCGGCGTGTTCCCCTACTTCGCCAGCGGCACCCCGGCGACCGACGAGTTCCAGCAGGCCATGCGGGCCTTCGGCAACGGCGTCATGCGGGGCTACGCCGTGGCCGAGGGATGGGTCTCCGGCAAGCTCTTCGAACGGGCCACCGCCCAGCTCGCCGAGCCGCCGACCACCGCCGGGATCCTCGCCGGCCTGTGGAAGATAAAGAACGACAACCTCGGCGGCCTCACCGGCAACCTGACCTTCACCGAGAACCAGCCGGCCGCCAACCCGGTCTGCGGAAGCGTGATCGTGATCAAGGACAAGGCCTGGACCGCTCCTTACCCGGTGCGGTGCTTCCAATGAGCGCGACTCACCCCGCGCCGAGCCACTGAAAGGAACGTTGGTGGACGGTTCTCTCCTCACTGCCGTCGACCTGGCCGAGCAGATCCGTGCGCACTCGCTCGCGCTCGAGCTCGACGGTCGCCACACCGACGCCCGGGATCTCGCCCGGCAGGCCGACCGCCTGCCGGGCGAGGGCGACGCGGCGACCGACGCCACCACGGCGCAGGTCCGGATCCTGACCGCTTCCGCATCCTGCCTCGCCTCCCAGGGCCGGCTAGCGGAGGCCGACTCCACGATCCGGGAAGCTCTGCGTCTCGCCGAGGCGTCCTTCGGCCGGTCCGACCCGGAGACCGCCGAGGTGCACCGCGCCCTCGGACGCGTGCTGCGCCAGCGTGGACGCTACGCAGAGGCGGCCACCAACCTGTGGCGAGCACTGTCGATCGTGGAGAACGAGAGGGGTCCCGACCACCCCGACACGGCCGGGCTCCACCGCGAGCTCGCCGAACTGGGCCTGGCCCGGGGCTGGCTGATCGAGGCGGAGAGCCACGCCCGCCAGGGTGTGGAGATCCGGGCCGCGGGGGGCGGAACGGATCCCGAGGCGGCGACCGACGCAATGGTGCTGGCGGCGATCCTTGTCGCCGCCGGCCGTCACGACGAGGCCGAGCCCCTGCTCCGCCAGGCCAAGGGCACCTTGAGCGGGATCTAGTGCCTCGGCACTAGAGCTCTCGGGCGAGGTCTTCCCGGCTGGACACGCCGAGTTTGGCGTAGATGTTCACGAGGCGGCTCTCGATCGTCCGGATCGAGACGCAGAGTTGTTCGGCGATCTGGCGGTTCGTCCGGCCCGAAGCGGCGAGAATGGCGGTCTCGCGCTCGGCCGGCGTGAGATGGGCCCGGGTGTGAACGGACTGGACGGCCGGAGTCGTCGCCCCTTCGCACTCATCGATGATGGTCCCGGACCGGCGCTGGCTGGCGGTCCCGCGGCGGGGTTGACCCTTCCGGGTCCACACGGTGGCCGCGTCGGCGGCGGCCTCCGCGGCCAGCAACGCCGCCCCCATGCGCTCGAACCGCACGGACACCTCTTCGAGTGCGGCAGGATCGGCGGCCACGAGGGCCTCGACATGGGCAACCCGGGCCGCCGTCAGTTCCCCCTCCACGTGCTCACCGACGATCCGGATGCGATCCAAAGCCTCTTTCGCATGCCCGATGCGGGCCAGGCTGTGCAGGGCACTGGCGGCGGCGATGAGGTCGCCGATGTCGTTCCCGATCCCATAGGCCTCTTCGAAGAGCCCCCGGGCCCCAGGAAGGTCGCCGCCGGCGACCGTGGCCCAACCTTTGGCCTCCTTGACCCGGGCGAGGTCGCTGCAGATCGGGCTCGGAAAAGCGTCGATGCGCCGCAGCGCCTCGGAGGCCGCCTCCGCCTGACCGGCCAGCCCCTGCGCGTGGGCCAGGATCATCAGGCAGTGGAACTCGCCCAGCGGCTGACCGAACTGGCGGAACAGCGCCGCTCCCTCCTGGGCGTAGCGGGCGGCGGTGCGGACCCGACCCCGCTCGCAGGCGACACCGGACAGGCTCATCGCCATCCACGCCTGCGCTTCCGCCGAGCCCTCGGCCAGGGCCTGCTCGTACCCGAGCAGCGCCCCGGCGTGGGCTTCCTCGAAATCGCCGGCGGCGGTCAGGAGCCAGCCCCGGATCCACCGGTGGAGCCAGGGGCCCCAGTACAGCGGGGTCTGGAGCGATTGATGGGCGATCTCGCCCTTTCGGCTGATCTCGAGCCCGGCTTCGATCCGCCCGAGTTGGGCGAAGGCGACGCCGGCGGCGATCGAGGCGATGACGAGCGCATGGCCGGTGGCCCGATCGATCAGATCACCCACTACCACATCGCAGGCTCGGGGGCCTTGCCCCGCGAGGGCGAACCACGACCGGTAGGCGGAGATCTGGTCCCGGATCTCGCGGTCGGTGATCGCAGCTTCGGCCTCGGCGAGGATCGCATGTTGGGCCTCGGGCTGGAGACGGACGTACGCGTTGTCGACACGCGACATCGCGATGCGGAACCGCTGGTCGTCGGTCGCCGCGATCGCGGCGAGGCTGTCGAGACGGTCCTCGGCCTCGGCGCCCCGCCCCCGCAACGCGGCGAGTTGGGCGACGAGGAGATCGGCTTCGAAGCCACCCCCGGCCTCTTGCGCGAAGCGGGCCAACCGCTCGGCCAGCGGGTAGTCGTAGATCTGGCGGGCGCTGGCGGCGGCGGTCAACATCAGGTCCGGTGAACCGCCCCCGCCGGTGAGCCGCCAGGTGGCGACGCGGAGGATGTCCTCCCGCCGCCGGGCACCGCTGCCCTCGACCACCTCGGCCAGGGCACGGGCCATCTTGGTGGAGCGGAGCGCCGGAATGCGGCTCCGGAGGACATCGCCGTAGATCGGGTGGGCGAGGCGGATCTGCACCCGGCGGCCATCCAGGCTCGAGGTCACGAGGCTGCGGCTCTCCAGCCGTTCCGCCGCGTCGGCATCGAGAATCGTTCCGAGCTCGGCGGCGCCCAGCGGTTCGGCGAAGGCGAGGAACTCGAGAACCGTCCGCTCCTCGGGACTCAGGCTCTCGACCCGGTCCTCCACGAGCTCCACCAGCCGGATCGAAGGGGTTGGCTGCCCGGTCAGGCACCAGATGCCTTCCTGCTCCGACAGCGCGCCCTGCTCGAGCGCTCCGAGGATCAGCTCCCGGAGGAACAGCGCGTTGCCTTCGGACCGCAGCGCCAAGAAGGCGGCGGCTGCCCCGTCGACCGGCCCGCCGACCATGGACTCGATGAGTTGTTGCACGGCGTCGGCTCCGAGACCGGTGAGTTCCATCCGCTCCAGGAGGTCGTCCTTCCAGAGGGCGACCACCGCATCGGGCGCCGGCTCGCCCGACCGGATGACCGCCACGACGAACGCCGCCCGGGTTTCGACGATCCGGTGCACGAGGGTGGCCGACGCATCGTCGAGGAGATGGGCGTCGTCGACGACGAGCACCAACCGGCGCTTCCCCGCCCGGCTGACGAACTCATCGACGAGCAACCGCAACAGCTCGGTGCGGTCCGAACTGGCGGCACCGGTCTGATCGCTCGGGGGGAGCAGGGCGGACAGGGCGCCGAACGGCACGGCGGCGGCGGAATGGGTGGCGGTGGCCCGGGCCGTCGCGGCCCCGGCCGCCTCCGCCAGCTCCAGGCAGGCGGAAGCCAGGCGGGTCTTGCCGGTCCCGGACGGCCCGGCCACCACGACGCCCGGGCTGGTCGGGTCGCGGAGCAGCCGCTCCAGCCGCCGGAGCTCGTCCGTCCGCCCGACGAGAGGCCACTGGCTCATCGCCGGAGTCTACGTCCGCACCGGGGGAGGCGCTCAGGGGCGCTCAGGGCCGGTTCATCCCACGGTGTTGTCGGAGAGACGGCTTCAGCCGGCGGCGGCTGCGCCGAGGTAGTGGCCGAGAATGGCGCCGTCGTCCGCTTCGCCGGGCTCGCCGGCGAACACCAGGCGGCCCCGGACGAGGACGTAGAGGAAGTCGGCGAGGGCGAGGGCCTTGCCCACGTACTGCTCGACGATGAGGAGGCTGTGACCCTCGGCGGCCAGCCGGCCGAGGAACTCGAAGATCTCGTCGACGATGATCGGGGCTAGGCCCATCGACACTTCGTCGAGCATGATGAGCGGTGCCTGTTGGGCGTAGGCGCGGGACAGGGCGAGCATCTGCTGCTCCCCACCGCTCATCGTCCCGGCGAGTTGCCCGAGCCGCTCCCCCAGCCTGGGGAAGGCGTCGACGGCCCGTTCGACCGCCTCCTTCGCCCGCTGGGGCGGGGCGAACATGCGCAGGTTGTCGGCCACGGTGAGCCCCGGGAAGACACTGCGCCCTTCGGTGATGTGACACAGGCCACGTTCGACCCGCCCGTCGGGCGGAGTGTCGGTCTGGTCCTCGTCGTCGAGCAGGACCCGGCCGGAACGGGGCCGCAGCAGGCCCGAGGCCACGGAGAGGAGCGTCGTCTTCCCCGCCCCGTTGGGCCCGAGGAGCGCCACCACGCGGCCGTTGGGTACGGTCAGATCGACGTCGCGGAGGGCGATCGTGTCGCCGTAGGCCGCCGTCACCCGGTCGAGTTCGAGCCTCATCCCGACGCCGCCAGGGATTCGCGGCCGAGGTACGCCGCTCGCACCAGTTCACTGGATTGGGTCTCGGCCGGCGTGCCCTGGAAGATCAGCCGGCCGAACTCGAGGACGTACAGGTGGGCGCAGACGCTCATGACCAGATCCATGTCGTGTTCGACGAGGAGGATGCCGAGCCCCCGGGTGGCGACGGCGGTGACGAGGATCTCTCCGAACCGGTCGCTCTCCTCCTCGTCGAGCCCCGACGACGGCTCGTCGAGGAGCAGCAGCGGGAAACCGCCGGCCAGCACGCGGGCCAGTTCCACCAGACGGCGTTGGCCGGTCGAGAGGGTCCCGGCGGTTCGGTCCGCCAGTGTGGTGATCCCGCAGGCGTCAAGGGCCGCATCGGCGGCCCGGTTGATGTCCCGTCGTTGCCGGGGGCTGGTGAGCATGTGGGTCAGGGGGTTGCCAGCGGCCAGGCGCGTCTCCGCACCGAGGGCGACGTTGGTGCGGACGCTCATCGTGTTGACGATCTCCATCCGCTGGAACGTCCGGCCCAGTCCGACCCGGGCCCGGTGCGCCGCGCTCCTTCGGGTGACGTCGACCCCGTCGATCCGGATGACGCCTTCGGCCGGTCGGAGGAGACCGGTGCAGGCATTGAAGAACGAGGTCTTCCCGGCGCCGTTGGGCCCGATTAGACCGGTGATCCGACCGGTCGGCGCGGTCAGGCTCACCGCGTCCACCGCCCGGTGGCCGCCGTAGACCACGCTGACGCGCTCCGCCTCGAGGCCCCGGGAGCTGGATTCGGCCGGGCTCATCGGACGGCTCCGGCGGAGACGGGGGTACGGGCGGCGGCGAGCCTCGTGGGACGGCCTCGTTGCCCGGAGGGCGGCGTGGACCCTGCCCGGGCCGAGAGCCAGGCGATGAGCTCGCGGCGTCTGGCGGTGAGGACACCGGCCAGGATCGCCACCGCACCGAAGGTGAGCATCTGCCGGTCGGTGTCGTTGAGGAACGCCAGGGCCGAGAACTCGGCGGCATAGCGGGGAATCACCGCCATCGACGCCGCCGCCAGAACGGAGCTGCGCAGCAGTCGGGTGCCGAAGATGGCGAGGACGGCCAGGAACAGGAGCGATTGGAGCGGCACGTAGTTGAGGCTGCTCACCGTGCCGAACTGGCTGACCTGCAGGCCCCCGGCGATCCCGGCGAAAAAGGCCGAGATCGAGAAGACCAGCAGGCGGCTGGTGCTCACGCTCAGGCCGTGGGTGGCCAGCATCGTCGGGGTCTCCGCCATGGCGCGGAGCAGCCGTCCCAGGCGGCTCCGGCACAGGGCGATGATGGCCGCCACGGAGAGGGCCACGATGGCGAGCACGATGTAATAGAACGTCGTGTCATTCGTGCCATCGAGGCTTCCGAGGTGCGGGCGGGGGGCCGATGCCTGGAGCGTGAAGCCGAACATCCAGCCACTGGGATACATGACCTGCTGCATGAGCACGGCGAACCCGAACGTGGCCAGCGCCAGATAGACGCCGGAGAGGCGGATGGCCGGGATGGCCACGACGAGCCCGATGGGGACGGTGAGGAGCCCGGCCAGGAGCAGCCCGAGACCCCAGGGCAAGCCGGCGCCGTTCGTCAGATGGCCCATCGTCGTGGCGCCGAGCGCCAGGAATGCCGCCTGACAGAGCGAGATCTGGCCGGAGATCCACACCAGGAGCCCGATGGACGCGAAGACGAGGACGTAGGTCACGCCCGAGATCCAGACCGGGAGCTTGTTGCCCACGGCGGCGGGGACCAGCGCCAGGACGACGAGGGAGCCGGCGCCGGCCAGGACGGCCCGAATGGGCGGCATCGGCGTGATCTCGGGGACGAGGCTCCGAAGGCTGGCCCGCTGGCGGGGGAAGCGCCCGGCGGGGACGCAGACCAGCACGGCGACGAGGATGAGGAACGGCACGGTGGGGGGAATCCCGTTCCACGGCTGGTCGGTGAAGAACTTGGTCGCCAGCGAGGCCGCAATGCCCAGCCCGATGCCACCGGCGTAAGTGAGCGGCAGGCTGGAAAACAGGCCCACGGCGCAGGCCCCGAAGGCCTGGATCACGAGGAGGGTGAGCAGGTTGGCGTCGAGGTTCAGGGTCGGGGCGAGGAGGATGCCCGAGAGGGCGGCGAATCCGCAGCTGATCGCCCAGGCCGACTGGCTGATCCGGAGGGGCTTCTTCCCGCAGAGCGATGTCAGGGTCTGGTTGTCGACGACGGCCCGCATGGCGACGCCGAGCCGGGAGCACTGCAGGAAGAGATAGAGGGCGACGGCGCTGGAGGTGGCGATCACGACCGAGATCGTCTGCGCCCAGGACACCTTCACCCCGCCCAGGGTGAAGCCGCTGGTCGGCAGGAACTCGGGGAACGGGCGCGTCGGGTTCCCGTAGAGCAGGAAGAGGAGCCCTTCGACGGCGAGCAGGACCCCCACCGTGGTGAGGACGACCACCGCTTCCGGCACGTCACCGAGGCCCCGGGTGATCCGTTCCATGACCCATCCGACCACCGCGGCGAACGCCAGGATCGTGGCCACCGCGGCCAGCGGCCAGGGCCACCCATGGGTGTAGTGCAAGCTGTAGAAGGTGAAGGCTGCCCCGGCGGCGACGGCGCCGTGGCCGAAGTTGAAGACCCCGGAGGTCCGGTAGGCCAGCACGAGCCCCAGGCCTGCCATCCCGTAGAGCGAACCGGTCACGACGCCGGCAACGATATAGGGCAGGAGGCTCCTCACGGGCGGCACACCTCGCAGGCCCGGATCGATCCCTTGCTGGTCGATCCGTTGCTGGGACCAGTGCCGGTGGCGACGGTCACCGCCTTGCCTCGCACCAGCAGGCAACCCGGCCGGTGATAGCGAAGCGTGCCGGCGACGGTGACCAGTTGCTCGGGTGACCCGGGGGTGGCGGCACGGACTCTTGTCTTCATGGGCAGCGCCGGGGGAAATGTGCTGATGCGCTCCCGGCGCAAGACCCGTCGGCCCTTGACGAGCCAGGACTGATTGGTCAGCCCGCTCAGGATGAGGCCGGCGACCCCGACGTTGAGCCAGGCCAGCTGGTGCGGGAGTGATCGGGCGCCGCTGATTGCCCACCAGGCCGTCACGATCAGCGTGAACCCAACGCTGTTCCCGACGAGGGCGACCGTGGGGCGGCGGGAGCCCCAGATCGGGCGTGCCCCGGGTCGGATCATCGATCGGAGTTCGTCGTGGCTGCGAGGGCAGTCCGCGGCGCTTGGCCCGTCGGCGGGATCGATCCGCTGGGCGCGGCGCCGGCAGGATTGGCCTCGATGGCGTCGGCCATCATGTTCCTGATGTCGGACAGGGCGTCGAACTCGTCCCGCATGTCGCCCGACAGCCAGAGCGTGGCGGCCACACCCAGGGCGAAGAGCCCGCCGAGCCCACCCGAGACCAGATAGGGGATCTGCTCCGTCGTCAGGGTCACTCGGCTGATCCCCAACCACCCGGCCAGCATCGCGACGATCCCGACCACCATGGCGACGACGCCGACCACCCGATGCCAGCGTTGCCGGGCGCAGCGGTAGAGCAGCTTCGTGACACTCACGGCTTCACCCCCGTCAGACACAGGTCCTCTTCCCGTTGTTGGGGCTGATCCAGTGCCCACCCTTGGTCTGCGCGAGCCAGTAGCAGACGACCGGCACAGCCGTCTGGTCCCGCCTGAACGTCAGGGGCGGTGCGAGCCCGTTGAGGTCGTCACCCGTGATGGTCCACAGGCCCTCGAGGATCCCGGCGCTGGTCGCCGGATCGCCGGAGGTGGCCAGCACGGCCTTCTCGAACAGCTTGCCGCTGGCCCACCCGATCATGGTTCCGGGGCCGGGCTCGACTCCGGGGGCGTACTGCTGAAGGTCGCTCAGGTGTCGGGCGACCGCCGGATTGTCGGACTGGAACCATGGTGCCAGGCCGGTCATGACGGCCAGCCCGTCGAGGCCGGAGTTGCCCGCCATTGCGGCGTCGGCGTTGAGCGAATGCAGGAAGTACTGCGGACGGTAGCCCACGGTGGAGCACGACCGCTCGATGCGGCTCATTCCCGAGACGTCGATACTGGGGAAGAGGATTTCCGCTCCGGCGTCCTTGGCCGCCTGGCATTCGGAGAGATACGAAGGCTGGGTGATGGAGATCTGGCGGCTGAACACCAGCTTGACACCGGCCTTGGGTGCGGTGTCCGCCACCTCTTTGGCGAACTCGCTGCATTGTGGGGTTTCGATGCAATACAGCACGCCCAGTTTCGTCTTGCCGGTCAGCCGCCCGACGTCACCGGTGGCGTAGGCCGCCGACTGCCACGACGCCGTGCTGAAGGACATCTGGGGGAAGTACATCGGGCTCTGGTAGAAGTACGGCTCCGAGGTGATCCCCCCGACGACCGGCACCCGCTTCGAGGTGATGTAGTCGACCGAGGTCGTGCCGGTCAGGATCGCCGCCAGTTCGACGAAAGCGGCGATCCTGTCTTCTTCGACCTGCCGGTGGACGAGAGCCTGATGGCGAGAGGGGTCGCCGCCGTCGTCGGCCACGATGTAGTTGATCCGGCGGCAGCGGAGCCCGCCGGTGGCGTTGGTGGCGGCCACCCAGGCCTGGGTTCCCCGGACCAGCGGGCGTAGGATGGAACCGACGAGGCCGGAGAGGTTGCTGACGGTCCCGATGGAGATGGGCGGTTCCTTGCCCGTGCACGACGCCGGGGCGCTGGGTGCCCCGGGGCCCGGCCCGACGGTGGGGACCGATCCGCCCGCTTGGCCCCCCCGCCCGACCGGGGTGCCGGAGGCGCCCCCGGCGGTGGCACCCGGCGGGCGGGCGCCGGCTGCGGTGGCCGGCGGCGCCCCTGACGAGCCTGCCCGTACCGTGGCCGTCCTGGACTGCGGGGAGCCAGCCGGCGGGCCGGCCGGGGTGGCCGTGCTGCCCTGTCCCCCGTCGGCCGCCCCCCCGGACGGTCCCGCCGCCGGGGCGCTGGTCACCGGGACGTGGGAGGCACCGGGCGCGCCGGCTTCGCCCGGGCCGGTGACGGCCGGCCCCCCTCGGGCCTCGGCCAGAAGCGTCTGGTGGTCGATGCGGGACCCACACGCCGATCCGGCGAGCGCCAGCGCCACTGCCGTGGCCGCGGCCAGTCTCCGCCCATTCCTGTTCACAGGACATTCCCCCATGTACGGCGGTTTTTCCGAACAGCACAATGCATTCGGGCCGCCAAGTCATCCGTGGCCGCTACTGTCCTCGACTCGGGGACCACGTTGAGCGGTCTGGCGGGCGCTCCATGAGCCCGCGACGACCAGCTCCGGTCAGTCGCGGTGGGTCTGGAAGGCCGCGATGTGGTCCATCGCCGGCTGCGCGGCCGGGCACAGCCCGGGCATGTTCAGGAGGCCGTGCGGCTGACCGGTGTACCGGACCAACTGGACGGGGACACCGGCGGCCCGGAGGGCGTCGCGGTAGCGGATCGCCTCCGGTCCCAGCACGTCCGCGGTCCCGGTCACGATGTAGGCCGGTGGCAGGCCGGAAAGGTCCTTGGCGTGGAGCGGGGACAGCCGCTGGTCGGTTACAGCGTCACCCTGCCCGGCCAGGTAGTGGCGCAGGAAGACCTTCATCTGAGCCTGCGTCAGGAACGGCTGGTCGACAACCTGATTGGCCGGGTCGGTCCAGAAGGCCGCGTCCACGACCGGGTAGAGAAGGATCTGGCGGGAGATGGACGGGCCCCCGGTGTCGCGTGCGAGCAGGCAGAGGACCGCCGCCAGGTTGCCGCCCGCGCTCTCGCCCATCACGGCGAGGTCGTCGGGGTCGGCGCCGAGTTCCGCGGCGTGGGCGTGGACCCAGCGCAGCGCGGCCATGCAGTCGTCGACCGCAGCCGGGAACGGGTGCTGCGGCGCCAGGCGGTAGTCGACCGAGACCACGACCGCGTCGGCACCGGCCGCCAGACGGCTGCACAACCACAGGTCCATATCGAGGTTGCCGAGACAGAATCCGCCGCCGTGGATGTGCAGGACCACCGGCCGGGCCCACGGTGGCCCGGCCGGTGTGTAGACCCGGATCGGGACGTCGTGGGCCGGACCGGCGACGGCGCGGTCCACGTAGCTGACACCGGGAGCGAGGTTGCCGAGTACCGCGCCGCTGAACCGGCGGCGGCGCATCAGCCGCAGGTTCGCCGCGGTGATCTGATCCGCCGTCATCCGCGTGATGTCGGTGCCCGGCAAGCGGGTCATCAACAGCGACCCCGCCCGCACCCGCCGGCTCGTTCTCGCGAGCTGCTGGCCCATTCCGCGTGTCCTCCGGCCCATTACTGAGTCTTGCTCGCCTCGGCGATCGCCCGCGCACCCAGGACCCCTGCGCTGGCCGCGCCATCCACGTAGCAACCATCGACGACCGACGAACCCTCGCCGACATGCCACAGTCCCCGTACGGCAGTGCTCCGTTGCGGGAGCTTCGGCCCAATGCACCACGCGGTCATGTGCTCTTTGTGCTGGAGCGATGCGGTCGCGACGATCGATTCGGAGTAGCCGGAATAGATTGCGCCGGCCCTGCGCTTCATCTCCTCGTGCAGGACCGCCGGGCCACCGATCGCCTCGACCGCGGCCTCGGAGAGCACGACTTCGGAACCGATGAGTTGCATGCCCTCCGGCACGCACCAAGGCGCCAACGCGGCAGTGTTCCAATCGGCCTGAACGAATGAACCGTCTTCGCCCAGCGTAACGATCCAGCGATATGGGGCGGGATCCTTCGCGTGCTCGGTGAGAGCGTAGAAGGTATATTCCGACAGCCCGCCGAGCTCTTCCTCGTACTTTGAGACTTGTCGCACTTCATCCGGAAGCGGGTCGAGCACGTCTGAAAGCCGGCTCGAGCCGAAGGTCGAAGCGACAACCGGAGCGGTGGCCTCGCGTCCGTCGCCGAGCGCCACACCCGTGGCGACGCCGTGGCGCACGACAATTTCCGCGACTCGACTACCCCGCCAGACCGAGTTGCCCCGCTGCTCGATCGCTTGAGCCAGCGGGATGAACAAACCGTTGCGCGGGTCGGGCCTGATGGAACACGTCTGCGCTTCCGAACAGAAGAAGCTTCGGACCGGCGCGAACAGCCCGAAAACGGAAAGATGCTCGGCAGCCATCGCCGCGTCCAAGTAGGTCAGGTTGCAGCCGAGCGCGACGAAGATCGCGGCAGTGACCTCGTCCGCGCCTTGCTCGGCCAACCAGTCCACCAACCGGACCTGACGCATCGACGATAGTTGCGCGGGAGGGATTGACATGCCGGCGAACAGGACGCGCTCCAGGCAGCCGCGGCTGGAGCCGAGCGGTACCGGCGACATCTCGGCCAGCAATTCAGCCAGGGCCGCCGCCGAAGCACACTCGGGGATCTCGGTGATGACGCCCGAACCTTCAAAGGTCAGGCACCAGGCCAGCGCGCTGACCCGGTACTGCACCGGGACGTTGAGCTTGCGGACGAGGTTCCACCAGTAGCCGGCCTCGCTGTAGATGTTCCGGGTCGGAAACTGCACGGGAACATCGCAGTCGCCGACCCGTGCGGTCCGGAAGTGGTAGCCGACTTCCTTCGACTCCGCGACCAGCAGGGTCCGCGCTCCCTGCAACGTCAACTCCGCCGCGGCGCACACCCCGGCACTTCCGGCACCGAGAACGATGACGTCGAACTCTTCAGCCATTGGGACCCTGCTGAGGATGACCTGATCTCATCGGATCAGCGTCCACGAAGGGCCGGCGCATGATCTTGCCGGTGGTGGTCTTGGGGAGGTCGTCGAGGAACACGATCTCGCGGGGTACCTCGTGCGCGGCCAGGCGCTGCCGCACGTAGGTCTGCAGCTCGCCGGCGAGCTCGTCGCTGGGTTCCTGACCGGCTCGGAGGACGACGAAGGCCTTGGGCACCTCGCCCCGCTGCTCGTCGGGCGCTCCGACCACCGCCGACATCGCCACCGCGGGGTGTGACCCCAGGCAGGCCTCGATCTCCCCCGGCCCGATCCGGTACCCGGACGACTTGATCACGTCGTCCTTGCGGGACTCGAACCAGAAGTAGCCGTCCTCATCCTGGACGCCCAGGTCGCCGCTGAGCATCCAGTCCCCGCGGAACTTCTCCTCGGTCGCCCCGGGGTTGCGCCAGTAACCGAGCATGAGATTCGGATGGTTGCGGTCCACCGCGATCTCGCCCACCCGGCCGATCACCGGAGTGCCGTTGTCGTCGAGGACCGCGACCACGGTGCCCGGGAACGGGCGGCCCAGCGAGCCCGGCTTGGTCGGGAACAGCGCGCAGTTCCCGAGGGATGCGTTCAGCTCGGTCTGGCCGTAGCCCTCGTTCACCCGGCCGCCGAAGAACTCCGCGCTCCACGCCAGCAGGTCGGCGCCGATGGCTTCGCCGCCGGAGGCCACCACCCGCAAGGCGAAGCCACCGCCCGACAGCCCGGTGGCGCGGATCATCCGCAACGCGGTGGCGTGCAGCACGGTCAGGGTGACCCGGAACGTCCGCAGCAACCAGATGGCGCGTTCGGGGGAGAACTTCGTGTCGAGGTCGACCACGATCGGGAGGCCGTAGTACCAGGCCGGCACGAGAATGTTCATGATCCCGGCCAGCCACGCCCAATCCGCCGGCGAGGACAGAACGTCCTCGGGGCGCGGGTAGAACTCGTAGATCATCTCGAAGGCCGTGATGTGGCCGAACAGCACCCGATGGGCGTGCAGTACGCCCTTCGGGTCGCCGGTGGTCCCGGACGTGTAGATGAGGATCGCCGGGTCCTCGGCCCGTGTCCTGACCGGCTCGAACTCCGCTGACGCGGCGGCCAGCGCCCGGTCATAGGCCAGTTCGCCCGGGCCGGCGGGATCCGCGCCGATCAGCAGAACCGGTAGTTGTTCGCTTTCCCGGAGCGCCTCGCGGACCTTTGCGGCGTTGGCGGCCGACGTGATGACCGCCCGGGCCTGCCCGTGGCGGAGCCGGTAGGCCAAGGCGTCCGGACCGAACAGCGAGGAGAGCGGGAGGACGATCGCACCCATGCGGAACAGCGCCATGTACGCAACGCCGGTCTCCCACGACTGGGGGTTGACCACGCCCACCACGTCACCCGGCCTGATCCCGAGCTCAGTGAGGGCGTTGGCCAGGCGATTCGACTGCTCGCGGAGCTCGCCGAAGGTGTAGTCGGTGCTGGTGCGATCCGGCGCCACGACGGTCATGGCGCGGGCGCCGGGACCCTGCTCGTCCACGCAGACGACCCCGAGGTTGAGGAACTCCGGGACCTGTAAGTTGGCGAAGTCGATCTGCTTCCACAACGCGTCGTAGTTGGTCGCGGGCCGCAGCATGGGCTCTCGCATCAGCTCTCCCGGGAATCAGGCGTGCGGCCACCGCCACGCCAGCGTGGCGCCGGCGTCGACCGGGAGTTGCACGCCGGTGATGTAGCGGGACTCATCCGAGGCGAGGAACAGCACCGCATTGCTGACGTCCACCGGCTGGATCCACGGAACCTTCATGGCGTTCAGCCCGGTGATGACGTCGCAGACCTGCTCCCGCGTCGGGTTCTCGACGGTCGGCACCATGAGCTGGAACAGCGCCGGGTTGTCGACCATCGGAGTCTCCACCGTGGTGGGGTGCACCGAGTTGACCCGGATCCCCTGCTGCGCAAGCTCGACTGCCAGCGTCCGCATGAGCCCGACCACGCCGTGCTTGGCCGCGCTGTAGTGCGCGCTCAGACCGACGCCCGTCAATCCGGCCACCGAGCTGGTCAGGATGATCGAGCCCCCGGACCCGCGGGCGATCATGTGCGGGATCGCCGCCCTCGTGGTCTTCCACACTCCGGTCAGGTTGATGTCGATCATCTCCTGCCAGACCTCGTCGCTGAGCTCCCAGGACAGGCCGAAGCTGCAGATGCCGGCGTTGCCCAGGACGATGTCGATGTGGCCGAGCTCCGCGACGGCCTCGTCGACCACGGCCTTCAGGCCAGCGGAGTCCCGGACATCCACCTGGCGAGCAATGATCCGCTGGTCCAGCTCCTCCACCAGCTTGGTGGTGACGTCCAGATCGTCACTCGTCGCACCGGCGTAGCCGGTCGTGTCGAGGTCGGTGCAGATGTCGAGGGCGATGATGTCGGCACCCTCCTCGGCGAGCCGGATCGCATGCGAGCGTCCCTGACCCCGTGCCGCCCCCGTGATCAGAGCGACCTTGCCGTCCACGCGTCCCATGAGCTGCTCCTGCCTGTCCGGAGTCGAATCCTGATGGAAGTCGACTTCACATCAGGTCGGGAGGGGATTCAACCGTGGTGGGTACTGCGCGGCTTCGCCGTAGTGGCCACAGGTGTCAGGTCTTGTCGCTCTCCCTAGCCTGATTTCGTGCACATCACGAGTTACGGGATGTACCTGCCGTTCTGGCGACTGGATCGAGCGACCATCGGCGAGGCGCATGGTGCACCGGCCGGTGCCGGCAGTCGCGCGGTGGCTGCCTTCGACGAGGACTCCACCTCGATGGGGGTGGAGGCGGGGCGGATGGCGTTGCGAGGTGCCGTCGAGGCGCCCGGCGAGCTCTGGTTCGCCACCACCTCGCCGGCCTACGCGGACAAGACCAACGCCACGGCGGTGCACGCCGCGCTGCGGCTGCCCCCCGACGCCCTGGCGGTGGACATGGCCGGGGCGGT
>Ga0070741_10008361_pt1 | contig 20816 bp, 18 predicted proteins | sample Coa_R1_4_FD_66440 | JGI IMG/M metagenome (GOLD analysis project Ga0070741, IMG submission 66440) | Surface soil microbial communities from Centralia Pennsylvania, which are recovering from an underground coalmine fire - Coalmine... | ecosystem: Environmental > Terrestrial > Soil > Unclassified ...
CTGCGAATCCATGACTTGCAGGTCCTTATGTGCCGTGAGATAACCCACGGCACTGACTTCGATTTCGTAGCGGCCCAGGGCAACGTTGGTGAACACTCCCTTCGAATTATCGTCTGTCGTGGTCCAGGTAGAGGAATGATTCGTGGCATTGAAGAGGGTCAGCACAGCCTGGCGATCGAGGCGGGAACTGGCGCGCTCGGCAAAAGTGTGGAATACAAGAATGGCGGTGCCGGGCATGGTGCGGTAGGAGGTTATGGTCTCGGCGAGCCTGCCCGGCTCCGTGGTGGGATCAACCTTCCGCTGAGCCAGAGCTCCGCCAACCAGCCAGCAGATCAGAAATATCAAGCCCTGCAAGCGCTGCGCGGAGCGGGCCGCCATGATGCTTCGCGTCATCACAAAATCCGTGAGGGCAGTGTGGCACAGCACAGGGACGTGGTCAATCGCTGCGCGCCGCTTAACTACTGTGCGATGTTAGGTTTCGGAGCTGGCTCGGCACCGGGAGCGGGACTCCCTTCGGATTGGGCTTTGGCTGGACCCGGACCCTCTTCGATATCCTTCACGACGTACAGAACGATGAGCGAGATGCGGCGGTTGGCCGGATCCAGCGGAGCATCCGGCTTGCGCAGATGCTGGTCGGCGAAACCGCGAACCTGGGTTACCTGGTCGGGACGAATGCCATGCGATTGCATGACGCGGCGGGCGGCATTGGCACGGTCGGCGGAGAGTTCCCAGTTCCCGTAGGCTGCCGAAGGGGCGTAGGGCTGCGAATCGGTGTGGCCTTCGATCGAGAGCTTGTTAGGCAAGCTTCCCAATTCCTGCGCCAGGGCCGTGAGGAATTCCAGGCCATCGGATTTGAGCTGGGCGCTGCCGGTGTCGAAAAACGTGCCATTTGCGGATTCGGAGAGCTCGATCCGCAGCCCCTCGCTGGTCACGGTCATTTCGATGTGGCTCTTGAGATTTTCGAAATCCGCCATCTGCCTCATCGTGGTTTGCAATTCCTCTTTGAGCTTCGGCATATTGTCGCGGCTCAGGGTAAAGTTTTCTCCCGCGCCCATCATGTTGGTGCCGACTTTGCGCGAGTTCCCGGTCGGGTCCTTGAAATATCCGCCCACGGCTTCCTGCACCTGCTTGCTGCTGTTCATGAGCCAGAGCACGATGAACAGCGCCATCATGGCGGTAACGAAGTCCGCGTAGGCGACCTTCCATGCTCCTCCATGATGGCCCCCGTGGCCGCCGTTCTTTTTGACTACGACGATAGGGCGCTTGTTCTCCATAGTTCGGATTGAGCAGGCTTACGAGCCTGCGGTGGTGGCTGCGGCTGCGGAAGCCGATCCGCCGCCGCGGCAAGCCTGCTCCAGTTCCTGGAACGATGGCCGCACATGGCCCGGGATCGCCCGGCGCGCTACCTCCACCGCCATAATTGGCGCCGTTCCCTTAAGAAACGAAACCATCAAGACGCGCATCACGTACAGGAAGGCGTGCTCTTCTTCCGCGGCCTTGGTCATGTTTGCGGCCAGCGGTCCAACCAGGCCATAGCAAAGCAGGATGCCCAGAAACGTTCCGACGAGCGCGGCAGCGACTTTCTTGCCAATCTCTTCCGGAGGCCCTCCGAGCGCGCCCATGGTAATGACCACGCCGAGAACTGCCGCCACGATGCCCAAGCCGGGAAGCGAATCGGCCATGGTGGTAAGAGCGGCGGTCGGCTGGGTCGCGTCGTGGTGATGAACTTCCAGATCAAGATCGAGCATTTGGTCGAGATCGAACGCATCCACTCCGGTGATCGCCATGCGCAGCGAATCGCAGATGAAATCGCGCACGTGATGATTCCTGAGAAACGTTGGATTTTTGGAAAATACCGGGCTTTTTTCCGGATCTTCCACGTCGGATTCCAGCGCCATGAGGCCGTCCTTGCGGGCCTTGTTTAGCAGGTCATACATCATCTTTAATCCGTCAATGTAGGTCTGTTTGCCGAACCTGGATCCGCTAAACACGCCGCCAATGCCCGCGAGGATCTTCTTGATGATGTGCAGCGGATTGGCGACCAAAACCGTTCCCAGTCCCGCGCCTCCGATAATCAACAACTCTGCCGGCTGCAGCAGCACGCGAATGTTGCCATGTTCCATCAGGTATCCGGCTACGATGGAGCCGAACACCACGACGATGCCGATAATGGCAAACATTGCGACTTAACTCCCGGACAGACTTCCGGCTTCGCGCTGGCTGGGCGCGAGCGCCGTTTCGAGCGCCGCATGAGCCCGCTGTAACAGCGATGCAACCGTATCTCCGGAATGGGCCGTCACCCCTGCAATGGATACAGGCAAGAAGCGCCGTTCTCCCCACCACTCGATGCCTTCGCCTGCCAGCAAGTGGCGCAGACGCTCGCGGAGCGCGTTGATCTGTTGCTGGTCACATTCGTTCACCACCACCAGGAATTGCTCATCGCTCCACTGCCCGACTAGAGCGCTGGTCCAGAGAGCCTTCTCGAGGGTCCGCGCCAGGACGCGCATGAGCGAAGAGGCCGCTTCCGGCCCCAGGGCGGCGCGGAAATGAGGCAAGCCCTGAACCTGCGGGAGGAGAATACCGACGGACAGGTTGTTCTCGGCCAACGATGCCAGCGTCGCGCGCAGGTGGGATTGCACCACGGCCCGGCTCGCCACCCCGGTCTGGTGATCCAGGCAGTCCAGCGGCAGCGCATTCGCCCGGCTGCCCTCGTGACTCGCTGCCGGCTGGAGTTCTTCGAAAGTTTCGACCGCCCCGATGACCGAGCCGCGCTCGTTGTGAATCGGCTCCGCGCGGATCCGCACAGGAATCTCGTACCCGTTTCTATGATGGAGAACTCCCGTGGCTTCCGCGCCCCGCGAAGTTTTCATGGCCTGGGCCAGGGAGCACTCCTCGCTGCAGAATTCGCATCCAGGCTGGTCACAGTGCAACAAAGGCTCGGCGACGCAGCAATGTCCGATCGCCTCATGCCGCAGGTGCCCGGTTATGCGTTCCGCGCCCCGGCTCCAGAATCGGATTCTTTTCTGGGCATCGACCACGCACAAGCCGGTGGGCAGACTCTCCAGGATGCTGCGGCAGACCTCGGGATCATCAAACGGACCCATGTGATGTGCGCGGCGCGTCAGCGCGGCTATGACAATTCATCGGCCGATTTTCGCTACGACTTCACCCAACAGGCTCCAGGCGTCAGGGTGATGCCTGGCGAGCCGCTTACGTTTCAGCCCTTTAAGGCCTTGCACACGGGCGACAAGCCAGAGCCGAGGGGGGTTCTACTTTTCAGGTGAGAAGTTGGGAGAAGGCACCCAAGCAACCATGAACTGAACGGACTAGTTGGTGGAGATGGTGAAGTTGACGGTAATCTTGGCTTGAGTTTCGACCGGATCCGCGCCGATGTAGTGCGGTTTGAAATGCCACTGCTTCACCGCTTCCTGGGCCGCGCGCGCCAGAATGGGTGAGCCACTGACCACCTGGAGGTCCTGGATCAGGCCGTCGCGGCCGATGATCGCCAGCAGGATCACCGAGCCCTGGACTTTCATTTGGCGCGCCAGCATGGGATAGCCCGGAGTCACCGAATGGGTGACCAGATCACCGGCATCGGAGGACACTTCCACCCGCTCTGCGGCATTGCTGGTCAAGGTGGCGGGAAGCGGTTCCGGATCCGCGGGGGCGGGGGTCGCTCGCGAGGGCGACGAGCCGCGTTCCAGATCGATCCTTACTGTGTTGCTTCCCGGACGAAGCCTGCGGCTCGCATTCCCTCCGATCACTTCTACTTCCAATGGCGGCAGCACGGTTCTCGTCGCCGTAACTGCGGGAACATCTTCGGCCGGCCGGGTGTCGGGAGCAGCCTGCGGCACGGGTTGAGCCTTGCTGTGAGTCATCTTCGCGGGGAAAGATTCGTGCTTAATTGGGCCGGAGCGCGACTGCGCGATCGCAGGAGGGGTCTGCGGTACGTGCTCCTCGGCTTGCCGCTCCTCCGGAAACCAAAAATCGCGGTCGTGGTACAGGACGGATACCAGGGCTATGACCAACAGGCCAAGTGCGGTTACCATTAACCGCTGCTGTTTTCGCGAATGGGCAGCCGGCGAGGACTTCAGATCCAGAGAGCGGTCAGGAGTGGCTACGATCGGTTTCGAATCGTACATAGGAACCCGGGACACGTGGGCGAGACCGATAGGAATTATGCCCTGATCTGGCGCAAGAATACCAGCAAAAACCCGCGTTTTTGCAGGGCTTTTCGGTTTGGCTCGCCTCCTTTTATTGCCTCGTGGTAAGGTTTCGTAACTTCCGGGGTGTCTTTGAATCCTATGAGCCAGCACTTGGCAGACAGCACACATCATGGAACCCGATAAGCACGAACAAGTTACGAGCGAGGAAAGGCGGACCGCCACGCCTTTGGCCCCCCCTGAGGCGGGGACGGAGCAGCCGGAGGGGACCGTGCCGGCTGCGAAACGGCCGAGCCTGGATGTTAAGCAATTCGCGCGCCTGTCGCGCCGCGAACTGCTAAAGGTCGCGCCGGTCCTGGCTTTAGGGATCTTTGCCGTCCCGCGCGTGCAGGAATCCTTGTTGAAGAAGGGGCTGGGATTCAGCGATTGGGCGTCGGAAAGGCTTTTCCGCCGCGGCCATCTCGCGCCGACCTTCGCTGAGACAGAACTCACCCCGTTCGAGAAATTTCCCATCAATGATTACGATGTCGATGATCCGGGCGTGATCTTAAAGAGTTGGGCCCTCACGGTGAGCGGCGCGGTGCAGAAACCCGGGGAGTACCGGCTGGATCAGATTCAAGCCTTGCCCCGCTTTCGACAGAATACGCGTCACGTCTGTGTGGAGGGTTGGGACGTGATTGGCAGATTCGGCGGTGCGCGGCTTTCGGACTTCCTCAAGATGATCGAAGCCGATACTTCCGCGCGATACATCACAGTCAGTTGTTCCGATGACTATTACGAGTCGCTGGACATGGCGACTGCGCTGCATCCCCAGACGCTGCTTTGTTACGAAATGTACGATCGGCCGCTTACCCGTGAACACGGGGCGCCCCTGCGACTGAACGTCCCCACCAAGATCGGATACAAGCAGGCGAAATACCTGACCGGTCTGAAGGTCACGAATGTCCTGGATAAGGTCGGCTACTGGGAAGATCAGGGATACGCGTCGTTTTACAGCTTGTAAGTCTGGATTTTACCTATGAGCGGCACAATCGTTGAAATCGTCGTCGCGAAAGGTGACGAAACCGGGTCAGCCGGCCGCGCCGCTTACGAGCACCCGCTGGTGGTGCGCTGGTGCCACTGGATCAATGCGATATCCCTGTTCGTGATGGTGGGGAGCGGGTTGCAGATTTTCCGCGCGTTCCCCAGCTTCGGCGCCAAGATCCCGCAGAAAGATCTGCTGAACTGGCCAAAGGCATTCGCCATCGGCGGATGGCTGGGCGGGGCTTTGCAGTGGCATCTCACCTTCCTGTGGATTTATCTGGCAAGCGGCTTGGTCTACGTTGGATATCAGATTCTGAGCGGCAACTACCGGCAGGTCCTGTTCACGCGGCGCGATATTCCCGGGGTGTGGCCGATGGTGAGGCACTATTTTTTCTTCGGCAAAAAACCTGCGGCGACAGAAGCCTACAATCCGCTGCAGAAACACGCTTACACGACCATCATCGGGCTGGGCGTGCTGTCGGTGCTGACTGGGATCGCAATCTGGAAACCGGTGCAATTTTCGTGGCTAGCCTGGCTGATGGGCGGATTCCATTGGGCGCGCCTGTGGCACTTCCTGGTGATGTGGGCGATGCTGGCGTTCGTGTTCGGACACCTGGTCATGGTGGTGCTTCACGGCTGGAACAATTTCGTGTCCATGCTGACGGGTTGGAAGAAAGATCCGGAGTACTGACGCGGCGGGAGCGATGGCGGAAGCCAATGTGGTCTTGAATAACGCGATGGAGGGCACGAGCCGCGAGCAGGAGTTGATCGCCCGCGTGCAGGGTGGCGAGAACGAGTTGTTTTATGAACTCGTCCGCCCGTACGAGCGGCGGGTGTATGCGGCAGCGCTGGCCATTCTGCGCCATGAGGCCGATGCGGAAGAGGTCGCGCAGGAGGCTGTGCTGAAGGCGCTCCGCGGGATCCGGCAATTTCGCGCCGAAGCGCGCTTCAGCACCTGGCTCATTCAGATCACGGTCAACGAGGCGCTGATGCGGCGCCGGAGAGAGCGTAGCGGCATGATGGAAGGCATCGACGATCAACGCGACGAAGACGGCCAGTACACGCGAAGAGACTTCGCCGACTGGCGCGAGATTCCTTCCGAAGCGCTGGAACGCAAGGAGGTGCGGCAGAAGCTGGCACGAGCCCTGGCATCGCTCGACCGCAAGTATCGTGAAGTATTCGTGCTCAGGGACATGGAGCAGCTGAACATTCAGGAAACGGCCGAGGCCCTGGGCATCTCGGTCGCGTCGGTGAAGACGAGGCTGTTGCGGGCACGCCTGATGTTGCGCGACCTCCTGGCCGGAGGCTGGGAGCAGGGCTGGTTCAGCCGCCTGCCTTTTGAGAAAGGGACCAAGCCATGGTGAACGAGAAACCCGCGAATTGTGAACTCGTGTGGCGCGAAATTTCCAATTATCTCGAAGGCGAGGTCGACGCCGGCTTGCGCACCGCCATGGATGAGCATTTCCGGACGTGCGCACGATGCCGGTCGGTGCTGGAAGGAACGCGGAATGTAATGCAGCTCTACGGGGACGAGCGCATGATCGAAGCGCCGTCCGGATATGGGCGGAGACTGGAAAGAAGGCTGGCTCAGAACTTGCGAGGCCCGAGCCGGAGTTGGTCTGCGTGGTCGGCCTGGCTGGTTCCGCTCGCTGCCCTGCTGTTGATTACAGGTGGAGTCAGGATCGCGAGTTCGCGAACCGTGGCCCATCCTTTGCTCTCCGAACACGCCCAGCCGGCACACGGGATTCCTTCCGATCTGGTCGTCGTGGTCTCCGCCGATGCTAAAGAATTTCATGTACGGGGCTGCGAGTTCATTCACAACAAAGAGAAAGAGAGAACGTTGACCGCGAAAGAGGCCGTAGAGCAGGGGTATGTTCCGTGCGTGCGGTGCATGCGGAAATATTTGCAGACTGCGAGTGCGGGCCACACTGCTTTGGAGTTAGAGGCGGCTTCGCAACTCGACATTGAAGACGTGGGGCTTGGCGGCGGCGAGTGAAAGCTCTGTGGTAAACGCTGGCGATTCTTAAGTCAAAAACCCCACGTTGTCGCATACGGCGCGACAAGGGTGGGGCACCCTGGCGTGCTAGCAGGCCAACTGGTCGCGGCTCAGCTTCAGGCCGTTTAGATTGCCCAGGGCGGTGACCGCAACCGACTCGGTCTTGAAGAACTCGTTGGCCAGACGGATCAGATCTTCGGCAGTGACGGCTTCGATCCGCGCGATCAGTTCGTCGAGATCATAGAACCGGTCGAAATACATTTCCTGGCGGGCGAGGTTCGACATGCGGGAGGTGCTCGATTCCAGCGACAGCATCAGGCTTCCCTTGAGCTGCGCTTTGGAGCGGCGCAGTTCCTCTTCCGGCACGGATTCGCTCTTCAGCTTGCGGAATTCGCTGACCACCGATTGCACCACCTTCGACGCCGAGGCAAGCGAAGTTCCGGCGTAGACAGCCAGGCATCCGGTGTCCCGGTAGGGATTGAGGTCGCTGTAAATGGAGTAAGCCAGTCCCTGGCGCTCGCGAATATTCTGAAACAGCCGGGAGCTCATTCCGCCGCCCAGCAGAGTGTTGAGAATGTATCCGGCGTGGCGCTTCTCGTGAGCAATGGGATGAGCCGGAACGCCGATGCACAGTTGCACCTGCTCCAGCGCTTTCTTGTTGCGCAGCGTGATGCGCGAGACGATCTTGGGAGCCGAGGAGTGGAAGCCGTTGTTCATCGGCTTCATATGCTCGAAGTGGCGGGTTACGAGTTCCACGAAGCGGTCATGGTCCAGATTGCCGGCCGCGGAGACGATAATGTTGCCCGGCGCGAACCGGTGCGCATAGGCCTCGACCACGGCTTCCCGCGCAAAACGCTTTACGGTTTCCTTGGTGCCCAGGATCGGCTTGCCCAGGGGATGGTCTTTCCAGAAATTCTGCGTGAAGATCTCGTGAACGAGGTAGTCGGGGTTGTCCTCGTCCATTTTGATCTCTTCGATGATGACCCCCCGCTCGCGGGCGATGTCGGCGGCGTCAAAGACCGGGTTCAGCACAAGGTCGCTGAGAATGTCCAAGGCCGTGGGCACGTGTTCATCGAGCACCTTCACGTTGAAGCATATGCACTCCTTGGCGGTGAAGGCGTCCATATTGCCGCCGATGGAGTCGACCTGGCGCGCGATCTCCTCCGCGGTGCGGTGCCTGGTGCCTTTGAACACCATGTGCTCGATGAAGTGCGAGATCCCATTCCATTGTGCGTCTTCGTCGCGCGAGCCGGTTTGCAGCCACACCCCAATCGACGCCGAGCGGATGTGCTGCATCTGCTCCGTGATAATCGTCAGCCCGTTGGGCAGCTTTTGACGACGAATGTTGCGCACTTCTTGAACCATAATTAACGCTCCCGCCATCCCACCTGATGAGTAAACCCGATGAACCCGCGCGGAAGCCTGATCTATTCTGACATAGCGGGGTATGGCGTGCGAGAATAGTTAGTAGACTTAGAATCAGTGACTTACATTCCACCATGCGGAGTGGCCGATGGCGCCAGAGAACCTCTATCAGCAAAAGAGCCGAGCCCTAAGAGCATGAAACGATGACGCATCTTCCGCCGATCACGATCTTAGGAATGGACCGCGCCGAACTGGCTTCCCTGGTGGACAGCCTGGGCGAACCGGCATACCGCGCCAGCCAACTTGTGGATGCCATATACCGGCAGCGGGTTGACTCGATCGAGAAGATCTTAACCTTGCCAGTCGCGCTGCGAGCCAAGCTGGCCGAAAAAGGAATCTCGGCGGGGCTGCCCCGGATCCAGAACCGCTTCCTGTCCGTCGACGGGACGGTGCGCTACCTGATCGCCTTTGATGACGGCCAGACGGTAGAAACGGTCTGGATGCCTGAGGGCGATGGCGGAGAAATTGATGATGGAACAACAGAATCCATGGGTTCGCTGGAAAGTGGCGGGCGCGGGTGGAGCAGGGCGACCATCTGCGTCTCGAGTCAAGTGGGCTGCGCCGTAGATTGCCAGTTTTGCCTGACCGCGCTGCTCGGAGTAAAACGCAACCTGACCCCGGGCGAGATCGCCGGACAGGTCTTGGCCGTGCTGAACGATCAAAAGGTTTCGCCCCAGCACGACCGGATCAATCTCGTGTTCATGGGAATGGGCGAGCCCTTTTTGAACTACGACAATTTCATGAAAGCTGTGCGGCTGCTGGTGCAGGAAGTGGGCCTGGCAGAATCGCGAATGACGGTTTCGACGGCGGGGATTGTCCCCCGAATTCGTGAATTTGGGCAAGAAAAAATTCGTCCCCGGCTGGCGATATCGCTGAACGCTTCCAACAACGATCTGCGTACCCGGCTGATGCCGCTCAACCGGAAATGGACGCTGGAGATGCTGATGGCGGCGGCGCGCGAGTTTCCCCTGCGCGCTCGGGAGCGCGTCACCTTTGAATACGTGCTGCTGCGGGAGGTCAACGACTCGCCCGAGAACGCCCGGGAAGTAATCGAGTTGCTGCGGGGAATACGCGCGAGGGTGAACCTGATTGCATTCAACCCGGGACCGGGGATTGCGTTTCAAACTCCCGCGGACGAGAGGGTGGAGTCGTTCCAGCAGGTTCTGCGGGATGCCGGCATTCTGACGTTCGTGCGGCGTCCGCGGGGGCGGGACATCTTTGCGGCCTGCGGTCAACTCAAGCGAACGGTCGAGATTGCCACAGCACCGGCACCGTAGCTTCCTTCGTCTTGGCGGGGGCGGAGTCGGCGGCCGGCAGTTCCACGCGCAGCTGCAGTGATCCATCCGCGCGGGACTCGCAACAAATCTGGCCCCGGTGTTCCTGCAGGATGCCCTGGCACGCACTTAATGCCAGACTGGCTTCCGAATCTGCGAGGGGAGAACCGGTGGCGGCCGGAAGGGCTTCAGTCGCAATCTGCAACACGCAAACTCCGGCCCGGAGCTCGGTGCTGATGGTCACGACCCTGCCGCCCTGATCACTCAAAAAATGCAGGCAATTCGCCACGAGTTGCAGGCAGACCTGCAGTAGCTGGTTGGAGTCCCCCAGCACCTTGGGGAGGGCGGCATCGAACTGGGTGCGCACCTCAACCTGCAATCCCTCCCACTGCGGTTGAGCCAGCTTGACCGCGGTGCGCGCCAGCGTATTCAGATCCACAGGACCCTTGGGCACCGGGGTTTGGCGCGCAAAGCTGATCAGGCTGGCCACCAGCGACCGGGTGCGGCGGACATATTGCCCGATTTTCGTGGCGATGGGACGCTGCTCGCTATTGAGCGGCGTGTTCAACAGCAAGTCGGAGTATCCCAGCATGGCGGTGATCGGGTTATTCAGCTCATGCGCCGCGCCGCCGACCAACTGGCCGATGGAAGCCAGCTTTTCCGATTGCAGAATCTGCGCCTGCAGCTTTTTCAAATTTTCAAAAGCCGAACGCGAGTGACTGAGCAAGCGCAGCAGTTCACGATCGAGGAATTGCTGGCGGACGAAGACCATCGCTCCCAGGCAGAACGCGGCTATCAGGGTGAGGACGAGGCGGAACAGGCGGATTTTCGCCGGAATGTGGACGTCGTACATTGCCCAGGCCGCGAACAAAGGCAGCGAGAAAACCGCAATCATGCTGCAGCGGGCGATCCAGACTCCGTAGCTTGTGGAAGCTTGCGGCGCATCTGTTTCCGGCCACTGCGGCTTGGCGCCCAGGCCGATCCAGGTCAGGCTCGCCATCGCCGCGATGAGAGGAATATCGTAGAAGCTGCCGCTGTAATAGGTCCCCCGCGCGATGGCCCAATTGGCCACGGTGGAGGCCGCCGAGTAACAACCCGCCATGGCGAAAAGGCCGGCATAGAGCCTTCTCCATGCGCCCTTGCTGGTGGCGCAACAAACCAGGAGCCCGGCCAGGAAGACCAGCTTTTCCGCGTTATACACTCCATTCAGATTGCGGTTATAGGCCGCGACATCGGGCACAGCATACTGCCAGGGCATTACGATCAGGACATACAGATAAAACCACCAGATCAGCAGAAGGACGAAGTCGAGCCGCCCGACGCGCGCAGCATATTCGTCGCGAGGCACGTGCGGACGCAGCGCGATAGCCGCCATCAGCGGCACAAAATGCAGGAACAGAACGATGTCCCATGCGCACAGATCGGGAACGTCGCGCCGCAGCAGGATTTCGTAGCAAGTCCAGAAAATCTGGTAAAAGAGCCACAATGCCACGCCGCTCGCCACCAGCAGCCAGAACAGGCGCAACCTTCCCTTGGAAGCCAAGGCGGCGGGAACAAAGGCGGCGGCGCCGGAGGCCAGCAGCAGGCACTGGATGACGTCGCTCAGGGCGGTGAGAGCGAAGGAGCGGGGCATCAGCAGCGCCGAGGCAACCGCCGCAGCCAGTAATACGGCCACTGCCATCAGCCACACTTTGAACCCCTTGCCCACAGGACACTCCTCGGCACTGATTGTAGATGCGAATCGGGCTGGAGAATGGTTACTCTGGTAACCTGCTGACGAGCTATGATAAGGCTTCCGTAAACTGACTCAGCCCCTGGGTTTTGTCCGCCACTTGCTCCCCCGATCTTGTTATTCAATAATATGCGACGCAGCCGCCACAACGGTGGAGAACGCCATCCTTGAATCCTGACGTTGAGCGCTACCGAAAATCCTGGAGACTGCGAATGCCTCGCGATCCGGGGGAGACGCGACGGATCGAACGCTGGCTGGCCACGGCGCGCGTATTCCTGGCGGTGTCGACACTGGTGGCGATCCGCATGGATCCCACGGAGCTGGGGCATTCCTGGGCGGCGTATGGCCTGTTCGTCTTCTACATGGCGAACGGCATTCTGATCATGATGTTGCTGCGGCGTCGGCAGCAGTCGACCGCGGCGTTTCGCTTCCTGGTACACGCGGGCGACATCGTGTGGCCGGCGGTGATTTCGATTTTTGCCGAGGGTCCACGAACTCCATTCTTCCTTTTCTTCTTCTTTGTCCTGGCTGCGGCGGCCTACCGTTGGGGACTGTGGGAGACGCTGAGCACCGCCGCTGCCGAGGCTGCCCTGCTGTGGATTGAAAGTTTCATCGTGCTGCACGTCTGGCCCAGAGGTTCGGCACCCCTGAACTCCTTCACCGGCCTGCACATCAATGTCGCGGAATTTCAGCCGCAGCGCCTGTTCATGTTGTCGATTTACCTGATCGTGATGGGCCTGCTGCTGGGGTACCTCGCCGAGCAGCAGAAGCATCTGCGGGCGGAGAAAGCGGTACTGACAGGGATCCTGTCGCACATCCGGGTTGAAGCCGGGCTGACCGGCACGATGGAGCAGATCTTCGGGGAAATCATCGCGATGTATGGCGCTACGCGGCTCATGGTGGCCTCGCAGGAGATCCACAGCAAAAGGGTGTTCGTGGGGGAAATGAGCCAGGCAACAGGGAACGCGCGCGCAGAATTTCGCTGGCTGGAATCAGGTGCGCGAGATGCCAAAACGTATCTCGAAAACTATCCGGGGGAGGTGAGTTACGCCTCGTGGGACGAACAGCACGATGAGTGGAATCCGGTCGCCCTGGATCATTCCGGACATGCTGTCCCGGTGACAAATCTCGCCGCACTCTCCCAACTGCGGCAAGCGCAGCCGTTTACCTCGGTGGTGACGGTCGCATTTCTGCTCGGGACTGACTGGAGAGGCCGGGTTTTCATCTTCAATCCCTCATGGCGGGGCGAAAAGCAGGAGGAACTGCGATTCCTGCTGGACCTGGTACGCCAAGTGGGGCCCGCGATCTATAACGTGTACCTGCTGCACCGCCTGCGCCGCCGCGCGTCGGCCGCAGAGCGGGCACGCTTTGCGCGGGAGTTGCATGACGGCGCGGTGCAGTCCCTGATTGCGGTCGAGATGCAGGTGGACGTGTTGCGGCGCCAGGCCGAAGCCAACCGGCCGATTGATGGGGAGTTGGGGAGAATCCAGAGCTTGCTGCGGGAAGAAGTGCTGAAACTTCGCGAACTCATGCAGCAGATGAAAGCCATCGATGTCGATGCGCAGAAGCTGCTCCCGGTGTTGCGGGACACGGTGGAACGATTTCAGCGCGAGACCGGCATCAATGCTCGGTTCGTGACCGAACTGGAAGAGCTGGACATGCCGCAGCGCATCTGCCGCGAGCTCTTGCGCATTGTGCAGGAGGCTTTGGTGAATGTGCGCAAGCACAGCGGCGCCCGGAACGCGCTGATTCGGCTCGCCTCCAGTGCGGAGAAATGGAATCTGACCGTGGAGGATGACGGGAAAGGATTTCCATTTTCCGGCCGCTATAGCCAAGACCAGATGGAAGAAGCCGGGAAAGGGCCCATGATCATAAAAGAACGCGTACGATTGATCGGCGGCGAACTCGCTGTAGAATCAAACCCGGGACAGGGGAGTCGCCTGGAGATCACCGTACCAAAGAACGGGGATGTACCGCATGAATTTTAGAAAGCCACAACAAGTTCGCCTGGTCATCGCCGACGACCATCCGATTTTCCGCGACGGGTTAAGACGGCTGCTGGAAGCCGAGCCCGACCTCAAAGTGTTGGGCGAGGCGGCCGACGGCGCCGAGGCGGTAAAGCTGGTGCGCCAATTGAAACCCGACATCCTGTTGCTGGACCTGGCAATGCCTAAGCATCCTGGACTGGAGGCCCTGCGGGACTTGAGTCTCCCGGGGAACGCGACACCGGTTCGCGTGATTCTGCTGACCGCGGCGGCGGAGAAAAGCCAGATTGTGGAGGCCTTACAGCTGGGAGCTCGGGGAGTGGTGTTGAAAGACTCCGCAACTCAACTCTTGTTGAAGGCGATCCAGACGGTGATGGCGGGCGAATATTGGGTAGGCCGGGAAAGTGTTTCGAACCTGGTTCAGTATCTGCGCACCCTGATGCAGTCTTCCCATGACGAGGCGAAGCAAAGAAAGTTCGGGCTGACCCCGCGCGAACTGGAAATCGTTTCCGCGGTGGTCGCGGGCTATTCCAACAAAGAAATCGCCGAGTATTTTAAGATCAGCGAAGACACGGTGAAGCATCACCTGAGCAATATCTTCGACAAGCTTGGGGTCTCGACACGTCTGGAATTAGCGCTATTCGCGGTAAATCAGTCGCTTCCCTTAAAGAGTATCACCTAAACCCTAGACATATAGAGGACTTCGACGCCGGTGCCCGGGGTGGCACTTCGGTGCCATTGGCCGCCTGCGCGGCGATAGTTAAAATCGGAACTACGTAACACCTTGGGGCAAGTGTGGTTGTCTTATATCAGCTGGAGTAATTCCGCTCAGGCGGCCGTTAATCCAAGGATTTTCAGGAGTAAACAGGAGCCATCGTGGCACACCTTCTACAGCAACTTTGGAATGACGAACACGGCCAAGACATCGCGGAGTACGCGGTGATGCTGGCGGTCATTCTTGTCATTGTCGTGGGTACGATCCGGTTGATTGGATCGAACGCGAACAATGTCTTCTCACAAGTTGGCAGCGCGATTCAGTAAGCGGCGGCTCGGCATCCCTATCTCTCGCCGCATCCAAGGGGTCCAACTCCGGTTGAGACCTCGTGTGCCTCCTGTGCTGCCAGTAAATCTGTAATCCCTGTACAACCTACTTGGGCTGATTCTCCGCCGGCGCGGGGGTGGTCTGCGCCACCTTCTCGGCGCCTCCCGTGGATAGACGTGTCAGGTAGGGGAAAAACGGGGTGATCTCAAACTCGAGCTTTTCGCGCGCCGAGGTCAGAGCCACCGGCTTGGCCTTGGAGAGTTCCACCTGATCGCCCCAGGGATCGACTTTGATGCGGCCGCCGAGAGGCAAGGCAGCAATCTGATCCAGCCGCTTCGGATCCAGAGCAGGCGCGGTCGCCACCAGGTTGGCCAGACGGTTATTGCCCGCAAGTCCATTCCCCAGATGGGCACGAATCAATTGTTGCAGGCTTGGAGCCTTCTGCTGCAACGCCTTCATAAATAATCCGGCATTGCCCAGTTTTTCCTTGTACGGCGAATTCTTCAGCAATTCCAATGCTTTATTGTCGGCCGCCTCTTCGTCTGCCGGTCTCTGCTTGAAGTCAAGGCGCTGGAAGGACTGCTCATCGGGAAAGAACAGCTTGTCGTTGAAAGCCAGCTTGGTGTCGAAGGGGTGTCCGAGCACGATGTGGCTGAGTTCGTGGGCCAGAACCAGGGCCAGGGAAGCCTCATCGGGAAGCACATCCAGCAGGCCGCGGCTGACCACGATAGTGTGCCCGATAGTGAATGACTCCAGAGGAGAGGTCAGCAGCACCCGGCAGTGAAAATCGCTCTGCAAGTCGATATTGTTGGTGACCAGAAGATTAGTCACCACGGTGGACATGATCTTGTCCACTTCACCGGGAGGGGCGAGCAGCCCGATCTTCTGCAGCCGCTCAACCGCATTTTCCTCCGCCTGCTTCTCCCACATACGCTGCGCGATGACGGGGCTGGCGTCGGCAGCCGCGTCGCTCTGATCCTTCACAGACTGGGGCGAATCGACCAGAATCTGGGTAAACTCTTCGTTTTTGCCAAGTCCCTTCAGATCGTAGCCCCACAAGCGGGTCTGCGCCTTAAAGTGAAGGGTCTTGGTCAGCCCCGTCTTCAGGTTCGATTCTTCCGTGTAGACATAGGCAGGCAGCCAGAGCCCGGGGCGCATGTTGAGGCGCCAACTGTCGAAATGGAAGAAGAAATTCACCTTGGGCTGGGGATAATAGGTTCCGTTAAAGCGAACGATGTTGTAATCCTGATCCTCGACCCAGATTCTGCCCAGGAAGCGTACCGACTTCTCGCCCTCCCGCGGCTGGACATCGATCACCAGGCAGCGGAGTTCTCCCAGGAATTCACGGCGCACGAAGGTAAATTTGTAGTACTTCTTCTGAAAGTCGGTGTCGAGCAGCACCATCTGCGCGAAGCCCATCGGCAGGTAATGCAGCGAATAGAGCCCGGTCAGCTTGCTTAACATGCGGTGGCCGAAACCGGGCTGGCCGACGAAGGAAATGTCGTCGGGGCCGTCGGTCATATCGAGGCGGCCAAGAAAGTATTGATCTTTCACCGGCTCCGCGTGTTCATCGGCGTCATTCTTCAGATCCTGCAGGTAGGTTTCGACCATGGGATGCATGTGGCGCATCTGGGCGACGAAGTAATGTTCGCGCTGCACCACGCGGTCCATGACGTCGTTCAAGGTTGCGGCCGGCGGGGCTGTCTGCGGTTGCGCCTGCAAGTTCGAAACCGTGGCGGGCGACGCCGTATCGGTTGGGGCAAGCGGGGAGGAGGAATCCTGAGCCACAGCCCAAGCGCTGGTCAAGGCAAATACGAGCAAACCGGAACGCACGATACTCATGGCAACCTTCTGCAGCGGATCACGCTAGTTGGAAAATGATGTGAACGACGGCAGTCGAATCGGACGGCTGCCCATCTCTGAGTGCGGGCTTGAAGCGGATCTGTTCCGCCGCGCGCACGGCCGAGTCATCCAAACCGTGGCCCAGCCCGCGAACGATTCTCAAGACCCGTAGTTTGCCCGAAGCTTCGAATACGACCTCCAGAAGCACCTCGCCCTCGATCCGCTGGGCGCGAGCCTCCGGGGTGTAAGTGGGAACCGGCTTGGAGATGATTTCGGCCGGCACCATCCTGGCTGCAGTTTGTGCAGCAGGACGCGATTGCACGGTCGGAGGCGCAGGCACATCGGCGTTACCGAATCCCGCCTGGCGCACGGTGGCTTGCGCCGAGGAATGCGCGTTGCCGGTAGCCACACCGCTACCGAAGCCCGTGCTGGCCACCACTCCGCGAGCCCCGGTCGCACCGCCGGTTCCATTTCCGTAACCCGGCCCAGTCGGCATGTCAAATCCCCCCGCTTGCGCAATATTCACTGCGCGGGTCTGGGTGGTCCTTGCGGGTACGCCGTTGGGATCGCCGAATCCACCGGTTTGCACCTTCTCGGGGGCACGCACCGTCGTCTGCGGGGCAGAACTTCCCGTGGAAAACACGTTGGTTCTGACGATCTGCTTGGGGATCGCGGGAACCGGAGTTGGCACGGGTTCAAGTTTCTTCTCGGCGATCTTCACTTCCGGGGCCGGCGCCACTTCAACCCGGGGCTTGGGCTGAGGTTGAGGTGCCGGCAGGCGCAAGGCAGCGGTCGGCGGATCGAGTCTCGCCTGGTAAACCGGCCGGAGAAGTTGCCGCTGCGGCTGATGGTTTTCCGGAACCGGAGTAGGTACCAGTTCGATGGCGTGGTAGTCCTTCCTGGGGCCTTCGAGCACTTCCGGATGAAGAACCGGGATCCAGACCAGGATTCCGATAACCACAACCTGCACACCGTAGCTGAGCAGAAACTCGTGCCAGGGAGCCTTCCACTTCGGAAGTGAAGAAAACAATATCGATTCCTGAGAGTGCGGCAACGTCATAACCTAGGGTCTAGTTGCATCAACTCGAATCTACTGCTTCACAATCTGAACACCGGCTACGCGAAAAAGCTGCCCCTGTCCGGGAGGCGGGAGCCTGGGGTGACAGGGACCTGACTGAGTGTACTACTCTGTTTTTAAGGATGCACGGGAGAGGCCACTCCATTTGGCCCAAAACCCATAACAATCCTTTGCGCTGCAATGCCTTAGACTAGCTCAAGCTCGATGGTCATGTATTCCTTGCGTGGGTATGCAAAAAACTTACATCGTCGGATGAGAGATTTGCCCGTGGGGATGTCCGAGGTCGCACGTCGGCCGAGCGGACGAATGCGTCCGCCGCTACGTTTTTCTTTGCCACAAGGCCACTAGCAGTGGACTATCTTGGCGCTTTCAATGCCCCGCGTAGCATTGCGGGTATCAACAACCAGCTTCGCTTCCTGGACGATGCGGCGGTAGTCGTAATCGGAATGGTCGGTCACGATCACGACGCAATCGTAGTCACCCAGATTCGTCAGCTGGGCACATTTCATCTGCAGATCGTATTTCCGCCCCTTTCCGATGGAGGGGAAGTAAGGGTCGTGGTAGCTGACCTGAGCGCCCTCTTTCTGCAGCAGCTCGATGATGGTAAGGGAAGGCGATTCGCGCAGATCATCGATGTCTTTCTTATAGGCCACTCCCAACACCAGCACGCGGGAGCCGTTGACGGCCTTCTTGTGCGCGTTCAGCGCTCCGCTGACTGAAGTGAGAACGTGATAGGGCATGTTGGTGTTGATTTCTCCCGCCAACTCTATGAAACGAGTGCGAAAATCCCATTCCTTGGCCTTCCAGGAAAGATAGAAAGGGTCGACGGGGATGCAATGCCCACCCAGTCCCGGCCCGGGATAGAAGGGGTGAAAGCCGAAGGGCTTGGTGGAAGCAGCTTCGATCACCTCCCAGATGTCGATTCCCATGCGCAGGCACAGCAACTTGAGTTCATTCACCAGCGCGATATTCACGCAGCGATAGATATTTTCCAGCAGTTTCGTCATCTCCGCAGCAGCGGGGGAGGACACCGCTACGGTGCGGTTAAAGATGGAACCGTAAAAACAGCGGGCGATTTCCGCGGCCCGTGGATTGAGCCCACCCACAACTTTCGGGATGTCCCGACGCGCTACCGTGGTGTTGCCGGGATCTTCGCGTTCCGGAGAGAACGCCACCAGGAATTCATTCGCGCCCACGGCGGCCCCCCGGGCAGCCTTCAGCCCATGCTTGTTCTCTTTTTCGAGGATCGGAACCATGACCTCTTCGGTGGTGCCGGGATAGGTCGTGCTCTCCAGCACAACCAGTTGTCCGGCGCGAAGATGAGGGGCAATGGAGTGCGTCGTATTGGTGATGAAGCTGAGGTCCGGCTCGTGATACTCATTCAACGGAGTAGGGACGCAGATGATAATCGCGTCCATGGCGGAGATTTGCGAATAGTCGGAGGTTGCGGCAAAGCCGTTCGCCTGCGCTGCCTGAATCTCTTCCGGAGCAATGCGATAAATGTAAGATCCGCCCTTGGCCAGGGTATCTACCTTCCGGGCATCGATGTCGAAGCCCGTCACCCGGAATTTCTGTTCGCTATAAAGAAGCGCGAGCGGAAGCCCCACGTAGCCCATCCCAATGATGCCTACCCGGGCCTGGCGCTGTTCAATACTTTGCTTCAGTTGATCCAGAGAAGAGTCTGCGGCAGAGTAGGTGGTCATGAAAGAATCCGGTACAAATAGATGAGGATGGCGCAACCGTTGGCGTCCCAATTTTAGCACGCTAATGTAGTACAGCCGCGATTTACGGCTCGTGCTGACATCGGCGGGACTTCGATTCAGACCAGAGGAGAAACACTTGTTCAGCAAAAACCCGGGAGTCGGCCGGATTGTATTCCTGGCCTTGCTCGCAGGATTGCTCTCCTTCGCGGCTCTGGCGGGAAAGATCCTGGTCGTAAACGCACCTGAAGCTTCGGATCTGATCGTGGTTCTCGCCGGGGAGACGGATCGCCGCCCGGCGCTGGCGCTGGAGTTGCTGCATCAGGGCTATGCGCCGCGGATCCTGCTGGATGTTCCCGCGGCTGCCCGGATCTATAACACGTCCGCGCTGCAGGTCGCCGAAGGGTACGCCCGCAGTCTTCCCGAGGCGGCGCAGATCGGCATCTGCCCTATTCCGGGCCTGTCCACGCGGGAAGAGTCTCATGACGTTCTCCGGTGCCTTGCCCGTGAAAAGGCATCGAGGATTCTTATTGTCACTTCCGACTACCACACCCGCCGCGCCCGGGACATATTCCGGCACGAGATTCCGGGAAGGACCTTTTCCGTTGCCGGGGCGCAAGACAGTTCACGGTTCGGCACCCGCTGGTGGACTCACCGCCAGTGGGCCAAAACATGCCTGGACGAGTGGCTGCGCCTGTTGTGGTGGAGCGCGATCGAACGTTGGCGCAACTGAACTGCGGGCAGAGCCGGAATGCCCCCGCAGTTTTCCACCGGAAAGAAACTTTCGTACCGCAAAAATCATTGACCGGGAACATTCAGGAAGGTACGATTCCGACACATAGCATTTCATCTGAGCGGCGCACGTCATCTCCGGAGACGCGAGGGCGAAGACTGGCAATGATGCGGACCATGCAATCGAAGATCCTGTCAGGCATGCTGGCGGTGGTGTTTCCAGCCGCGCTGTTTGCGGCCGATACTCCGGGCGCCATGGTCTACAGCCACGGAACGGCGCTGGTAAACGGCAACAGCATTTCCCGCTCCAGCGCAATTTTCCTGGGAGACCTGGTGCAGACCCGCCCGGACTCGGTGGCTAATATCAGCGCCACGGGATCCAGCGTGATCGTTCTGAATGACTCGCTGGTCCAATATGAGGGCAGCCGGGTAAAGCTGGAACACGGAGGCTTGACGGTATCGACATCGAAGTTGATGTCGGCCCGGGCGGGGCTAGTGACGGTGTTGCCGGCGTCTGCCGCGCCGACTGAATTTGAATTGCGGGATGTGGATGGAACTGTCTACATCACTGCCCGTAAAGGCGATCTGACGATCAGCGATGGCGGAGGCGTGGCCTTACTGGCGCAAGGCCAGCAGACTACCCGAGACGAAGGCGTGTCACAGGATGATCAGCAGACGCAGACCAGCAAGAAGAAACGAAGAAAGCCGGGCGCCGGTACCGCGGCCGGAGCATCCGGCGGAATCCTTAATTCTCCTATCGCCATCGGGGTCGGCGGAGGACTCATCATTGGCGGGACGATCTGGGTTCTGAGCAAGAACGACGA
>Ga0070741_10008362_pt1 | contig 20815 bp, 16 predicted proteins | sample Coa_R1_4_FD_66440 | JGI IMG/M metagenome (GOLD analysis project Ga0070741, IMG submission 66440) | Surface soil microbial communities from Centralia Pennsylvania, which are recovering from an underground coalmine fire - Coalmine... | ecosystem: Environmental > Terrestrial > Soil > Unclassified ...
GCCGGGTCCGGGGTCGGGTCGACGAAGATGTGCCGGTGGTCGAAGGCCGCGATCAGCTTGATGTGCTCGGACAGCAGCATCCCGTTGCCGAACACGTCCCCGGACATGTCGCCGATGCCGACGACCGTGAAGTCCTGGGTCTGGGTGTCCACGCCCAGCTCGCGGAAGTGCCGCTTGACCGACTCCCAGGCGCCGCGCGCGGTGATGCCCATCGCCTTGTGGTCGTAGCCGACCGAGCCGCCGGAGGCGAAGGCGTCGCCGAGCCAGAAGCCCTTGGCGCCGGGCCCCCACACGTCGCACTCCGCGGCGACGCCGTTGGCGATGTCCGAGAAGGTCGCGGTGCCCTTGTCGGCCGCGACGACCAGGTAGGTGTCGTCGCCGTCGAAGCGCACAACGTCGACCGGCGGCACGACCTTGCCGTCCACCAGGTTGTCGGTGATGTCCAGCAGGCCGTTGATCAGCGTCTTGTAGCAGGCCACGCCCTCGGCGAGGAACGCGTCGCGGTCCGCCGGGTCGACCGGGGTCTTGACCACGAAGCCGCCCTTGGCGCCGACGGGCACGATGACCGCGTTCTTCACCATCTGCGCCTTGACCAGGCCGAGGATCTCGGTGCGGAAGTCCTCGCGCCGGTCCGACCAGCGCAGGCCGCCGCGCGCGACCGCGCCGAAACGCAGGTGCACGCCCTCGACCCGGGCCGAGTAGACCCAGATCTCGTACTTGGGCCGCGGTTGCGGAAGGTCGGGCACCGCCGCGGCGTTGATCTTGAACGAGATGTACGGCTTCCAGGTGTTCGATCCCCCCGGGCCGTTCGCGGCCTTCTGGAAGAAGTTGGTGCGCAGCGTCGCCTCGATCACCGCGCGCAGCGAGCGCAGGATGCGGTCCTCGTCCAGCGAGGCGACCGCGTCGAGCGCGCCCTCAGCCTCCTCGACCAGGCCGTCGATCAGCTCGCGGCCGGCCGCGGCGTGCGCCGGGTCGAAGGAGGCCTCGAACAGCTTGACCAGCAGCCGGGCCAGGCCCGGGTTCCGGTGCAGCACCTGCTCGATGTACTCCTGGCTGAACGGCGTGCCGCCCTGCCGCAGGTACTTCGCGTAGGCGCGCAGCACGGTCACCTGGCGCCAGGTCAGCCCGGCGCGCACGACCAGTGCGTTGAAGCCGTCGTTCTCGGTCAGCCCGGACCAGGCCGCGGCGAACGCGGCGGTGAACCGCTCGCGGGCGGCCTCGTCGCGCAGCGATTCGGGGTCGGTGACGCGCAGCCCGAAGTCGTAGATCCAGGCCGCCGCGTCGCACTCCCGGCTCAGCTCGTACGGGTGCTCGTCGAGCACCTCGACGCCGAAGCGCTGCAGGATCGGCAGCACCTCGGCCAGCGAGATCATCCGGCCGACCCGGAAGATCTTCAGGCTGTACTGCTCGGGCGGGGCGCCGGGCCGCCGGTAGACGGCCAGCGAGGAGTCGGTGGTGTCGTCGGCGTGGATCGCCTCGATCCGGCAGACGTCCTTGACCGCGTTCTCCGGCGGGAAGTCGGCCTTGTACGCCTCGGGGAAGGCCTTGCCGTAATCGCGCAGCAGCTCGGTGGCGCGGTCCGAACCGACCATCTCCTCGAGTTGCTGCGCGAAGTCGTCCTCCCAAGTGCGGATCGCGGCTGCGAGCCTGCGCTCGATCAGCTCGGCGTCCACGTCGGGCAGCCGGTCCCCGGGCGCGACCCGGACGACAAAGTGCAGTCGGGTGAGCACCGACTCGGTGGAGCGGACGGTGTAGTCCACGACCGCGCCGTGCAGCTCGTCGAGCAGGATGCGTTGCAGCCTTAGGCGCGCGTCGGTGTTGTACCGGTCGCGCGGCAGGTATACCAGCGCGGAGAAGTAGCGGCCGTAAGCGTCCTTACGCAGGAACAGACGCAGGCGCCGGCGCTCCTGAAGGTGCAGGACCGAGCCGGTGATCTCGGCGAGTTCCTCCACCGGGATCTGGAACAGGTCGTCGCGCGGGTAGGACTCGAGGATCTGCAGCAGGTCCTTGCCGGAGTGCGAGGTCGGCGCGAAGCCGTGGATGTCGAGGACCTGGCGGACCTTCTGGTGGATCACCGGGACCCGCTGCACCGACTCCGAGTACGCGGCGGCCGAGAACAGGCCGAGGATGCGCCGCTCGCCGACGACCCGGCCCTCGGCGTCGAAGCGCTTGACGCCGATGTAGTCGAGGTAGCCGGGGCGGTGCACGGTCGCGCGCGAGTTGGCCTTGGTGAGCACCAGCAGGCGCGGTTCGCGCGCCTTGGCCCGCACCTCCGGCGGCAGCTTGGCGAACGAGCCGGACGTGCCGGGCGCCTGGTCGGAGCGCAGGATGCCGAGGCCGGTGCCGGTGACCGGGCGCAGCGCGTCCTCGCCGTCGGACTGGCCCAGGGTGTATTCGCGGTAGCCCAGGAAGGTGAAGTGGTCGTCGGCCAGCCAGCGCAGCAGCTCCTGACCGGCCGTCAGTTCGTCGTAGGAGACCCCGGCGCGCTGTGCGGCCTGGCCCTGCTCCTCGTCCAGCTCATCGGCGAGGGCGAGCGCCGCGGCGCGCATCTTCGGCCAGTCCTCGACCGCCTCGCGCACGTCGCTGAGCACCCGGCGCAGGTTGGTCTCGATCGAGGCGAGCCGCGCCGGGTCGTCGGCCTGCCGGTCGATCTCGATGTGCATCCAGGACTCGGTGAGCGCGCCCTGCGGGGTCTGCTGCGTCGGGTCCGTGTCCGGGAGCGCGCGCAGCCGGCCGACCAGGTCCCGCTCGACCGCGAACACCGGGTGGAACAGGACGTGGATACCGTGCCCGAGCCGGGTCAGCTCGGCGGTGATGGAATCCACCAAAAAGGGCATGTCGTCGGTGACGATCTCGACCACGGTGTGCGTGGTGGGGCCGGTGGTCCAGCCGGAGCGCTCGCGGGTCGGGGTGTACACGCGGATCTTCGCGGTGCCCTGCGGGCGGGTGCCGGCCAGTTCGGCAGAAGACCGCACCGCGCCGAGGATGTCGGCGGCGGTGCGGTCTGCGAGGTCGTCGAACGGGACGTGGCGGTAGTAGCGGCGCAGGACGGTTTCGGCTTGTCTTGGATCACCCAGGCCGTCCGTACCCGAGGATTGGCGCGCCAGCTGCGCCGCCTCCTCAAGCAGAGTGATAGTCGCCTCGTCCAGCTGGGTCACCATATGTGCTCGCTCCTACGGCCGCGCGCCCTTGCGCGGCTCATCCCGGTTACGAGCCTTAGGTTACTCGGCGGTTTGTAGCGTCGGTTGCGTATCGACCGATCATGTTGTCACGTCTGGGTTGCGCCTTCCTACAACGTGAGACGTGCCTCACGGCCGGTGCTGGATCTTGGACGCGCCGCGCCGGAACGCCTCGGACGCGGCGCTCCTCAGACGCCCACCGCGAGCGGCGGCCGCAGTGTTTCGGAGCCGGGCACCGGCCGCGCCGGGTCGTGATCCAGGTCGACGATGCGGTTGTCGGCGCCGACGTGGACGATGCGCGGCTTCGCCGTGCGCGCCTCGTGATCGTCGATCATCTGATAGCTGATCAGGATCACCAGGTCGCCGGGGTGGATCAGGTGGGCCGCGGCGCCGTTGATCCCGATCACTCCGGAGCCGCGCTCGCCCTCGATCACGTAGGTCTCGAGCCGCGCTCCGTTGGTGATGTCCACGATCGCGACCTGTTCTCCGGGCAGCAGGTCGGCTGCTTCCATCAGCGCGGCGTCGACGGTCACCGATCCCACGTAGTGCAGGTCGGCCTGGGTGACGGTGGCGCGGTGGATCTTGGACTTGAGCATGGTGCGGTACACGTACGCTCCTCATCAGCGTGGACGTCGCGTTCCAGTCCCGGGGCGGGGTACCGGACGCGGCGTCTTCCTATGACACGGCGGATTACGAACTGCAGTGTCGTACAGGTGCTTTTCGCACGGCTGAAGCCGAACCGGATCACAACAGATCCGGCAACTCCTGTGTGGCGAACCAGAGTAGGTCGTAGTCCTCGACGCCGTCCACGGTGAACTGTGCGTCCTCGTCACCTTCGTCGGCCTTGTGCACGATGAGCGCGGCCTCGCCGACGGCCGGTTCCGCCGCCACGTCGTCGATGTGGAACGAGGCGATGTCGCGCAGCGCGATCACGCCGTCGATGCGTACCTCACCGGGCTCGACGCCCTGTTCGCGGGAGACCGGGGTGCCGACCGGCGTCACCACGGCGTCGAACAGTTCCGCGGCGACCACCACCCGGCGGCGCGGGGCCAGCGGGTCGGCGGCCAGCAGCCGCAGCGCCCCGCGGCCGGCCTCGGTCATCGCGGCGAATTCGAGCTCTTCCTCATCGCCCTCGACGTACCACTCGCGCAGCGCCGGGGTCACCGCGTAGCCGGTCAGCGGGCCGGGGCCGAGTTCGCCGCGCTTGGCCAGCTCGGACAGGATCGGCAGTGTGGCCGGGATGTACACGCGCATCGCAGGTTCCCCTCGCCGGGCGCCGGACCCGCTGTGCCGTCGCGACCGCTGGTAGTGCTGGGACTGTAGTTAGTTCTCGCCGCAGTTAATTCTTGCCGCGCCTTCGCCGCTTTACGCTACCGCCCGCGACAGGCCGAGGAACTCGGTCGTGGTGCGCCGGGCGGTGGCCAGTACCTCGGCCCGCCGGCTCGGGTCCATCAGATTGACGCCGAGGGTGACCAGATCGTCCTGGCCGGGGCACAGCACGACGACCCGGCTGCCGCTCTGCCGTACCTGGCGGGCTTCGAGCAGCATCTGCCGTGTGACGCTGTGCCGGAAGCTGCGCTCCAGGCGGCCGAGCGCGGTGCGCGGCCGGTCGTAGCCGCGTGCGGCCATCGGTGCGATGACGTAGACCTCGTCGAGCGGCCTGCCGCCGGGCAGCGAGTCCGCGACCAGCAGGTCCAGGCTCGTGTTCGAGAAGGTTCCGCCGTCCACGTAGCGCCTGCCGTCGATCACCGCGGGTGTGAACCAACCGGGGATCGAGCACGATGCGACGACGGCCTCCGCCAGTCCGATGTGCGGAGCGCCGGGCTCACCGAAGACGACGCGCTCACCGGTGTCGTAATCCATGGCGACCACACGCACACCCGGGTGCGTTGACCAGGCGCCGGACGGGATGACGTCCTCGACCATACGGCCGATGTCGCCGAGCGAGCCACGGCCGGGCGGGACGAAGGCGGAGAGCACCACGGTCTTCGGGTAGCGGCGTGGGTGCCGCACGGAGCGCGCGATCAGCTTCGGCGAGCCGACGCCGCGCTGCGGGCGCAGCGGAACGGCCCCGCCGGCCGCGTGGTCGTAGTCGAAGACCTGGCCGGCCAGCGGGCCTTCGAGCACGGCCTCGGCGAGCTGGTGCTGGTAGAGCTCGTGTGGACTGGCGCCCGCGCCGAGCAGCGCGGCCAGGATCGCGCCCGCGGAGGTTCCGACGATCATTTCGGCGGTGCGCGGATCGAAGCCCAGTTCGTCGTGCAGGGTGGCCAGCGCGCCGATCGTCCAGGCGGCGCCGAGCGTGCCGCCTCCGCCGAGCACCAGTCCCCTGCGTACTCCTTCGCTCAACCCTGCTCACCATCCCTACGACAAACGCACCGTCGTACTGAGGCCCGTCGCCGGGCTCGCCGTCACCACCCACCCACCGGCCGGAAGCCGGTTCAGTCGGCCGCGGTCAATCGCCGCCGAGCGGCGCGTCGAGTGGTGACTCGGCGCGCAGGTCCACCTCGAACAGCGCTTCTAGTTCGGCGATTGTTTCCGCATAGGACCGGTGGTGTACTCCGATGATGCCCAAGGCGGCGGCCGCACGCACGTTACGTTCCAAGTCATCCACGAAGACGGCCTCCGGCGGAGCGCAGCCGAGCAGGCCGAGGGTGTGCAGGTAGATCTCGGGTTCGGGCTTGCGCATCCCGACCTCGCCGCTGATCACCACGGCGTCGAACAGCTGGTCCCAGTCGTCGCGCAGGTACTCGTTGCCCCAGGAGTTCGAGAGCAGTGCGGTATGCAGCCCGGCCGTCTTCGCCTGCCGCACGACGTTGATCATGGCCGGGGCGGAGGCGAAGCCCGCGAACATCCGGCCGATCAGGCCCTGCGCCTGGACCTCGACGCCGCAGTACCTGGTCAGCCGCTCGGCCAGGGCCTGCTCGAAATGCTCGACCCGCAGCTCGCCGCGCTCGAGGGCGGCGATCGGGTCGAAGACGCTGAGCGCCGCCAGGCCGGCGTCGTGGAAGTCGCGAATCGCCAACTCATAACCAGCGGCGTCGATGCCCTCGGCGGCGTACCATCCGTCGAGGGCGGCCGCGAGCGGGGACGTAAGCACGCCTCCCCAGTCAACTATCAGCGCCTTGGGTCGAGCCTCGGACGCATCGCCATTCCACGCGGCATGCTCAAACATCTCGGACTCGGCGCCACCAGACATACTGCCGCCTTTCACTCGCCGGCCGGGTGGAATACCCCCGACCGGGTAAGAGTTCCCATGCTACGGGGGTGATGCTTGTGTCGGGCCGAAGCAATACGGCGGTGTGGCCGTTTGCTGCAGTCTTCGCGGTAAGCGGAGTCGTGCTGGTCAGCTACGCGGCCGCCGAGCCGCCCGATTGGCTTGACCGCACGACGGTGACCGTGTGCGGTACCGCGCCAAGCGCCTCCCACGCCCTGCTGCTCGGCCTGGTTTTGCTCACCCTCGCCCACGGCCTGAGCCGCCGTCGCCGGGTGGACTGGGTGCTCGGACTCGGGCTGGTGGCCTGGAGCACGCTCACCGAGGCCGAATCACTGGCAACTCGCGCCCCCGGCGAACCGTGGCGGCTGGTTCCGCTCAGCCTCATGGTGGTTTCGCTGGTGCGGGCGCGTGACCGGTTCGCCGTCTCGCCGGACCCGCACCGGCTGCGGCAGACCGCTGCGATGGCCGGGGCCTCCAGCGTCACGCTGGTCCTGGTCGGCGGCGGCGGGCTGTTCGCGGAGCGCGGGCGGTTCGCCGCTCCGCTGTCCGCGACCGATGTCGGGCGCGAGTTCGTGGCCGCGGTCGCGGCGAACTCGGGGCGGGTCGACTTCCAGGGGCCGGGCTGGCTGCTGCCGGGCCTGGCCCTGGCCTCCGGCCTGGCCCTCATCGCGGTGCTCGCCACGCTTTCCGCGGCCGCTCCGCCGCCGGACCCGGCGGACCCCGACGAGCGCGCGGCGATGCGTTCGCTGATCGCGCACCGGGACTCCGGGACGCTGGCACCGTTCGCGCTGCGGTACGACAAGTCATACGTGTTCGAACCCACCGGACGTGCGGCGATCGGCTACCGGGTGCTGGCCGGCATGGCGATGGTGGGCGGCGATCCGATCGGCGCGCAGGACTCGTGGCCCGCGGCGATGGACGCGTTCATGGCCGAGGCCGAACGGCGCGGCTGGCGCCCGGCGGTCCTGGGCGCCGGGCCCGAGGCGCGCGAACTCTGGGCCCAGCGGGGCATGCGTGGCTTCGGCATCGGCGACGAGGTGGTCATCGACGTCGAGTCGTTCTCGCTGCACGGCCGCGCGATGCGCAATGTCCGGCAGGCGGTCCAGCGCACCGAGCATGCCGGGATCTGGGTCTCGGTGGTGCCGGAGCGCGAGCTGAGCCCGGAGCTGTCCGCGCAGCTGCGCCGGATCCACCGGGCCTGGCTCGGCCGCGGCACCACGCGGCGTCCGAGGCCGGACGCCGACATGATCCCGCAGGGACGCGAGCACGGCTTCGCGATGAATCTGGACGCGATGGCCGAGGGCCGGCACCCGGACTCGCTGTTCGTGATCGCGTTCGCGGCGGACGGCTACGCGGTCTCGTTCCAGCGGTATCTGGTGGCGGCACAGGACGGTGCCCGGCCGGTGCTCTCGCTTGACGTGATGCCGCGTCACCGCATCGCCCCGAACGGCGTGAACGAGCGGCTGATCGTGGCGGCGGTCGAATACGCGGCGGCGCACGGCTTCAAGACGGTGTCGTTGAACTTCGCCGCCTTCCGCACGGTGCTGGAGGCGTATCGACTCGGCACTGCCACGGCCAGGACCGCACCGGGGGCACCGAAACCGATCACCGTGGCAGACTCCACCAGCACGAGCGCGCCTCACACAGGGACCACAAGCACCGTCACGAGCACCGCGGACACGATCGGCGCAGGCGCCCTCGCGCTCGCCACAGACGCGACCGGCACCACTGCTTCCCGGGAGCGCGCGACGGCGGCACCGGTGTCTGCGGCGCCCGGCCTGGTGGCGCGCACGACCCGGCGGGCGATCCATCTGATGGACCCGCTGATCCAGCTGGAATCCCTCTACCGCTTCAACGCGAAGTTCCGGCCCGGCTGGCTGCCGCGCGCGGTCCTGGTGGCGTCCTGGCTGGACCTGCCGCTGTTCGGGATCGCCGCCTTTGGCCTCGAGTTCGCGCTGCCCTACGACCGGCGGCGCAGTCGCATCACCGCGCCCGAGCTTGAGCATCGGCCGAATCCGGCGCAGCGCCACCAGCCACAGTTTGAGCCCGCCACCGAACACGGACCCGGCGAATCCGAAGCCGTCGATCAGGCGAACTGGAGCGCTGTGCAGCGCCACTCCAGCCGATCCTGAGCCGTCCGCTCGAAGCGCAGCGCCACCGCGCGCACCCGCGGACCGTCCTGCACCAGCACCGTCGACTCGACCGCGTCCGGCCCCGGCGCGTGCATCCGGATCGAGCGCACCATGCTGCGGGCCGCGAAGCGGGTGACCGCGCGGCGTTGGGCGACCGTGCTCAGCAGGCCGAACACCTCTCGGGAGACCCAGCGCTTGACCTGCTCCGCAGGCCGCCGCTCCAGCAGCACGTCCACGACCGCCTCCACCAGGCGGCGCACTCCGGCCGGGGGCTGATCTGCGGTGCGGCGCGCGCCGAGCGGATCGAGGCGGTGGGTCCAGCCGACCACCCAGGAGCGCAGCGCGCCGGCCGCGCCGCCGAGTTCGGGGTCCTCGCACCGGTCCCGGTCGAGCTCACGATCGGATTCGAAGCCGCCGCTGAGCGGCTCAAAACCATCCTCGGGCAGGGCGCGCTCCAGGGTGCCCACGACGGTCAGCAGCGGGCTGCGACGCCGAGCGTGGCCTCCTGGGTGGCGGGCGTCGCCGCAGAGTGCTGCGTCGCTGCAGAGGGCCGAATCACCACGCGGGCCCATATCGCAGGGATCGGCGTCATCACGGTCGTAACGCGGCATCGGGCACCCCTGTACCGGGTAGGGCGGCGGCCGGTCGGGCGCGGTACCAACCAAGGGCCCGCGCTCGTTCGAGCACCGTCAACGGAGCTGACGATCTTTCAGACCGCCGAAGGTGCCCCGGAGTTGTCCCGATAGACGCCACGGCGCCGAAGATCACCCGTTTAGTCGAATGATCTTCGGCGCCGGTGGCTCTGCCGGCCTGGCCCTCGCCAGGCCTTGGCTACTTCTTGCGGCGGCGGCCGCCGGGCGCCGGCGGACGGCCGCCCTTCGGCTTGGGCTTCGGCGCCGCGTCCTGCGGACCGCCGGCCGCGCCGGTGGCCTCCTGCCGCTCCACCACGCCGCCCGCGCCGTCCACGGTCGGGGCCGAGTAGTTCAGCCGCGCCGGGCGCTTCGGCGCCTCCAGGCCCTTCGCGTTGAGCTGCGCCGTGGCCGCCTGGGCCTGCGCCTGGGCCTCCGGGTCCTCGCTGTTCGCCTCGACCTGGACTTCGAGGTTGAACAGGTACCCGACCGACTCCTCCTTGATGCCCTCCATCATGCCCTGGAACATCAGGTAGCCCTCGCGCTGGTACTCGACCAGCGGGTCGCGCTGGGCCATCGCCCGCAGGCCGATGCCCTCCTGGAGGTAGTCCATTTCGTAGAGGTGCTCGCGCCAGCGGCGGTCCAGCACCGAGAGCACGACCCGGCGCTCCAGCTCCCGGGTGATCGAGTCGCCCAAGTTGGCCTCGCGCTTGTCGTAGGCGCCGAGGATGTCCGCGGTGATCTCCTCGTTCAGGATCTCCTTTGTGATCCCGGTACGGCCGCCCACCGACTCCTCGACCTCCTCAAGGGTGATCGAGATCGGGTACAGCGTGGCCAGCGCCGACCAGAGCTTCTCCAGCTCCCACTCCTCCGCGTAGCCCTCGGCGGTAGCCGCCTCGACGTACGCGTGAACGGTGTCCTCCATCATGTGCCGCACGTGATCGCGCAGGTCCTCGCCGTCCAGCACCCTGCGGCGTTCGGCGTAGATCACCTCGCGCTGCTTGTTGATCACGTCGTCGTACTTGAGGACGTTCTTACGGATCTCGAAGTTCTGCTGCTCGAGCTGGGTTTGCGCGGACTGGATCGCCCGGGTGACCATCTTGGACTCGATCGGCACGTCGTCGCCGACGTTGGCCACCGACAGCACCCGCTCCACGATCTGCGCCTTGAACAGCCGCATCAGGTCGTCGCCGAGGGAGAGGTAGAACCGGCTCTCGCCCGGGTCGCCCTGACGGCCGGCACGACCGCGCAGCTGGTTGTCGATGCGGCGGGACTCGTGCCGCTCGGTGCCCAGCACGTACAGGCCGCCGAGCTCGTGGACCTCCTCGTGCTCGGCCGCGACCGCCTTCTTCGCCTTCTCCAGCGCCGCCGGCCAGGCCGCCTCGTACTCCTCCGGCGTCTCGCTCGGCGTCAGGCCGCGCTGGGCCAGCTCGCCCATCGCCAGGTTCTCCGGGTTACCGCCGAGCATGATGTCGGTACCGCGGCCGGCCATGTTGGTGGCCACGGTGACCGCGCCCTTACGCCCGGCCTGCGCGACGATCTGTGCCTCACGCTCGTGGTACTTCGCGTTCAGCACCTCGTGCGGTACGCCGCGCTTGCGCAGCTGCTGCGACAGGTACTCGGACTTCTCCACCGAGACCGTGCCGACCAGGACCGGCTGGCCCTCGGAGTGCCGGTGCTCGATGTCCTCGACGACGGCCTTGAACTTGGCCTCTTCCGAGATGTAGATGAGGTCCTGCATGTCCTTGCGGACCATCGGCCGGTTGGTCGGGATCGGGACCACGCCGAGCTTGTAGATCTGGTGGAACTCGGCCGCCTCGGTCAGCGCGGTACCGGTCATGCCGGACAGCTTGTTGTAGAGGCGGAAGTAGTTCTGCAGGGTGATGGTGGCCAGGGTCTGGTTCTCGTTCTGGATGACCACCCCCTCCTTGGCCTCGATCGCCTGGTGCATGCCCTCGTTGTAGCGGCGCCCGGCCAGGATGCGGCCGGTGTGCTCGTCGACGATCAGGATCTCGCCGTTCATAACCACGTAGTCGCGGTCCTTCTTGAACAGCTCCTTGGCCTTGATCGCGTTGTTGAGGAAGCCGACCAGGGGCGTGTTGACCGACTCGTAGAGGTTGTCGATGCCGAGCAGGTCCTCGACCCGCTCCACGCCGCGCTCGAGCACGCCGACGGTCTTCTTCTTCTCGTCGACCTCGTAGTCGGTGTCCCGGGCCAGCCGGTTCACGATCTTGGCGAAGTCCGTGTACCACTTGGTGGCCTGGTCAGAGGGGCCGGAGATGATCAGCGGGGTACGCGCCTCGTCGATCAGGATCGAGTCCACCTCGTCGACGATGGCGAAGTTGTGGCCGCGCTGCACCAGCTCTTCCTTCGACCAGGCCATGTTGTCGCGCAGGTAGTCGAAGCCGAACTCGTTGTTGGTGCCGTAGGTGATGTCCGCGCCGTAGGCCACCTTGCGCTGGGCCGGGGTCATGCTGGCCAGGATCACGCCGACCTCGAGGCCGAGGAAGCGGTGGATGCGGCCCATCCACTCGGAGTCGCGCTCGGCGAGGTAGTCGTTGGTGGTGACGATGTGCACGCCGTCGCCGGACAGGGCGTTGAGGTAGGCCGGCAGCGTGCCGACGAGGGTCTTGCCCTCACCGGTGCGCATCTCGGCGATGTTGCCCCAGTGCAGCGCGGCGCCGCCCATGAGCTGCACGTCGTAGTGGCGCTGCCCGATGGTGCGCTTGGCCGCCTCGCGGACCACCGCGAAGGCTTCCCAGAGCAGGTCGTCCAGGCTTTCGCCGTCCTGGAAGCGCTCCTTGAACTTGTCGGTCTCGGCGCGTAGCTCGGCGTCGGTGAGGTCGACGTAGTCTTCCTCGAGCATGTTCACGGTCTCGGCCGTCTTGGCCAGCTTGCGAAGGATCTTCCCTTCGCCCGCGCGCAGGACCTTGTCGAAGAGGGCAGGCACTTTGGGAACGGCTCCTTGAACTGACTGCTACAGACGTTGTATGGACGGCCAGGCCGCCAAGGCGGGCAGCTTACCCCCACCCCCGGCCGTTATCCCATCGTAAGCGACCGCGCACGTTCAAAGACAGTGTGCAGGGGCACTATCCACGGCCCTTCCCGCTCATCTCAGCTGCGAGAGCGCGATTCCGTCGAGGATGTCGTGTTCGGACACGACCACCTCGGCCAATCCGAGCCGGTCCACGATCTGCGCCAGGATCAGCGCCCCGGCGCCGATCACGTCGACCCGGCCGGGGTGGATCACCGGGTTCGCGGCGCGCTGCGCGTGGGTGGAGGCCAGCAGGTCGCCCGCGACCTGGCGCACGGTCTCGGCTGAAATCCGTGAAAGGTGGACCCGGTCCCGGTCGTATTCGGGCAGGCCGAGCGCGATCGCGGACACGGTGGTGACCGAGCCGGCCACGCCCACCAGCGTCTTGGCCTGGTTGATCGGCACCTGCTCGGCGGCCAGGTCGATCGCGGCGTCGATGTCCCTGCGGGCGGCGGCGATCTGCGCGAGGGTCGGCGGGTCCTGGGTCAGGTGACGCTCCGTCAGACGCACGCAGCCGATGTCGACCGAGCGGGCCGCCTCGACCTCGCGGTCGCCGAGCACGAACTCGGTGGAGCCGCCGCCGATGTCCACGACGAGGTACGGGGTCGGGTGTCCTCCCGCGTCTGCGGACTCGGCGTCGCCGGATGCGGCGGCCACGGCGCGGGTCGCCCCGCTGAAGGAGAGCGCGGCCTCCTCGGAGCCGCTGATCACCTCGGGCTCGACGCCGAGCCGTGAGCGCACGCCGGCCACGAACTCGTCCCGGTTGGCCGCGTCGCGCGTGGCACTGGTGGCGACGAAGCGGATCCGCTCGGCGCCGAGGCTGCGGATCTCGGCGGCGTAGTCGTCACAGGCCGCGAAGGTGCGTTGCAGGGCCTCGGGAGCGAGGCGCCCGGTGGCGTCGACGCCCTGGCCGAGCCGGACGATCTCCATCCGGCGGGTCAGCACGGACTCCGCGCCGGTCTGCGGATCGAGGTCGGTGACCAGCAGGCGGATGGAGTTCGTGCCGCAGTCGATCGCCGCGACTCGGATGCTCATCGGTCCGTCTCCTCGGGTCCGCTGGCAGTGGCGGAAGGAACGCTCACGCATGCGCCGCTGCGCCACCACTCGGGCAGCAAGGCCAGCGCCTCGTCGCCGAGCGGATTGACGCCGGGTCCGGCCGCCAGCGCGTGCCCGACCAGCACGTGCAGGCACTTGACCCGGTCGGGCATGCCGCCAGCGCTCGGGAAGCCTTCGAGTACTTCGATCGCGTCGCGTCGCTTCACGTAGTCCTCGTGTGCGGCGCGGTAGGCCGCCGCGAGCTCCGGGTCGGTACGCAGTCGCTCGGTCATCTCAGCCATCAGGCCACTGCCTTCGAGCGTGCCGACGGCTGACGCGGCCTTCGGACAGGTGAGGTAGTAAAGCGTCGGGAACGGGGTTCCGTCGGGTAGGCGGGGCGCTGTCTCGACCACGTCCGGGTTACCGCACGGGCAGCGGTGCGCTACCGCACGCAGGCCGCGCGGTTCCCGCCCGAGCTGGGCCTTGACCGCCTCGAAGTCCGCTTTCGCCACACTCACGCTGACACGCTACCTGGTCCGGCGCGAAGCGATCACTGGGTGGGAGACGGCGAGGCCGAGGGGGACGGCGACTTCACCGTGGACCACAGGTGGTCGTACCACGCCTGCTGGGTCGGCGTCGGAATGCCGAGCGGTTCGCTGCTCGCGCTCGGGTTGGGCACGGTGTAGCCGGTCTCGCCGGGCCGCACGTAGTGCAGCCGCTCGCGGGCCTGGATCGCGACGTACGCGGGGTCCGACCACTTGTCCAATTCGCTTTGCAGCGCGGTGACCTGCTGCTGCGTCACCTGGTTCTGGTGCTTCAGATTCGCGATCTGCGAGCGCTGGGCGAGGTACTGGCGCAGCGGGTAGGCGACCGTGACCATGACCGCGCACAGGGTGAGCGCGAGGATGCCGGCCCGGCCGGTCAGCCGGTTGCGCGAGGTCTTGCGCGGCGGCTTGCCGGAGCCCGAGCCGCGGCCGGACCGGGGACGCGGCAGGGCGACCGGGTCGCGCTCGCCTGACTTTCCGTCAGTCATCGCGCCGCACCCCTCCCACTCGCAGCTGTCCCACTGCGCGAACCTTCGCTGTAAAAGCCGTGGCGCGCCGCGCCGTGCCCTCACGCCGTCCCTCGACGGCCGAGTCACAGCGGGCGCGCCACCCAGCCTAGAGCGCTCAGCCCTTGAAGCGCGGGAAGGCGGAACGACCGGCGTAGCGGGCCGCGTCGTCCAGCTCCTCCTCGATGCGCAGCAGCTGGTTGTACTTGGCGACCCGGTCGGTGCGCGCCGGGGCGCCCGACTTGATCTGGCCGACGTCGGTGGCCACCGCGAGGTCCGCGATGGTGGTGTCCTCGGTCTCGCCGGAGCGGTGGCTCATCATGCAGCGGAAGCCGGAGCGGTGCGCCAGCGCGACCGCGTCGAAGGTCTCCGTCAGCGTCCCGATCTGGTTCACCTTCACCAGCAGCGCGTTGGCCTGGCCGCCGGCGATGCCGCGCTGCAGCCGCTCGGGGTTGGTGACGAACAGGTCGTCGCCGACCAGCTGCACCTTGGAGCCGAGCTGCTCGGTCACGGCCTTCCAGCCGTCCCAGTCCTCCTCGCTGTGCGAGTCCTCGATGGACACCAGCGGGTAGTTCGCGACCAGGTCGGCGTAGTAGGAGCTCAGCTCGGCGCCGGAGAACTGCTTGCCCTCCAGGGTGTAGGCGCCGTCCTTGTACAGCTCGGTCGCGGCCACGTCCAGGGCCAGCGCGATCTCCTGGCCGGGGGTGTAGCCGGCCTTCTCGATCGCCTCCAGGATCAGGTCGAGCGCGGCCCGGTTCGAGTCCAGGTTCGGGGCGAAGCCGCCCTCGTCGCCGAGGCCGGTGGACAGGCCGCGGGACTTCAGCACCGCCTTGAGCGCGTGGTAGGTCTCCGCGCCCCAGCGCAGCGCCTCGCCGTAGGTCTCCGCGCCGATCGGCGCGATCATGAACTCCTGGATGTCCACATTGGAGTCCGCGTGCGCGCCGCCGTTGATGATGTTCATCATCGGCACCGGCAGGATGTGCGCGTTCGGGCCGCCGAGGTAGCGGAACAGCGGCAGCTCGGCCGACTCGGCGGCGGCCTTGGCCACCGCGAGCGAGACGCCGAGGATCGCGTTCGCGCCGACCCGGGACTTGTTCGGCGTGCCGTCCAGGTCGATCAGCTCCTGGTCGATCAGCCGCTGCTCGTGGGCGTCGAAGCCGATCAGCGCCGGGCCGATCTCGTCGAGCACGGCGAGCACGGCCTTGGTCACGCCCTTGCCGCCGTAGCGCGCCTTGTCCCCGTCACGCAGCTCCACCGCCTCGAAGGCGCCGGTGGACGCGCCGGACGGCACGGCGGCGCGGGCGATGGTGCCGTCGTCGAGCGCTACCTCGACCTCGACCGTGGGGTTGCCGCGGGAGTCGAGGATTTCCCGCGCGCCGACTGCTTCGATGGACGCCACGTGCGTAACTCCTTTGTGTCCTGATGGACGCTTCTTCTAGATGTCGGGAAATAGACTAGTCGGCTGGCTGATCGGGGCGAACCGGGCTCGAAGTACGGACGGGTAACTCGTGCAGACCCCGCATGATCAGGCCGGAGTGCCAGCGCAGCCGCCGCGCCGGAACGGCCAGGGCGAGGTCCGGGTAGCGGGTGAACAGCCGCTCGAAGGCGATGCGGCCCTCCAGCCGGGCGAGCGGTGCGCCGAGGCAGAAGTGGATCCCGTGGCCGAGGGCGAGGTTGCCGCCCTCGTCGCGGCTCAGGTCGAGCGCGTCCGGATCGGTGAAGCGGGCCGGGTCGCGGTCCGCCGCGGCGAGGACCGCCAGGACCGGCTCGCCGGCCGGTATGGCGACGCCCGCGACCGTGACCGGTTCGGTGGTGAAGCGCCAGGTGCCGAACTCGACCGGCCCGTCGAAGCGCAGCAGCTCCTCCACCGCGGCCTCCAGCAGCCCCGGATCGGCCTGGAGCTTGGCGAGCTGTTCGGGGTGGGTGAGCAGGGCCAGGGTGCCGTTGCCGATCAGGTTGACGGTGGTCTCGAAGCCGGCGAAGAGCAGGATGAAGGCCATCGCGGCGGCCTCGTCCTCGGTCAGGTGCTCGCCGTGGTCGGAGGCGCGGATCAGCGCGGAGAGCAGGTCGTCCTCGGCCGGGTCGGCGGGCAGGGCGAGCCGCTTCTTGTGAATGATCTCCTTGAGATAGCCGCGCACCCGCTTCACGGAGCGGCCGACGCCGCCGCGCGGGCCGCTGCGGTCGGCCATGCCGTTGGCCCACTCGTGGAAGATCGGCTGGTCCTCGGGCGGGACGCCCAGCATCTCGCAGATGACGATCACGGGCAGCGGGAAGGCGTAGCCGCGGATCAGGTCGACCGCGGTGGCCTCGTCTTCCTCGGCTCCGGCGAACGCGGCGTCGAGCAGGGAGTCCGCGATGTGCGCGATGCGCGGCTCGAAGTCGGCGACGCGGCGCGGGGTGAAGGCTTTGGAGACCAGTCGGCGTAGCCGGGTGTGGTCCGGCGGGTCAAGGTTGAGCAGGTGGGCCGCGATCCCGGAGCGGTGCTCGCCCGGAATTCCGGTGCGGCCCGGCTTCCAGCCGGGGAAGGAGGACGCGGCGTTCTTGGAGAGGCGAGGATCGGCGAGGACGGCGCGTACGTCGTCGTACCGGGTGACCAGGTACGCCTCGACGCCGTTAGGGAGCCGGGTCTTGTGCACCGGGGCGTGCTCGCGCAGCCATGCGTACGCCGGGTAGGGATCGTCGATGAACTCGCGGCTGAACAGCGGCGGGGCACTCACCGCCCCATGGTCGCACGCGGGGAGTGAGTCCCTGCCTGCCGCGTCGCTACCCACGCGGGCGGCCGGGACCGCTCGCACTGTGGTTGATATGCCGAGTACGGCTCGGCTCAGCGGACCGGCTGCTCCTGGTTCACCTGTTTGAGGTACCACAGGACGGCGGTCGCCAGGATCTCGGACTCGTTGCGCCCGGTCCTACGGGCGAGGTCTGCCAGACGCTGCTGAAGGCGGGGAGGCAACGAATATTCGAGTTCCACACTTCCACCATGGCAAAGGCACGGCGGGATAGGAAGTCAGAACTCCGATATTCACACGATCGTGGGACTTGACGGACCGCGCTGACGTGCTGCGCTCGCGCCGCGCGGTCCGGCGATCAGGCAGATGCCGCCTGACCTGGTCTGAGTCAACGTTCCGTGGCTACCGGCCCGGTGACGGACCGGACGGGACAACGTCAGGGCTGCGAGACGCCGGAGTTGTGCGGGACGGAGTCGTTGACGGTCGGGGTGACGACCTTGCCCTCGACCGCCTGCTGCGGCGCCGCGTCCTTCTTGGCGTCGGCCTGCCCCTCGGCGCCGTCCTTGGCCGCGGCCTTCATCTCCGACTTGAAGATGCGCAGCGACTGGCCCACCGAGCGCGCGGCGTCCGGCAGCTTGCGCGAGCCGAACAGCAGCACGACGAGCGCGACGATGATGACGATGTGCCAGCCTTCAAGCCCACGGAGCATGAGTCGTTCTCCTACAGCGCAGTCGCAGTCCGACCGGAGCGTTTCGTCCGGTACCGCCAACCAGACTAACCTGCCACCCGGGCATCCCGGGAGGTCTCGGCCGCCACGATCTGATCGCGCAGGCCACGGGCCGCCGCACGCAGTGCTTCCTCCGGGTCCGCGCCGAGCGAACGTGCGTGCGCCACGACGGCCAGCAGCAGCTGCCCGACCGCCTCGGCGTCCTTGGCCTGAGCTGCCGATTCCTCCGGGATCGCGGGCACTTGCACCGGGATTTGGCTGTTGCGGGCGCGCTTGAGCAGCTTGTCGGCGAGCGAGAGCGCCGGCTGCGCGAGCGGTACGCCTTCGACGGCGGAGGTCCGACCTTTTTCCGCCGCCTTGATCTTGTCCCAGTTCGCCTCGACGTCCGCGGCCGTGTCGGCGGAGGCGCCGGCGAAGACGTGCGGGTGTCTGCCGATGAGCTTGTTCGCGATGCCTTCGGCGACCTCGTCGATGCTGAACGGGTCGGTCGGGTGCTCTTGCGCGATGCGGGAGTGGAAGGCGACCTGAAGCAGCACGTCGCCGAGCTCTTCGCGCAGCGCGTCGCGGCCTGGGCCCGGCTCGTCGTAGCTGCCGTCCTCGATGGTCTCGACGGTCTCGTACGCCTCTTCCAGCAGGTACTTCACCAGCGACTGGTGCGTCTGCTCGCCGTCCCACGGGCAGCCGCCGGGCGAGCGCAGCCGGTCCATGACCGCGATCAGGTCGAGCACCTTGGCGCCGGGCAGGTCGTAGCTGCCGGGCAGCAGCTCCAGCTCGATCTCCGAGCCGTGCGCGAGCTGCCCGCCGAGCGCCTGGGCCAGCGCCTCGTCCCCGTCCGGCGCGGCGATCCAGACCACGGTGGTGCCCGCCTCGGCCTGCGCGATCAGGTCGACGGCGATCTCGTACGCGCCGGCCTCGGCGTCGAAGACGACGATCTGCACGTCGGCGTCGTCGAGGTAGGGCAGCACGGGGTGGTCCGGTGAGCCGGTGTGGACGACCGCGTCCGGTCCGGTCATTAGGCGCCAAGCCGCTGCTGACACCAACCCGGGGGCGACGCGCGGAGAGAACGGTACGAGGACGATGCGGCCAGCCATGCCTTAACCCTAAGGCGTCGGCACCCATAGTCTGACGCGACAAGATCCGCTGCACGGAGGGGATGGCAGACGTGACTGAAATCAGGGATCTGTACTTGGACGTGGCTCAGGCTGCTGCGGAGTTGCTCGCGGCTCCTGAGGTCGCGGTGGCCTGGGACGAGCCGTCGGCGCTCGACCAGCTCAGCGTTCGCGGCCTGGCCGGGCATCTGGCGGCGCAGGTGTTCTTCATTCCGTCGATGCTGGCCGACCCGGTGCCCGTCGAGCCGGTGGTCGGGCTGGACGAGTACTACGCGCGGGCGGCCTGGATCGGCACGGATCTCGACACCGAGTTCAACCAGGGCATTCGCGCGGGCGGCGAGAAGGTGGCCGGGGAAGGCTCGGAGCAGCTGGCCGCGCGTACCGCGGCGTGCGTCGCGGACCTGCGCGAGACCCTGCCGTCCGAACCGGATCGACCGGTGCGCCGCTCGACCTGGAGCGGGTATTCGGTGAGCCTGGACACGTTTGTCGCCAGTCGGATGCTGGAGCTCATCGTGCACTGCGACGACTTGGCGCACAGCGTCGGCGTGCCGACGCCGGAGTTCTCCGCGGAAGCGGTGCAGACCGTGGTCGACGTACTGACGCGCATCGCGCTGCGGCGGCATGGGCAGACGGCGGTGCTGCGCGCGCTAAGCCGTTCCGAGCGCGCGCCTGCGTCGATCTCGGCTCTCTGACGAGGAACGCAAGCGCGCGGATCGGCCCGGCACCTACGACAAGTAGGTGCCGGGCCGATCTCACATCAAGATCACGGCGTCGATCAAGGAGCGACACCAGGCGAGCAGTTCGAGGCCGGTGACCGGCTGTCCGCCGATCCGCTGCGTCATCGGCTTGGGCACCAGGATCGTCTGCGTCGGAGCCTTGTTCAGCGACTTCGGGTACACCCGCTGGAGCCGCATGAGCTGCGACTCGCGCAATTCGACCGGAGCGAACTTGATGTAGTTGCCCTGCATCGCGATCTCGGTGAGTCCGGCCGAGCGGGCGTGTGCGCGGAACAGCGCGACCGCGAGCAGGTTGCCCACGGGCACCGGTAGCTGCCCGTACCGGTCGACCAGTTCGTCGTGCACCTCGGTGACACCGGACGGGTCGGTAATCGACGCGATGCGCCGGTACGCCTCAAGCCGCAGCCGCTCGTCCGGTACCCAGTCGTGCGGGATGTGCGCATCGATCGGCAGGTCGACGCGCACGTCTGCGGGCTCGGGCTCGGTGCGTCCCTCGGCCTGCGCGCGGTACTCGTTCACCGCTTCGCCGACCATGCGCACGTAGAGATCGAACCCGACGCCTTCGATGTGCCCAGACTGCTCGCCGCCGAGCAGGTTGCCCGCGCCGCGGATCTCAAGGTCCTTCATCGCGACGTACATGCCGGCGCCGAGGTCGGTGTGCTGCGCGATGGTGGCCAGGCGCTCGTGTGCCGTCTCGGTCAGCGGCTTCTCCGGCGGATAGAGGAAGTACGCGTACGCCCGCTCGCGGCCTCGTCCGACCCGGCCGCGCAGCTGGTGCAGCTGGGAGAGGCCGAAGACGTCGGCGCGCTCCACGATCAGGGTGTTGGCGTTGGAGATGTCGATGCCGGACTCGACGATCGTGGTGCACACCAGCACGTCGAACTCGCGGTTCCAGAAGTCGACGATGAGCCGTTCCAGGGTGTGCTCGTTCATCTGGCCGTGCGCGATGGCGATGCGCGCCTCGGGGACCAGTTCCTGGAGCCGGGCGGCGGCGCGGTTGATCGACTCGACCCGGTTGTGGATGTAGAAGACCTGGCCCTCGCGCAGCAGCTCGCGGCGGATCGCGGCGGCGATCTGCTTCTCCTCGTACGCGCCGACGAAGGTCAGCACCGGGTGCCGCTCCTCGGGCGGGGTCTGGATGGTGGACATCTCCCGGATGCCGGTCACCGCCATCTCCAGCGTGCGCGGGATCGGGGTCGCGGACATGGTCAGCACGTCCACGTTCGCGCGCATCTGCTT
>Ga0070741_10008363_pt1 | contig 20814 bp, 17 predicted proteins | sample Coa_R1_4_FD_66440 | JGI IMG/M metagenome (GOLD analysis project Ga0070741, IMG submission 66440) | Surface soil microbial communities from Centralia Pennsylvania, which are recovering from an underground coalmine fire - Coalmine... | ecosystem: Environmental > Terrestrial > Soil > Unclassified ...
TATAGAATACTGGCGGCTGGAAGAGGCGAAGCTGAAGCGACTGCCCCCGGAGAAGGAACTGAGCCGGAAAGTGGCGGTCCTCGTCGGGGCGAGTCCGGGTATCGGACAGGCAGTGGCGGAGCGTCTGGCGAAGGAGGGCGCGCACGTCGTCATCGCCGACCTCAACGGCGCTCTGGCGGAGGAGACGGCGGCAGGGCTGCAAAAGGCGTTCGGCAAGGAGACGGCTGCGGCGGAGACGGTGGACTGCACCGACCGCGACTCGATGCGCCGCATGATGGAGGCGGTCGTTCGCCGCTATGGCGGCGTGGACATTCTCGTGCAGGTGGCCGCGACCTTCTTCCCGCCCGACCCGGCGACCGGGCGCATCACCGAGGCGCAATGGCGCAAGACCTTCGACGTGAACCTGCTCGGCGCGATGATCGCCGCCGACGAGGCGCAGCGCGTCATGGCCGCGCAGGGGACGGAGGGCAGTATCGTTCTCATCAGCAGCGCGAACGCCGTCGTCGCGAAGAAAGGAAGCTGGGCCTACGACACCAGCAAGGCCGCGCTCAATCATCTTGTCCGGGAACTGGCCGTCGAGTTCGCGCCGAAAATCCGGGTCAACGGCATCGCGCCCGCCAGCGTGGTGGCCGGTTCGCAGCAGTTCCCGCGCGAGCGGGTGATCTCCTCGCTCACCAAGTACGGCATCGCCTTCGACCCCGGCGAGACCGACGACCGGCTTCGCGACCGGCTCTCCGGCTTCTATGCGGAGCGCACGCTGCTCAAACGCAAAATCCTGCCCGCCGATGTCGCCGCAGCCGCCTTTCTGCTGGTCTCCCGTCATCTGGGCGCGACCACCGGGCAGATTCTGGCGGTGGATGCCGGGTTGACAGAGGCATTTTTGAGATAGGCTCCGGTTTTTGTCGCTCTCCCTGGCCCTCACCGCCAATAAGGATGAAGGATGAATCAGAGCCAAATTCCTCCTTCCTCCTTCCGCCTTCATCCTTATTGGCGGTGAGGGCCGCTAAGCAGGTCTCTTCGGGGGTTGGCACGGTTTATGCAACCGCTCGGAAAGAAGGCGACCGCGCTATCGCCTCCGAGAAGCAAGAACAGGCTAAATGCGCCCCCGAACTCAGCCGATAATCGGGAAGCAGGGCCGCTTGCCCCGGCCCTCCGTCCGATGAAGACAGAACCCGGACGGCGCATCCGGCCGCAATGCGATACGCCTGCGCCGCCGCGCGCAACATCTGGGAGGTGCTGCTCTATCCCGGCGACGGCGCATCCGGCCGCAATGCGATACGCCTGCGCCTCTGCCGCTCTATGAGGCGGCGAGGACGCAGGACACGGAGAACGGAGCCATAGCGCGCGAGCGCCTGTAATCTACCAAGTGATTTTGCCGGAAACGGAGGACAGTCTAAGGCATGAATATCTGCGTGATCGGAACAGGCTATGTGGGGCTGGTGACCGGATGCGTCTTTAGCGACCTGGGCAACGAGGTCGTCTGCGTGGATAAGAACGCCGAAAAGATCGCCATGCTCAATCGGGGCGAGATGCCCATCTACGAGCCGGGCCTCGAAGAGATGGTCAAGCGCAACGTCGAAGACCGCCGCCTCGCCTTCACGACGGACCTGGAACAGGCCGTCGAACATGCCGATGTCGTCTTCATCTGCGTCGGCACGCCTCCGCTGGAGAACGGCGACCCGGATATGAGCTATGTCCATGAGGCCGCCAAGGGCATCGCCCGCGCGCTCAACCGCTACAAGGTCATCGTCAACAAGTCTACGGTTCCTGTCGGGACCGGCAACCTGGTGCGGGAGATCATCGAGACGAACCGCCGCCGCAACGTGGATTTCGACGTGGTCAGTAACCCGGAGTTCCTGCGGGAAGGCAGCGCCATCAAGGACACGCTCGAACCCGACCGGATCGTGATCGGCGCGCCCAACCAGGTCGTGGCGATGAAGATTCTGGAACTCTACGCCCCGCTGGAGCGGCCCATGATCATCACCGATGTCGCCAGCGCCGAGATGATCAAGTACGCCTCCAACGCTTTTCTTGCCACGAAGATCAGCTTTATCAACTCCATCGCCAATATCTGCGAGGGCGCGGGGGCGGACGTGCTTCAGGTCATCAAGGGCATGGGCTACGACCATCGCATCGGCGCGGCCTTCCTGAATGCGGGTCTGGGCTACGGCGGCTCCTGCTTCCCCAAAGACAGCAGCGCGCTGGCGCGCACGGCGGAGAAGTACGGCTACGAATTCAAGCTGCTCAAGGCGGTGATGGAGGTCAACAAGGAGCAGCCGATCCGGTTTATGGATCGTCTGCGCGCGGCGCTCGGCGGCAGCTTCGAGGGCAAAGCCATCGGCGTGCTGGGGCTGGCCTTCAAGCCCAACACCGACGACATGCGGGATGCCAAGTCGCTCGAGATCATCGCCAAGCTGCTGGCCGAGGGCGCGGAGGTCAAGGCGTATGACCCCATCGCCATCGAGAACACGCGCGAGATCTTCCCGCAGATCTGCTATACCAAGAACGCTTACGAAGCGGCGGAGGACGCGGACGCGCTGGTCATCGTGACCGAGTGGAACGAGTTCAAGCTGCTCAACATGGAGCGGATCAAGAGCGTGATGAAGCGCCCGTTGATCTTCGATGGCCGCAACATCTACGATCCGCTGCGGCTGCGCCGCATGGGCTTTGAGTATCACTGCATCGGGCGCACCAATGCCGCCTTGCAGCAGAAATAGAGGTTCTATGATGTCAATGCTGGGAAAGATGCTCGGCTTCGGGCGCAACGAGCATTACGACAAGGGGATTCGCCTGTTCGACCAGGGGCTTTACGAGCAGGCGCTCACAGAGTTTGCGCAGGCGTGCGCCGCGAAAAACGGCAAAAAGGACGCGCTGACCGAGCGGCTCGCCCAGTTCTATACGGCGGAGGCTTACGCGCACCTGGGCCATGCGGCGCTCAAGCACAAGCACTGGGACAAGGCGCAGCGCTGTTTCCGGTGCGCGCTGGAGATCAATCCCCACTACGCCGATCTGCACTTCTCCCTGGCATTGGCGCTGCGCGCCGACAAGAAGCAGGCTGCCGCCCTGGAGTCCCTCCAGAAGGCGCTTGCCATCAACCCGCGCTTTGCAAAGGCCCATTTCTACCGGGGACTGCTGCAATATGAGAGCGGGGAGCGCGAGAGCGGGCTGGAATCGCTGCGCGCCGCGCTGGGGCTGGAGCCTGGTTTCTGCACAGAGATGTATCAGAAGGGGATGGCGCTGCACCAGGCGGGCGAGTTTGAGGCGGCGCTGCAGTCGTTCGAGCAGGTCTCCCATACCGAGGTGGACGACATTCTGTTCCACTATAAGCTGGGCGACGACCTGCTGCGGCGCGGCATGTATGCGGAAGCCATAGACGAGTACAACAAGGCGCTCTCGCTGAACCCGAACTACGCCGACATCCGCAATCATCTCGGCATCGCCTATAGCAACTGTGAGCGGATTGAGGAGGCGCTGACGGAGTTCCGGGCGGCGCTCGCCATCAATCCGCGCTTTGTGGAAGCCCTGCTCAACCTGGCGATCACGCTGCGCGATAACGGGCGCATGGACGAAGCGTACTCCTACTTCTGCAAAGTGCTGGAGATAGACCCGGAGAACGCCATCGCGCGGAGCAATCTCGGTCAGAGCGGTCCCGCTGCGGCGGCGGAACCGGTTCCGGACGCTCTGCGTATGGAGAGACAGGAGCGCCAGGCTGCGTAAGTCTGGCCTGGTGCCGTTACGCTTCCCTCACTAGACGCGCCGCCGGATGTCCGGCGGCGCGTTTTAGTTTCAGGCTGTTAGCCTGCGCTGGTTGTGAGCAGGCGCGGGTTTCGGAACTCTATCTGACGCACGGTGAAGGTTCCCTTCTCTGCGGTGACGACACGGCGCGATACCGGAAGCCAGACGTTCTTGACCTTCTGGTAGGCATCTGTAAACTGCTGCACCCGCCGGATCGCCCCCGTCTGCGCATCGAAATAGGTCACGCTGAAATGGCGCGGCAGATACCTCCCGCCCTCCACCGGCAGCGTCTCCATCACCGTGATGGTGAACCGCTCGTCGCCCATCGTGCGGGTGACCTCAACGACCTGTTTCTCTCGCACGCGATAGGAGGATTGCAGCGCGTCGTTCAGTACGATCTTGCGTCCCAGAGGACTGTGGTCTTCGGCGGCAAAGGCGAGGGGATACCGGCCATCGCCCTTCGCGAAGTCGCCGCCGCGCCGATGGCCCAGCACGCTGCTGATCTGCTCGCGCGCCCACTGTGCAGACTCCTCCGGCAGACCTGCTAATGTCAGCTTGACGCCTGCGCTCACCGTATAGGTCAGCGTTCCCGTTGCCGTCCTGCCATTGTCATTATAGACGACCTCGGCGGTCAGACCCGGAAAGTCCTTGCCGAATGTCTCCCGGCAATCGTGCGCCTGCTTCAAGAGCGCATATGCTGCCGGGTCTGCCTGAGACCGGCTCTCCTCTGTGACAGGGAAGGTCAGCGTGCTGTAGTAGCGTTTGAGCGTGTACGCCTTGCCTTCATGCGCGCCAGCCTCCTTCTCCGCGACCATGGCGCGGATGGCGCAAAGCCCTGCCTGTGGCATCTGAAACCGGGCCTCGCCCTTCGCGTCCGTTCGCCGTTCCATCGGCCCGGTCTCCCCAGGGGCCGTGATGGTCAGTTCCGCGCCTGGCTCGGCCTTGCCGTCGCGCCGCACTGTCACGATCCAGTCTGCGCCTTCTTTCTGCGCGAACACCTCGACGCGCAGATTGGCCGTCTCCGCCGCCGCCTCGGCGTCCAGGGCAGCTTTGGCGTAATATTGCAGCAGGAACACGCCGCGTCCCTGCGCCGCACGATCCAGCACGCCCCAGGTCTGTGCTGCTCCTGCCGCGCGCGCCGTCTGTGGCAGCGGGGAGAGGAGCGCGCCCGCACTCGCATTGCAGGTCAGCGCCGCGCCGTCCGGCGTCCAGACGCGCGCTTCCTGAATACGCGGCAGCAGCGTGTCCAGAGTCTTTTCACCGGGCTTTTCCGCGAAGGTCAGGTGCAGCGTGGGTTCCGGGGCGCGCGTGATCTGCGCCCAGAGAAAGTGCGCGCGGGCAGGGGCAGCGCAGAGCAGGCTGCCGCACACGCAGAGTAGGGGCGCAACAACGGCATACAGTGTAATTCGCATGAGGTTCTCCTTTCAAATTCAGGGACTGTCGGGGGAGGCGGCTATCGGTTGGCGGCCTTTCGGCACGGGGGCCGTCGGCGCAGGCGGCGTGCTGCCCAGCATCAGTTTCCAGAGCAGTCCCAACAGCAGCGCCAGCAGAATTCCTGCCGCCGCCATATGCCGCCAATCGGCCTGAATCTTTCCCACTGTTGTTACTCCCGATCCCAGAGCCGTTCGTCCTTCAACTGGTCTACTGCCAGCGCCTTGACATGCCCGTCCACGAACAGAGTGTTGGCGTGGTTGTGGTGGCGCGGCCAGAGGTAGCCGTAGGAGGTCATGGTCAGGGGCGGATTGCCCGACCAGGTGAAGGGGGGATAGACGATAAAGTAGCCCATGCCCAGGTTGGTGGGGTTGGACTTGGGCGCCCAGATGCTATCGGCCAACAGCACGGTGTCTGCGGGGACGCCTATGGCGCCCAATCCCGCCGCGCGGCTGTAGGTGGTACTGGCAGTCGCCGGATCCTGTCCCTGCGGCACACGATAGTCCGGGGCGAGATACCACCAGTTGTAGCCATAGGAGGGGAACAGCCCCCAGAGATAGCCATAGAAGGGGTTCTGGGGATCGCGGCAGCCGCCGCCGCAGGAGGCGACTGCCAGGTCCTTTGTGTCGGAAGGGGAGCGATAGATCGCCATATTCTTGACATAAGGCAGTGTCAGCCAGGGCCATCGGAAGGCGCCATAGTTATCGGGTATCGTCGTACCAGGCATACCGGCGCTGTAAGCAGGCGGCAGGATTTCGTCATAGTCCTGCGCATACATCTGGAAGGCTAACCCATGTTGTTTGAGGTTGGATAGGCTGTAGCTCTGGCGCGCTTTGTCGCGTGCTAGAGCAAAGACTGGGAAAAGAATAGCTGCCAATATCGCAATAATAGCGACAATGACGAGCAGTTCGATCAGTGTGAAGGCATGTCTGCGAGTCAGGGGCATGGTAGTCCTCCGATTGGGTAATGGAAAGGCTGTACGGCATGTCTGGCGACAGCCCTGCGGTCGAGTACGACCAAATTGGTCGGCAATAGAGTATCACAATGCAGTCGAGGCTGTCAATAGTTTTATAGTCTGGCTAACAAAATTTTTTGAGTCGCCTCTAATTTTTTTAGCCTGGGCTAAAAAGCCGAGGATTTTGGCGGTAGCCTTCATCCCCGGCCTCCCTCCCACGCTGCGGGAGAGGGGCCGGAGGTGGTGAGGGCCAGAATGGAGCAGGAGAGTCTTCCCGGCGCGTCTAATGTAAGCCTATCGCCCTGTTCTGCATCGGGGCAGCAAGGAAACCGCCATGGACGTGCAAACTCAGCTACTTACCCTGTACCACCTTCAGCAGTTGGACAGCGCGCTGATGGCGCTGAAAAAGCAGTATAACGCCCTCGATCCGGGCCGCGCAGAGCAGAGGGCTGCTGACGCGGCGATAAAGGCGCATCAGGAGGCGGAAGCTGCGCTGCACGCCACCAGCGCCGCCCTGCACGACTCCGAACTTGAACAGAAGAGCGTGGAGGCCAAGACTGCCGACTTCGAGAAGAAGCTGTATAGCGGCACGATTCACGTTCCGAAGGAGTTGCAGGCGATGCAGGAAGAGATCGAGATGCTCAAGCGGCAGCGCGGGCGTCTCGATGAAAAAATCCTGGCGCTGATGGATGAACTCGAAGCGCAGCGCGCGCGCGAAGCGGAGACCCGGCAGGCGCGCGCCGCCGCCGAGGAAGCCCTGAAGACGAAGCAGGCCGCCTATAAGCAAGCGGCGAATACACTGGTCGCGCAGGCCCGCGAGCTTCAGGCGCAGCGTGCCGAAGCGGTCAAGCCGATTCCGCCCGCGCTGCTCAAACGCTACGACAGCCTGCGGGCGAGCAAGGCGGGCGTGGCGGTCGCGCCGCTGGAAGATGGCAACGCCTGCGGCGGCTGCAAACTGGGCCTGCCTTCCAGCCTGGTCGAGCGGGTGCAGGAAGGGCGGAGCCTTGAGGTCTGCGATAACTGCGGGAGGATACTGGTCGCGCCCGACGTATGGGAGCGGCACAAGGAGGAACAGCGCGCGTGAAGCGATGGACGGCGCATGTGGATGGCGCGGCGCGGGGCAATCCCGGCCCGGCGGGTATCGGCATCGTGATCGAGGACGGCGAGGGCAACACGGTGAAGGAGATCGGGGAGCCGCTCGGTCGCACCACCAACAATGTCGCCGAGTATACAGCTCTGATCCGCGCTCTGGAAGAGGCCCGCGCGCTCGGCTGCGATGCGCTGGACATCTACACCGACAGCGAACTGATGGCGCATCAACTGAGCGGACACTACGCGGTGAAAGCGCCGCATCTGCGGCCCCTCTTCGACCGGGCGCGCTGCCTGTTGCGGCAGTTCGCCAGCGCCTCGATCTCCCATGTCCGCCGGGAACGCAACCGCCGCGCCGACGCCCTCTCCAATATCGGGGCCGATCAGGTGAAGGGGTAGGATTTTTGCATCGTCTGAACTGTGATTCGTCGGATTATGGGAAGGACTATGATTGAGTCTGGCTTAATCACAGTCTATCCTGTAATCCCATAAATCACAGTTCAGACGATGCCTCCGTGACGGCAATAACCGCCCAATCCCTCTGGAGAAAGGTAGAATGGAACTGACTGCACAGCAGGTGCGCTTCTTTCAGACGTTCGGCTATCTGGCATTTCCCGGCCTGTTCTCCGCCGAGGAGATCGCCTGGATCACGGAGGAGTTCGAGTACGCCATCCAGACGTTCGGGGGCGGCCAGGCGCATGATGGCACGCGGCGCACCATGATGGGAGCGCCCATCGAGCGCACGCCCAAACTCTGCACTCTGCTGGACGACCCGCGCGTGCGCGGCGTGATCGGCGGCATCTTGGGCGAGGACTTCAACTACGCCAGCGGCGACGGCAACTACTACACGGGCGACACGGGCTGGCATCCCGATGGGAACTGGGGCCAGCTGTTCGCCTGCAAGGTCGCCTTCTATCTCGATCCGTTGACCCGCGACACCGGCTGCCTGCGCGTCATTCCCGGCAGCCATCGGCCCGATCACTATATCCGCACGGAGAAGATAGACCCCAACAAGTCCGAGGAACTGTTCGGCGTCGCGCCGCGCCATTTTCCCGGCAATGTCGCGTTGGAGACGACGCCCGGCGACCTGGTCCTCTTCAACCACGACCTCTACCATGCCGCCTTTGGCGGCGGAACGCGCCGCCGTATGTTCACCATGAACTGCACCCGGCACTGCACCAGCGCGCCCGATCTGGAGACGCTGCACAAGTACCTGAGCATCCATTCTCCCGGCGGATATAAAGTGAACACCGGAGCGGGAATGTTCCTGCCTCTGATGCTGGACACGGCGGATGCGGGCCGATGGCGGCATCTGTGCCAGTGCGCGGAAGTCCATGACGAGCTATTCCCGGAATACGCGCGCCTCTGAGAGCATTTCGCTTCGCCTCCTGGAACGACGCGGGCTTGAGGAACACGATCATGGATAGAGCCGAGATGCTGATACAGGAGGCGATAGACGGCGGAACGCTGATCGCGCTGGCGCTCAGCGAACCGCGCCAACGCGAGCCGGACGGCTGCCGGAAGGTCATCGTCAGGCCGGTGCAGGTCAAAGGCGAGCGGCGGTATCAGTTCGAGCGCCAGCAGGAGCGTAAGGCGTTCCATCGCAACCTGACGCCGGAAGAGGCGAAGCGCGAAATCCTGGCCCTGCTGCGCGAGACGTTCCGGCAGGGCCATCTCTATACGCCGGACGCCGACATTCAGCTTCGCGCCGACAGATCGGGCCGCCTCCATGTCCAGACACGCCCGCCCTCCAAAACCGCTCCGATGGAACTGCGCCACGACCGGCAGAAGCCCTACCTCCTCCCGGAAGGCCGGCCGGTAGATTTTCTCGTCCGCCTGGGCGTCATGACCAAAGAGGGCCGCGTCATCGCCGCCCGCTACGATAAGTTCCGCCAGATCAACCGCTTCCTGGAGATGGTCGCCGACGTGGTGGAGCCTCTCGATCCGCACAAGCCGCTCCGCGTGGTGGATTTCGGCTGCGGCAAATCCTACCTTACCTTCGCCCTCTACCACTACCTCCACACCGTCAAGGCGTTCGACGTGCAGATCGTCGGGCTGGACTTGAAGGCGGACGTGGTCGCGCACTGCGAGGCCCTCGCCCGCGACCTGGATTATACCGGCCTCTCCTTCACGGTCGGCGACATCGCCCATTACGAGGGCTTCACGCAGGTAGAGATGGTCGTCTCGCTGCACGCCTGCGACACGGCCACCGACGACGCGCTGGCAAAGGCCGTGCAGTGGGGCGCGCAGGTCATTCTCTCCGTCCCCTGCTGTCAGCACGAGCTGTTCCGCCAGATTCGCAACGAGACGATGCAGCCGCTCCTCAAGCACGGCCTGTTCAAAGAGCGCCTCTCTGCGCTGGTCACCGACAGCCTGCGGGCGCTGCGGCTCGAACTGGCGGGCTACTCCGTGCAGGTTCTGGAGTTCATCGCGCTGGAGCATACGCCCAAGAACCTGCTGCTGCGCGCCGTCCGGCAGGGTCAACCGGCCCACCCGGAAACGCTGCTGGCAGAGTATCGCGCCTTCCGGGACTTCTGGCACGTCCGCCCCGCGATAGATACGGCCCTGGGCGACCTGGGAACCCTTGACGAGGGCGGCACGTCATCTTCCCGTCCCGTGCGTTCCACCCCTCCTGCCGAGGGACAATCGTTGAACCGAAGCGAGGTATAGAAACGTATAGTAATAGAGACGAGGGACAGGCTTACAGGAAGGACGAGAGGATGATTCGCCCGGTAGTCGAACGGAATCACAAGACCGCGCCGCCCGCCGAGGAGTTCGGCCAGGTGGTGCAGCGCGGGCCGCGCCAGAAGCGCAACGGCAACGGACGGCGCAAAACAAAGCGCGTGAGCGATACGCTGTCGCCGCGGCGCGTGGCGGCAGGCGAGTCGGCGGAGATAGACACGGCTCAGGTAGACCGTCTGTTGCAGGACTATCTGGCCGATGGCGAAGAGGCCGCCCAGATGGTCGAAGAGCCGGACGCGGGCCTGCTGCCGCCTGCCGAACACCATCGGCGCATACGCGCGGAACGCCGCAGCGCACTGGCGCTGCCGCTGGAAGAGCGCACGTCCGCCCCGATGCCGACCGGCAAGGGCGCGCTGCTGGCCCCCTGCCAGGAGTTGATCTTAGCGAAGCGCATCGAAAAGGGCGACCGCGCGGCGAAAGATGCCCTCGTCAACGCCAATCTGCGCCTGGTCACGTCTATCGCGCAGCGTTACCAGGGGCGCGGCCTGCCGATGGAAGACCTGATGCAGGAAGGTATTCTCGGCCTCATCCATGCTGCCGAAAAGTTCAACTGGCGCAAGGGATTTCGGTTCAGCACCTACGCGACCTACTGGATACGCCAGACCATCATGCGCGCCATCGCCAACTCCGGGCGCAATATCCGCCTGCCCGCCTACGTCGTAGACACTATCGGGCGGCTGGCGCGCATCCGGGCCGAGTTGGAGGAGTCGCTGGGGCGTCAGCCGAGTCGCGCGGAACTGGCGCAGGCCGCCGGAATGCGGGAGGAGCAGTTGGCGTCGCTGTTGCAGAGCGTCGTGGAGCCGGTCTCGCTGGATACGCCGGTAGGCGCGGCGGGCGAGCGCAATATAGGGGATTTCATCCCGGCGGAGGAGAGCCAGGGGCCGTTCGCGCGCGTCTTCCGCCATGCCGTGCAGGAAGAGGTGGCCCGCGCCCTCAAGAGCCTGACGCCGCGCGAGCAGGATGTTCTACGGCTCCGGTTCGGGCTGGAGGGCTATGAGCCGCACACGCTGGAAGAGGTCGGCAAGGCGCTGCATATCACACGCGAGCGCGCCCGCCAGTTGGAGGGACAAGCCCTGGAAAAGCTGCGCGGCAATCGGGCCGGGGAGCGCCTGCGCGAAACGGTGGAAGCCGTATAGCCTCTCGGCTTCCTGCCACAACTCCTAACCTCGGCGCTACAGTACTCCCGATTTGCCCCGCACGTCAAAAATTCTGCGGTGCGCAGAGCAGGTTTCGGCTCAAAGCGCAAAGAATCACAACCCCATCGCATGTGAACGTCGCAATGAGGACAGAAGCCGGGAACGCCTGTACCCTTGACAGACCCGCAAAACGGTGCTATGCTAGGATGACCTCTCTAGAGAGGCTGTGGAGCGTATGGAAGAGAACAGAGCTATGTCATTGGCCCCTGCCACCCCCAAGCATCGCGAAGTAGAACGCCAGTTGCGCAGCGAGATACTGGCCGGTGTCTGGTCTGTGGGAGAACGCATTCCCGCCGAACCGGCGCTTGCCAGACGCTTCGGCGTCGCCTATATGACGGTGCGGCAGGCCGTCTCCAGCCTGGTGACCGAAGGGCTGCTTCAGCGCGTCAACGGCAAGGGAACCTTTGTCCTGCCGCAGAGAACCCCGGATATCAGCGCGGGAACCTCGGCCCCGCTGGCGCTGCTGGTTCCCGGCCTCTGGCAGCGTTACGATCCCCTCTATTTCCCGGACGTGCGGTCGGGCTTTGAGGAAGGGATGCGGCAGGCGGAACAGCCGTTCACCCTTCTCGATAGCGCCGACGCGATCACTGCCGATACCATCGTCGCTTGCCTGTTGGCCGATAAGGAGGATGTCCGCCTGATCGAGCGCCTGAAAGATCGCGGCTGCCGCGTGATCGCCATCAATCGCTATGCAGGTCGCCGTGTGATTCCCTCGATAGCCATAGACAATGCGGGCGGAACGGCCCTGGCCGTAGAGCATCTTGTCAGTCTGGGACATGCGCGCATCGGCTTTCTCTCCGGGTGGCCGGGCAATGTGGACGGAGCCGAGCGCAAGCGTGGCTTTGTGACGGCCATGCGCGCGCACCGGCTGCCTGCCGATCTGGAAGCCGGGCGTGGCTTCCGGGAAGAGCGAGGATATCAGGGAGCCGTCGAACTGCTGGCCCGGCCTGACCGTCCGACAGCGCTGGTCGCTGCCAGCGATCTCGCGGCCATCGGAGCGATCAAAGCGGCGCAGGATTCGGGGCTGAGCGTGCCGGGCGATCTGTCGGTCGTCGGCTTCGGCGACTTTTCCGTGGCTGCCTACTGGCCTGTCGGTCTGACGACCATCTACCAGCCCCGGCGGGAACTCGGAGTAGCGGCGGCTCACGCGCTGGTGACTCTGCGGCACGGGGAGACCGTCAGGAACCGACTGCTGCCGATGCACTTGATCGAACGCGGGACGACCGGGCCGCCATGTTAGAACAACATGGCGGCCCGGTCGCCTGTGCGAGAGAGGCAAAAGGGCTACTGGCGGTACTCTTTGTGCGCCAGAAGCTGCTGTATCAGCCCCTGACGGTTGAATTCGGCGGTCTCCGCATCCGCCCAATCGCTGTTGTACCACATGGTCCAGGGGGTATGCGCGTTGAGCGTGGCGACCGGCTTCATGGATTTAACATGCCCATCGAAGAAAGCGTAGTTGCTCTGGCCGGTATGAGTCTGCATCACGCCCAGATCGGAATCGGGAGTCGGGTCCGGCTCCGAGGAGTAGAGAAAGGAAGAGAAGGGACTCTCGATCTGCGGATAGAGATCGGGATACTGATAGCGGCATTCGGCGAGCTGGATCACTTCCGCCGGTTCCGTGATCGAGGCTTCCGCATACTTGTCGCCGTACAGCCCGGCGGAGTTCATCGCATAGGAGCGCCAGACTGGTTCCTCGACTTCGACGCCGGCGTTGTAGAAAGGGTTGGAGGGGCATCGGGTAATATCTTTGCTCTTGATATAAGGCTGGACCGCCATGCGCCAAGTATGCGTTTCCGGCCAGACCGCGCCGTCCCAGAAATAGGGCGCGTAGCGTGCCAGCGAAAAGTTCTCGTCATAGTCCTGGCTGTACATGTGCATGGCAAGCGCGATCTGCTTCATGTTGGACAGACAGCTTGCCTGCCGCGCTTTCTCTCGCGCCTGCGCAAAAACCGGGAACAAAATGGCTGCCAGAATCGCGATAATGGCGATAACGACGAGCAGTTCGATCAGGGTAAATCCACGAACGGCTCTGGGTGCATGATGCGAGTGCATGGTTCTGCTCCTATCTCTGCTTTTCGTAGGTTTTCTTCAGGTAGGTCGCTCCGTTGCCAAAACTGATGTTATTGAGTTTGGTCTGGTCTGCCGGAGAGAGTTTGTCGAAATCGCCCTGGGTCTCACGCGCCAGCTTTGCGACCCACGCTTTCTGATCCTGAACGGTGAAGGTTTTGGGCGGGGTGAACGGCCCGAAGGTGCGATAGGCCATCCAGCCGAGAAAGACGACCAGTGCCAGCGCCGCCGCGAGGATCACTCGCGGCGGCACCGCTTGGGAATCCGAAGAGGGCGCGGCACGGCCCCTCTGTCCACTCATAGTCCTCATCTCCTTGCGATACGTTTTGCGCGAACGCGCGCTCTGCATTGGATACAGCCTCTCTAGAGAGGATGTATCCATAGTAACACATCTTTCGGCGCTCTGTCAAGGCCGCATGGGAAAAACCTGGCGCTTTGCCAAACAGAGATTGGCGCGCGGCCTTGAAAGGCCGGTCTGACGCTGCCAAGCCTGCCTGCGCAGGCTCCTCCTTGAGTCCGTACAGGTGAACTTCGCATTCCCAGACCGGGGTTCCAAGACCGTGTCCCAGGAGGACCGAATTTCTATCGCCGGATAGTACCCTGCCCGGCTGTCGTGAACTTTCCTGCTCACAAATTCGTCTGTAAAAGGGAAGGAATTCCCAGAATGAACGCCGAAAAAAATCGTGCAAAAAACCGGGCGGAGGCGTGTCACGGAATCGGAACGCAGTCGTTAGGTAGCTCATTGGTAGATTTTGCGCTCCGATCTCTGTGCGTAGGAGGCTGCCCATGGTAACAAAAGACTTCGTCCGGCACGCCGAACTCGCGTCCTCCGACCCCCGCAGCGTAACGGGCGATGTCGAGTTGGTGCAGGCTGCGGAAACCATCCTGCGGCGCTACGGCCCGCGCGCGATTACCATTCTGACCAACCCTCGGGTTCTTGAAGATGGGCGACGCCTCCCGGCCCGGCTGAGCGCGAACGACTGCTATGTTGCCATGGCGGACGCCTGCCGTAAGATGGCCCGCGTGTCGCTGCGGAAGTATCGGGCGGACGCGGAGTTGCAGGCGCTCGGGTTTGCCGCCGCGCTCGATACGCTCTTCCCGGACCCGCCCGCCTACCTGACGCGCTGCCTGCGCTCCGTCGTCAGCGACGCCGAGCGCGCGGCCCGGCGCGATGTGCCGACCATCTCGATGGATCAGCCGCTCTCCGGCGCGGAGGAGGGCCACGCGCTCTGCCTGCGCGACACCCTTCCGGCAACCGACGCGGAGACTCAGCCGGAAGAGGCGCTGATCGCGCAGGAGGATCGCATCCGGTTCCGCAGGGCGCTGGCGGGCGCGCTGCAGGCGATTCCGAAGAACTATCTGGAAGCCCTGCACCGCGACATCGCGCGGGAGCGGGAGCGCCAGAACGGCAGCAAACTCGCCCCGGAATCGGATAAGGAGCGGCAGACCGTCTGCCGCGCCCGCGCCGCCCTCTCGCAGATACTGCGGCGGGAATGTGGGCTGGACAATCCATTCGTGCGCTTGCTGGCACAACAGAGGAGCAGTCGCGTGCGCCAGAAGTCGTCCCCCTCGCCAAACTGGACCCGCGAACGCCAGGACGATCTGTTCCGGCGTCTGCTCAATGCGCCCTGGTCGGAACGCGCCGCCGTCTCCGAACACCCGGAGGACAACGTCGAGGAGGCCATCGTCAACGAGGTGAGCAGCGCCAAAAACGTCGCGCCGCCCTCGCCGGAGATGCGCCAGGCGATGCGCGTCATGGATGCCTACGTTCTCGGCGACAACCCGACTGCCGAGACGACGGAAGCCCAGGCGCTCTATAAGCAGGCGCAGCAGGCCCGCTACGCGGGCAGGCTGGACGAGGCGATCCGCCTCTATCGCGCGGCCTACGAGCTGGAGCCGGACTTCTTCGCGGCCTATAACGAGGTCGGCGTGCTGCTGATCCAGCAGGGCAACCTGCGCGACGCGCTGAAGGTCTTCCTGGCGATCATCGAGAATCCGCGCTCCGGCGATCACAAATATATCGCGGCCACGAACGCCGCCGACATCTATCTGACCTGGTTCGACGCCGGGCGCAATAAAGAACGCAACATCGAGCGGGCGACGCACTTTGCGCGCCTCGCGATGGAAAAACCGACCCCCATGCGCGCCTGCAACCTGCTGCTGGCCTTCGTCAAAGACCGCTACTATGTGGAGGCGCAGCGGGTCATGGACACGGTAATGCGGGCCAATCTGCCGCAGTGTCCCGCCGAAAAGTTCTTGCAGACGCTCTTCCAGATACGAGACGCCGATCTCGTGACCTGGTGGAACTGGCTGGACGGCGAGCTGGGAAAGGACACCGATCAATGAAACGCAACCATCTCCCTGTTGACTATATTCGGAGCATCATGCTCGGCCTTTCGCTGCTGGCCCTACTCGGCGGCGGGCTGGCTTTCCGCCCGGCGACACCGCCGGACGCGCGCCAGTCGCAGGCGCTCTCGGCTCCGGCCACGCTCCTCGCCGACGACAAGGGCGGCAAGACCAGCGGCGTGGAGACGCACGGCCTGCGCCCCGGTGCGCCGGGCGTTGCCGCCGATATGCCGGTGACCATCATCGCGGACGGCGTGGAGACGCACGGCAAGAACGATCCGCCTCCGAGCGGCGGCAAGGGCCGCGCCGTCGTATAGCCGCACCGTTTCAACCGCGTTTCCATCCGAGAGGGAGCAGGGAACCAGGCGCAGTGTGCCTGGTTCCCTGCTCCCTAAACCCTGTTTGGCCCGACAGCGTTCGTAAGGAGAACTCCCGATGACCACGCCTGCCGCTCCCAACGGCTCCTTCCGCCTCCACTACCGCATCCGCAACGGCTCCAAAAACAACCCCGAACTCGATGTCGAAGTCCAGGCCACCCGCGAGGAGATCACCGCCTTCACAGAGCAGGGCTATCTGGTACGGGAGCGGCTGTTTACGGCGGAGCAGGTGGAGCGGCTGCGCGCCGCGCTGGACGAGGTCGCGGCGCGGGAACTGGGCGAGATCGAGATCAGCCGGTCGCGGCGCTTCGGCGGGCTGTTCCTGCGCCATCTGATGGACAAGCATCCGGCCTTCCTGGAACTGTTCCGCTTCGCGCCGACGCTCTCCGTCGCGCGGGCCATGCTGGGGCCGCAGGTGCAGGTACGGCCTCTGACCGGGCGCATCTCCTACCCCGACCAGCCCAACCAGGAGACGCACTGGCACTTTCATCAGCGCATCATTCCCAGTCCCATGCCGCCGTTCCTCTGCCGTCCGCATGTCATAGACTGCCTGATCTATCTGGACGAACTCAACGACGCCAACGGGCCGCTCTGTGTCGTGCCGGGTTCGCATCATCGCATCTATGAGGAGTTGCCGGACGAGAACTGGGACGATCTGCCGGGGCAGGTCACGCTGCGGCTTCCGGCGGGAAGCTGCGTGATGATCCACGGCAGCCTGTGGCATCGCGCCCTGCCGACCACGCCGCAGGGAACCGTGCGCCGCCTGCTGATCCTGCCCTATGCGGCCTCCTGGCTCAAGCTGCCCTCCTACGGCGTCCGCCCGAAAGACGGCCTGATGGCCGCGCTCTATCAGGATGCCGATGCGGAGACGCTCGAACTGCTGGGCGAGCCGGAGGGACTGTATTGAGAGACCTAACCCCCCGTCCCCCTTCCCTGGCCGCTCGTTCCTCGCTAGGGAAGGGGGTGTCGGCAGTTTTCGCCCTTGTATCCGGGCCTTCGGTCCTACTATCGGGAAGGGCAGACTTCAAGAGAACGCACACGCTCTGGTCACCCCCTTCCCTGCGAAGCGGATTAGGGAAGGGGGCCGGGGGGTTAGGTCTCCTCCTTCTCCTTCTGCTGTCTCTCCCTGCCCTCGCGCAGGACAGGCCGCCGCTAGATCGCGCGGTATGGGCGACGCGCCTCAGCCGTATGGACGCGGCCACACCGGAAAACCAGCTCCTGCTCTCCGAACTCGTGGAGAGCGACCAGACGGATGCCGCCTTCGAGATTTTGCGCGACAACTGGAAGCGTATCACAGACGAAAACGGCGTCAAAGAGATGATATTGGACGCTTTTACCGCCGCTGCCCACCCGCGCGTCCTCGACATCCTCCACCTCGGCGCGACCGATCCTGCGCTTCCTGTCCAGAACGTGGCCCTCTATAGGGTGCAGCTGTACGCTTTCCAGAACTTCACCGAAGACTACAGCGCCTATCTGGAATGGCGCAAGCAGTTCGCCGGGAAGCCGATCCCAGAAGTGCTGCGGGAGAACTGCCGCGCCTATATCGCCCGGTTCGACAAGGCGGAGGAGGTCGAGCGCCAGACGCTGGCGCAGCAGTTCACGATCATCTATTTTGCGCCTACGGTAAAGCTGTCCCGGGCGCGCAGGCAGGCCGCGCTCGATGTGGGCATTCTGGATATGCTGGCAAAGCACATCACGCCGACAGACGCCTCGCCGAGTGCGCTGGAACTGGTGAGCGCGCTGGACCCGGATGAGGACTTTCTGCGCCGCGTCATCGCGCCTCTGCTCGATAAGAACGTGCCGAATGCCACCCGATTCGCCGCCATGAATGTCTTCAGACGCCCCGGAAATCGGTGGGCCTGCGACCGGCTGCTGGAGATGCTGAAGGAGGAGTATCCGGGACCTGCCAGCGGGGCGCTGCTCAACGCGCTGAGACTGATAAGCGATCCACACGCTCTCCCGACGCTCATCGGGATGCTGGAAGCCGATGACACGCCGGATGGAATGCAGCTTCTGGGCGGCACGTTAGGGCAGATGGTGGCTATAGGCAACGGAGCCAGTCATAATGGAGCCTGGTGGCGCAACTGGTGGGAGAAGAACAAGCTGCGGTTCCCGGAAGACGTGCGCGCCCTGACCATTCCAAAGCTGAAGCTGAAACTGAAAGCTGTGGCAGTCGGTGCCGGAGCGGTAACGGCGATCCAGGTGGAGTCACGCCGCATCGCGAACGACCCGCAGCGCACCTACTGGCTCCTCCGTCCTCAGAAAGCTTCCGCGCGCGGCGTCCCACCCGATGGCCGGGCCGTTCCCGATTCGGCTCCCGGCCTGCTGGTCGTGCTGGCCGGAGGCGACGGCAACGGGGCCAATGCGGTCGCGTTCTGGCAGGAGGTGGCGCAGAAGGCGCTGAAAGGCAACTACCTGGTGGCGCTGCCGGTCGCGCCAAAGTGGGGGGCGAATCCGCCGATCGTCTGGGTCACGCGGGGCAGCCGCAAACAGGTCAAGGAGGCCCGGTTCACGACGGAGAGTTTCGTGGCCGACATCGTCAAGGATGTCGCCGCGACGCAGGCCGTTGCGCCCGACCGGGTCTATCTGCATGGGGCCGCCGACAGCGGCCCGGCGGCCTACGCCTGCTCGCTGGAAGAGACAACGCCGTTTCACGGCTTCTATATTCTGGCCTCGGCGTTCAAGTCGGCACAACTACCGTCTCTAGCTCATGCAAAGGGCCGCCGATATTTGATACAGCACAGCAAAGAGGACAAGGTCAGCCCCTTCTGGATGGCGGCCGCGGCGCAGAAACTTTTGAGTCAGCAGGGGGCCGTCGTCCGGCTGCTTCCCTATCGCGGCAATCACGGCTACGACTTTGCCGAGGACATCTTCGCCCAGATGGGCGCCGCGATAGCCTGGCTGGAAGGAACGAAGCCCGCAGGAATCGGCCTCGGCAGGCAGGAATGAGACAGGCGTTGTCGAAGTAAGGAAGCGTTCCAGGCGAAGAGGACGTTCGTGCAACATGCGGTAGGAGACAGGGATGCAATTTGAAGTCGGCCAGAAAGATAATGTAGAGCTACTCGACTCAGGCGTGCTGATCATCACGGAAGCGGAAGCGCAGGAGATGTGCGACGATCCGCGCTGCAACCAGGCGATTCTCAATCAGGCGCTTCTGCGCAGCCATCTTGCTGAAGGCTGGGAAGTGCGCGGCGGGCCGCAGACTCTGCGCGCCGCCGGCCTGGAAGAGTGGGCAGACAAAGCGGAGCGCGCCATCGCGGAGGCGAAAGCGAAGAAGCCGGAGGAGCCGAAGCCGATGCCAGAGGCCGCCGGAGACTTGCAGGCCGCCACGCAGGTCTATTCCGACCATATCGCCGCGCTGCGGGCGGCGCAGGCGCAGCGCGGGAGTATCTCCGAGCCGCCGATGCCTTCCGAACCGATGCCGCGCGGGGCGCTGATCGAGGCGCTGCAGCCGGTGGCGCAGTTCGGCGAAACGCTGCGGCAGGCAGGCGTGGTGAAATGGGCCGGCCCCCGTTCCGACATCGGATGGCCCAACTGCGCTTTCGAGTCGTTCGGCAGAGGCGTGGACTATATCGGCTATCCGGTCGTGCATGTCTACTGCGTGCGCGCCCGGGATCGCGGCCCGAAGCGACGCCCCTCCTGGGAGATTCGGGTCTGGTCGGACGCGCTCAACAAGCGGAGCCGCCGCTTCACCGACCGGGACGGTTACGACAAGCTCTTCCGCTTCCTCACCGACTGCCTGGCGAAAATGTGAGACACCGGCCCCTCTCTGAATACAAAGCGCGAAGTTCTGCGTATACCAGAGCAGAATGCAGTTCATCCGCAGTAGACTGAGGAGCCGCCATGTCGCGAACGTTTCCGAGGCTGTGGCAGTACCTATGCGGTGTTCTGTTGTTGTTCTGTATCGGCGGTGGAGAACCGCCTTCTGATGAGGCACCGAGCGCAGAGGCGCTTCCGCCCGGCGCGGGCGTTCCCGTCGTGCTGACGGGCGGGTTCGGCGTGCAGTGGGTGGACAGGCCGGACGGCACGCCGGAAAAACCGATCTGCTGGATCACGGGCGTGGACGGCAAGACCACCCGCGTGGAGATGGCCGACGCGCTGGCAAGGCCCTACGGCGGGCCGCTGGAACTGATGGGCAAGCGCGTGATCCTCCGGGGCGCGACCCTCGATCCCGACGGCAGCGCCGTGCGCGTGACCCGCGTGGAGTCCGTTCGACGCGCCCGACCCCCCGCGCCTCGGCCTGCGCCGCTTGCGCTGCTCTCCACCGTTCAGGGAGCCAAGCCCTGGGCCACGCTCCTCGTCCGCTTCTCCGACGCGACCGGCGCGACCCCGCACCCGCCCTCCTGGTACGCGACCCTGATGGACGACGCCTATCCCCATCTGGGCCACTACTGGCGCGAACAGTCCTACAATCAGATCAACCTGGCCGGAAGCCAGGTCTTCGGCTGGTACAACCTGCCGCACCCGAGATCCTATTACGTTGATTCCACCAAATCCTGGGGCTACAACATGGACAGGCTCTGGGCAGACGCGACGGCAGCCGCCTCCGCCGATGTGCAGTTCTCCGACTACTACGGCGTCAATATCCTGATGAACGGCAACTTCGTCGGCGTCAGCACGGGCGGAATCTGGTGGAAGACCGTGCAAGGAAACTATCGCTCCTGGGGCTTCACCTTCGAGCCGCTGATCGCACACAACCCGGGCGCGCTTTCGCACGAGATGGGACACGGGTTCGGGCTGGATCACTCCTCCGGGCCGTATGACGAGACCTACGACTCCCACTGGGACGAGATGAGCGGCGGCTACAACGTTCCCGGCGATCCTACTTACGGCGCGCTTGGCGTCCACACGAACGCCTTTCATAAGGACTGGCTCG
>Ga0070741_10008364_pt1 | contig 20812 bp, 19 predicted proteins | sample Coa_R1_4_FD_66440 | JGI IMG/M metagenome (GOLD analysis project Ga0070741, IMG submission 66440) | Surface soil microbial communities from Centralia Pennsylvania, which are recovering from an underground coalmine fire - Coalmine... | ecosystem: Environmental > Terrestrial > Soil > Unclassified ...
CCCAGATACATGTTCTGGAAGGTGAAGGCTTCCTTGAGATGCGGAGCCTGAAAGTAGCGACCAACGTTGTTATAATGCTTGACCAGTGCCTTCAGTTTGAATAGTAGGGGGAGGTTCTGTAGGCTAAAGTAATCAAAAAAATGGAAAAAGTTGCGCCCGACAAAGTGCTCCAGGCAGAGATGGTACGACTGGTGACCCTCAACGAGGAAGCGTAGCAGGCCGCCGAAGCTGCCAGGCTCAATCTTCTCTACCTGTGCCTTCAGCGCGTTGAGGCTGGAAGTGAGGGTAAACTGCGTGCCATCCCCGAAGCTGATCCGGTAGGTCGGGTCGATGCGACGCAATTCCAGGTGGTCTTCCATACGCTCACCGAGTGCCGCATAGGTTTGCGCGAAAATCTCGGGCATGAGGAACAGCGTCGCGCCAGTGTCGAAGCGGTGCCCGTCGCGCACGAGCTGACCACATCGACCGCCCGGATCTCTGTTCTTCTCAAGTACCCTCACCTGGAAACCTGCCCGGGCCAGATAGGCAGCCGTAGCAATGCCCCCGAGACCAGCGCCGATTACCAGCGCAGTAGGACGTGTGTTCATCTCTTTCCCCTTTCAAACTCTGTGCACAGCAGCTAGCTGTAGCAGCGCTTGCCACACTAATTGAGGTGGCAAGCAAGGGATCATCAAGCCGTTTTCCCACGGGGAGGCGACCTCATCCAGAAAGCGGAAGATGCGCTGGGCCGAATTGGCCCGAATAGCACCGTGAAGATCGGCTCGACCTTCTCTGTGTGCCGGGTCATGATCTCTAACATCACTGAGTCAAAGATGCGATAACGGAGCGGGCTCAGCGGCACGTTGAAGGGGTGGTCCGCTTCGAGCAGCGAATGGATGATAGCGCACGCATCCTGCTGTATGCGGAGGAAGGCATACCCCGTGGAGGACTTGACCCTCCCGCTCCACGTGCCAATCGCCATAATGTGGTCACCTATCTGCCGAGGGAAGGGCCAGTCGGTCAAGGGGCTGATGCCCTGTTCCTCGCGCCTGATACTGTAGGCACCGATGCCCAGAACGCTCTCAAGGTAGAGGCGCAAGGCCTGCTCGCAATACTTCCAACAGACCAGAGCCGTGGTACACAGGACGGACTCCACCAGCGCCTGGCGCTCGGACAAGGGGAGCACATAAAAGAAATGCATCCCCCGTTCCTGTGGCGTGCGGAAGTCCAGAAAGGTTGCGAGATGGGGGTTGAATGCTCTCTCTGGGGTTTCGATCTCCCAGCCTTTGAATTGCTGCCTGAGGTAATGGTAACCCTTCTGGTCTGGTTGGAACGCAGACCAGTCGAACAGGCTGTTGAAGACCCAGGTGCCTGTATACGTTTGCCCATCGACCAGTATCCTAGCCTGTCGATCCCCATCCTCGATGCGCTCGACTTTTCCTCGCAGAAATTCCACATGCGGATACGTCGCCAGGGTTTGGCGAGCAAAGCGATAAAAATCGATCCCACGGATCATCTTGTAGCGGTACACATGTAAGTCTAACGTCTTTGCGAAGTGCTCGCCCAGCACTTGAAGTTGGCTCCACGAGCGAGACACGATGTCGTCGAACAGCGTTGGTTGATCCGTCCAGAAGCACCAGGTACGGTCGTCCTGGTCTTTGGTGCCCTGCTCCACGATCAGAACTCTGCGGTCGCGCAGGGGGCTGTGCACCAGGTGACAGGCGAGGCTCAATCCAGCGGCCCCTCCTCCGGCAAGAATGATGTCGTAGGATTTCATCTCTCGGCTCCTTCCTCTAGTGATTGCGCCACCAGATGCCAGGTAGCCTGCGCACTTTGCCCCACGCGCTCACATAGGCCTGACGGTTGAACACGTCGTAGTCGTGCGCTTCGATGTCGCCCAGGATGGCGCGGTAAAGCTCACTGGCAGCCGCAACAGCGAAGCGCCCATCTTTATCCAACAACGCAATCCCAGGATTGGCCTCGGCGTAGAGGCATCGATTGCGTTTGATCTGGTAGCGCAGAAAAGCTCGCCAGCGATCATCTACCTGCTCCCTATCTAGATCTGCCTCGGTCAATCCATAACTTGCCAGTTCATCCAGGGGTAGGTATAGGCGACCGGCGTGCCAGTCTTGCACGATATCGCGCAAGATGTTTGTAAATTGCAAGGCGACGCCGAGTTCGATAGCATAGGGGATGGCCTGTTCGCCCGCGAAGCCGATGATGTGCATGCTCATCAAACCAACGGTGGATGCTACGCCATATGCATAGGCGGCGACCTCCTCGAACGTATGGTAGCGCTGCTGGCAGAGATCGCGCCCGACTCCGTCGATGAGCTGTTCGGCATAGCGCTGGGGAATCTGATAGCGGGACTGGGTATCCGCCCAGGCGATGGCAACCAGATCATCAGGAGGTGGTATTGGTGCCAGCGCTTTTTGACGCCAGGCAGCCAGTGCTCCCTGCGCGTCTTCTTTGGATTTGGAAGAGTCGACGATGTCATCGCTCAAGCGGCAAAAGGCATAGAGCGCCCGCATCGCTCGCCGTTTCGCGGGCGGCAGCAGGCTGGTTGCCGTGGTGAAAGTCCGGCTGTGCATGGAGGTAATCGAATCGCAATAGGCATAGGCGAGATTGAGCAAGGCTGTATCGCGCATCGGGAGGGGGGTCTGGATCACTTCTTGATGCTCTGCTTCTTAGGCTAGCGGGAGCAAAGCGCGTTCCCAGGTCTGTGGAGATACGTCAGCCATGATAACCTCCTTTGAGGAGACGTGAATGTTCGTTCTTCTAAAGAAGAAGGTGAAAACCTCTTCTTGAAGGATAAGCAGCAGATATCACAGCAAGCTTACGTTCACACCATTTGCTTCTACAAAAACATCACAATAAGGACTTGTGTGAGATGCTTGTGGCGGCATGGGGAGATGATATGAGAGTAGGACGTAGGGAAGAGCCGTTATGCCTAAGTAGCAGATACTGTTACTCTAGTTGTTTTTTACATTTGTATTAACATAACCTTCCGAATCACCATATGTTTGTGATGTGCTTGTGAGAAAGAAATACTCTCTTGTGATCTATCTGCAAGAGCAAGCGGCTATCATCTTGAGCAAGGAAGCGGAATACATGGGTTGGGTACGTCCTGTGAGGGCAAAGCATCCCAGGATTTGCGTCCGCTCCGAAGCTCTTTTTGAGAGCCGAAAACATGGGCGAACTGGCCCGAAAGGATTTCGACTATCAAAGAGAGAAGATCTTTATAGAAAGGAATAACGATGGCTACAGTCACAGCACCACGAATCTATGCCAAACCAGGCACACCGGACAGCGTCGTTCCGGTGAAACCACGCTATGAAAACTTTCTCGGTGGACGTTGGGTGCCTCCATTCAAAGGCGAGTACACGTCAAACGTGAGTCCAGCAACGGGAGAGGCCTTCACCCAGGTTCCCCGTTCGACGCCGGAGGATGTCGAGAAAGCGCTTGATGCCGCATATGCGGCGAAGGAAGCATGGGGAGAGACATCTGCAGCCGAGCGAGCACACATCTTGAACAAGATCGCGGATGCTATGGAGCAACACCTCGAAATGTTGGCAGTTGCCGAAAGTTGGGACAACGGCAAGCCTGTACGTGAGACGCTGGCCGCCGATCTGCCACTCGCTATTGACCACTTCCGCTACTTCGCTGGCGCGATCAGGGCAGAGGAAGGCCGCATCTCCGAGATCGACAAGAACACGGTGGCTTACCATTTCCGTGAGCCACTCGGTGTTGTCGGGCAGATCATCCCCTTCAACTTTCCGCTCTTAATGGCAGCCTGGAAGATTGCTCCAGCTTTGGCAGCCGGAAACTGCACGGTCATCAAGCCTGCCAGCCCGACCCCTTGGTCCATCCTCAAACTGGCAGAAGTGATCGGGGAGATCGTTCCTCCTGGTGTGCTCAATATTGTCAACGGACCAGGCGCAGAGATTGGCAAGGCCCTGGCGACCAGCAAGCGCATCGCCAAGATTGCCTTTACGGGCGAGACGACGACCGGGCGATTGATTATGCAGTACGCCGCCCAGAACATCATCCCGTCCACAACAGAGCTTGGTGGTAAATCGCCCAACATCTTCTTTGCTGATATCATGAATGCCGACGATGACTACCTCGACAAGGCTGTCGAAGGGCTGGTGCTCTATGCCTTCAACAAAGGCGAGGTCTGCACCTGTCCATCACGAGCCTTGATTCAAGAGTCGATCTACGATGCCTTTATGGAGCGTGTCTTGCCACGCATCGCAGCGATCCAGCAGGGCAACCCGCTTGATGTGAGCACGAAGATTGGTCCCCAGGTTTCGCGTGCCCAGATCGAGAAGATCGAGAGCTATGTCAACATTGGCCTCTCTGAGGGCGCTCAATGCTTGATTGGTGGCGAGCGCAATCACTTCTCTGGGGAACTCGCGGGTGGCTATTACTTCAAACCCACCGTCTTAAAGGGACACAACAAGATGCGCGTGTTCCAGGAGGAGATTTTCGGACCGGTCTTAGCAGTGACCACCTTCAAAGATGAGCAAGAAGCGCTCGCCATTGCCAATGATACCCTCTACGGTTTGGGCGCTGGTGTGTGGACACGCGATCTGTCCAGAGCGTATCGCATGGGCAGGAGTATTCAAGCTGGTCGCGTGTGGACCAACTGCTACCACCTCTACCCGGCACATGCGGCCTTTGGCGGCTACAAGGTCTCCGGCGTTGGTCGAGAGACGCACCTGATGATGCTTGAGCACTACTCGCAAACCAAATGCTTGCTCGTCAGTTATGATCCAAAGCCGCTGGGTTTTTTCTAGGAGCACTGTGATGAGTGAAACCGTGATTGCAACGGATGCAGCACGCGATCAGATCGCGCGGCTCAAGGCCCGCTATGGTTCACTCATGTTCGTACAGTCAGGGGGCTGCTGTGATGGCAGCTCCCCTATCTGCTTGCGCGAGGGTGAACTGCTCCTTAGTCCTAACGACCAGCTCATTGGGGAAATCGACGGGTGTCCTTTCTACATCGACCGGGAGCAATACGAACGTTGGCGCAAGCCGCAGTTCCTGGTCGATGTCGAGACGGGCGAGGGCGACTCCTTCTCGCTGGAAGGCCCTCTCGGGCTGCGCTTTGTTGCCCGCACACAAGGAGAAACAGGGCCGACATAGCTCACCTTGCGTGGAAAAGCATATTTTTCCGGTAAGGCTCTGTGTAAGAGGACAACATGCCCTCTTGCTGATGAGGAAGATTTTTTGTATCCACTCAAATATCCTTCATGGAAGAAAGGAAAAAAACATGGCATCAATGATGAGAGCGGCAGTCGCTCACTCGTTCACGTCTCCTCTTCGTATTGAGGAAGTCGTCAAGCCTGAACCAGGCCTGGGGCAGATTGTCGTCAAGATTGAAACCTCTGGCCTGTGCCACACAGATATTCATGCTGCTCACGGTGATTGGCCCGTCAAACCAAAACTCCCGCTGATCCCTGGTCATGAAGGAGTCGGGATTGTCGAAATGGTTGGACCTGGAGTAACAGAGGTCAAAGAAGGCGACCGCGTCGCCCTTCCGTGGCTGGGTTATGCCTGTGGGACTTGCCGCTATTGTGTCTCGGGTTGGGAAACGCTCTGTGAACAGCAGCTCAACATGGGCTACTTCATGGACGGTGCCTATGCTCAATATACCAGGGCTTTTGCCAGATACGTCTGTAAAGTTCCCGCCAACGTAGACCCCTTTGAGGCGGCCCCGCTGACGTGTGCCGGTGTGACGACCTACAAGGCTGTCAAGGTGAGCGGTGCACGACCTTCAGACCTGGTTGCCGTCTTTGGCATTGGCGGTCTCGGCCATCTAGCGCTGCAATATGCCAGGATCGCGGGCGCTGAAGTGGTTGCCGTTGATCTTGTCGATGAGAAACTTGAGTTGGCGAGGAAACTGGGAGCACGCTACACCGTCAATGCCAAGCGCGAAGACCCGGTTGAGGCCATCAGGAAGCTGGGAGGAGCAGATGCAGCCATCTGTGTGGCAGTCTCGCCCAAAGCCTTCGAGCAAGCCTATGGTTCACTGCGGCGTGGAGGCACCCTCGTCTTTGTCGCGCTCCCGGCTGATAACTACGTCCACCTGCCGATCTTCGAGACAGTCCTCAATGGGATCAAGGTCGTTGGTTCGATTGTCGGTACCCGCCTCGATCTTGCAGAAGTCTTTGAACTGCATGCAGCAGGCAGGACACACGTAACCTATGAGAAGCGCCACCTTGAGCAGGTCAATGCGTGCTTTGAAGATATCGAGAAGGCACGTATTCCGGCACGTCTGGTCTTCGACATGACCAGGTAAGTTTGTTCTCTTCAGGGCATCTGGTCTGTCAGGAGGTTGTTGGAGGAGGGAGGAGGCTTCAAAACTCATCTCCGAACGAGTGAGACACTTCATGCTCTGAAGAAGCGTACAGATTCCATTCTGGGAGTTCTCTAGATATCTTAGGAAGGCTCCTAGCAAAGAGAAATTTCCCAATAGGCGTACGAAAGGGGAAATAAGCGAATGAGAATAGGCATTCCTAAGGAAGTTCAGGCCGGTGAGACGCGGGTAGCGCTCATTCCTGGCCTGGTTCCTCTTCTCATCAAGGACCAGCATGAGGTCCTGGTTGAAGCCGGTGCTGGAGTCAGGGCACACTTCTCTGATGCCCAGTATCTTCAGGCAGGAGCTGCCCTGATCGAAGATGCTCCAGCTTTATACGAACAAGCTGATATGATCTTCAAGGTCCAACCGCCGCAGATGCATCCCGCCATGCATCTGCCTGAAGCCGAGATGGTGCGTGAGGGATCTGCCTATATCGGGTTTCTTTCCCCGTTCACGCATCTGGACGTGGTGGAAACATTTGCCAGGCGCAAGATTACCGCCTTTGCGATGGAATTTGTGCCGCGTATCACACGTGCCCAGAGCATGGATGCCCTCAGTTCCATGTCTACCGTAGCGGGCTATAAAGCCGTTTTACTGGCGACAGAACACCTGGGCAAAATGTTCCCCCTGTTGATGACCGCGGCAGGCACGATCAGACCAGCCACGGTGCTGGTGTTGGGTGCTGGCGTGGCAGGATTACAAGCCATTGCGACGGCTAAACGACTTGGGGCCAAAGTCGAAGCCTTTGATGCCCGTCCGGCTGTACGCGAACAGATTCAGAGTCTGGGAGCCACCTTTATTGAGATGGAACTGTCGCAGGATGCGGAAGCAGCTGGCGGCTATGCCAAAGAACAATCGGCCTCCTTTCTCAAGCGTGAGCAGGAAGTCATCTGCGCCCGGTTCCCCACCGTGAATGTGGTCATCAGTACCGCACAAGTCTTCGGGAAACGCGCTCCAGTGCTCATTACGACCGAGATGGTCAAGTCCCTTCCCCCGGGGTCGGTGATCGTTGATCTGGCTGCCGAGCAGGGTGGCAATTGCGAACTGACTCAGGCAGGCCAGACCATTGACTATGAGGGAGTCACCATCGTCGGTGCAACGAACGTGCCTGCTCTGCTTCCCAGTGATGCGAGCCAGCTCTATGCCCACAATGTCGTCAACCTGTTGCGCTATCTCTCTCCAGCAAATGGGGCTCAGCCTGAGAGCAGCGATGAACTGGTCAAAGGGGTCTGTGTGACATGCAACGGGGAAATCGTGCATCCACTGCTCCAATCGTCGATGAGAGAGGAGGTGTCCAGATGAATACTCTCCCTTTTGAGGCTCTCTACATCCTTGTCCTGGCAGGATTTCTGGGGTTTGAGGTCATCCGCAAGGTGCCGCCCTTACTGCATACCCCGCTCATGTCCACCACCAATGCGATCTCCGGCATCTCCCTGGTGGGATCGCTCGTCGCGGCTGGAAGCGGTCAGAGCACAGCCAGCACCGTACTTGGAACCCTTGCTGTGACGGCTGCGACCATTAACGTCGTCGGCGGCTTTCTGATCACTGATCGGATGCTCAAGATGTTTCGGCGCAAGGAGAGGAAGCCACAATGATGAACAACGTCCTGCTTGCCGCTGCGTACCTGGCGTCAGCCATCCTGTTTGTCCTGGGACTTAAGGCATTAAATTCGCCACAGACCGCCCGGCGTGGCATCCTTCTGGCCGAGATCGGGATGCTACTCGCGGTTGTGGGTACTCTCCTACGCAGCGAGATCATCCAATACCAATGGATTCTGATTGGGCTTGTGGTTGGCTCGATCATTGGCACCCTCATGGCAATGTTTATGCCAATGACGGCCATGCCTCAACGCATAGCGATCTCCCACTCATTTGGGGCTATAGCGGCTACCCTGGTCGGTATTGTTGAGTATTACGAACATCGCAATGGTCTGACCATCGATCATGGCACGATGGCCGCGTTAGGATTTGAGGTGTTGTTCGGCTCGATTACCATCACTGGCAGCTTGATGGCCTTTGGCAAATTACAGGAGCTGGTGAAGAGCGCGCCGGTTATCTATCGCTTCCAGAACGTCTCAAATATCGCCCTCTTTGTTGTGATGGTAGGCGTCTTTGTCTTTTTGATTGTCCGACCTGACACGGCGTTCCTGTTCTATGGCATGATCGCGACTGGTTTGCTGCTGGGCGTCCTGATCGTGTTGCCGATTGGAGGGGCGGATATGCCAGTAGTCCTGGCGCTGCTCAATTCCTATGCCGGTCTGGCTTCTGCCGCCACCGGGTTGGTTATCTCCAATAACGTGCTGCTGATCGCGGGCGCACTGGACGGAACTTCTGGCTTCTTTCTCTCGATGATGATGAGCCAGGCCATGAACCGCTCCTTCACCAATGTCCTGTTCGGCGCGGTAGGGGCTGTGAAACAGGGAGCCCAGGTCGAGGTCGAGGCGAGGACGGTCACGCGCTATACCCCGGAAGATGCCGCCTATATCCTGGAGAGCGCCCAGTCGGTGATCATCATTCCTGGCTACGGCATGGCAGTCGCACAGGCTCAGCATGCGGTGCAGGAATTGGCTGCGCTTTTGATGGAGAGAGGCGCAACCGTTCGCTATGCTATCCACCCGGTTGCCGGACGGATGCCTGGGCACATGAACGTGCTGCTGGCTGAAGCGAACGTGCCGTATGATTTGCTCTGTGAGCCAGAACAAATTAATGATGATTTTCAGAGTACGGACGTGGCCCTGGTCATCGGTGCCAACGATGTCGTCAACCCCGCTGCGCGGTACAAGAAAGAGAGCCCGCTCTATGGGATGCCCATTCTCAACGCCGATCAAGCACAGACCGTCATGATCCTCAAGCGCAGTTTGTCGCCGGGCTTTGCTGGCGAAGACAACGACCTCTTCTATGAGAAGAAGACCATGATGATCTTCGGCGACGCCAAGGCGACACTGACAAATCTGAACCAACTGTTCAAGAAAACAGCACCAGCACAGGCTAGCCAAGCAGCGACCCTTGAGGTAATTCATTTATGACGCGTGACATAGGTGACGACGGACGAGGGGGACCAGCTCCCCCTCGTCTTGCTCATAGGTTTGACGCAGGCGACAGAATTGAGTAATTTGCCTTGCTTCGTCATGCTATCTTGCCGAATGCTCTGGGACATGACCAGCGATAAAGAGGAGCCGTTCGCAGATATCTCGACAATGTATGACCATCCGTTCCATTTTTTGCGCCATCTGATCAAGAGTCGACAGTTGCAAGACGATACACCAGTTTTCTCCCTCGTGAACAAGCTGTGTCGAGGCGTCTTTGAGCAAGACCCGACTTGTACGGGAGATCCTGGCTTCGATCTCCTCGATCAGGAGATCCTGTGCCAGAAGCGTCTGGGCTGCATACACATCGTGAAGCGCCACTGCCTGCATCGTTGCCCGTACCATCTGTTGTACTTTCTGCCCAAGCTTCTGCATACGCCGTCTGATGATATCTCCAAACAGACGCTCATCATCATTGTGGAGTGTCGCCTGCTGTCGACACCTCTGTTCTAGGAGCAGAGCCCAATCGCAAACATGATAGAGATACTGAGCCAGTTGCGCCAGATCGGCAGCTTCGTTGCTGATGCGTTCCAAATCCAGTGTGATCGGAACAAGCGCGGCAAGATAGCGCACATCATCTCCGCACCCCCATATTGGGAGTTGCGAGGGCAATTCCTGGTAGGACCATTGCTCAACGCTCTTTTGCAGGTCATCGATCTCATTCTCAAGAAGAGCCACAGTCTGTGTAGCCTTCTGATCTCCTGTTCTTATCGCGTCCATTGCCAGATCTACTGCTCGTTCTACCAACGCTGTGAATGGGAGCATGTGTGCATCCACAACATGTAATGTTCTCTCTTCAGCGGGTTTCATCTCCACTCTCTCCTCCATTGCTCTTGAGCTACGCTGTTCTCCTTTCCAGAACAAATCATCTCGATGGTAAGATAGCTTGCTCATCTCACATAGGCCTCTCAATATGTCGTTCTTTTATTACAGGACGATCACGTTTCTTTGTTGAAAGACAGACTTCATGTGCACAGACGTGAGCAGGAGCAACAAGGCACACATCCTCGACGAATTACTGCCGTCAAGTCACTTCCTTGTCCTTCCGCTGCTCCAGAGCGTTGTGAGGTGTATGTGAACACGGCGACCCCCCTCTGTGATACCCCTGTGACAGATACTGCTTACACTCTCAGCAGGAATAGGCTGAAAATGTTGCATGCCTATGTAGTACAGATGAGGTGGGCCTGCGTCTCCCTGCTTCATTTTCGTTGATATCTGGCCTGAAGTGGACACATCCAGTTAGGTGGCCTGTGAAGAACAAGCCAGAATTGTTGGAGGGCCTGCCCGGAGAACTGTGTGAACGGATGCACTTCGTGTACGCTACGGATATCGAGCAGGTCCTCGATGCTGCACTTGACCCTGTGCTCAAGCAAGAGGATGCACATGCTCACAGCCCCCTATACAGGTGCCTTCGCTGCACCTGTATAGGGGGCTGTGAGCATCAAAGGCTGAGATCCTGAAACAGCTGGAATTTGTAGACACTTTGTGATACTCTGTGTTGCTTTTGTGACCCCGACGTAACATCTCGTGTGCATGATTCTGGTGGAGAGCGTTGTTCGCATTGTCTACAGAACCTCAGGAGTGAAAGGAGGCGGAACTATGGTTCGCAATCTGTACCGTTTCTACCTTTATGTTGTCTTCATTGCCTTGCTCATTTTCGCGGCTGTAGCGGTGGGACAGTTCTTAGCGACCGTGTTGTCGTTTACTCCACTGCGTGGCTCATACGGCACAACTCCTAGCCAGGCAGTAGTTCTCCAATCGACCATCTTCGCGCTTGTCTCGTTGGTGATCGCTGGGGCGCTAGGCGGGCTGCACTATTGGCTGATTCGTCGTGATCTGCACAACGATCCAGCCGCCGGTACTAGTGCTATTCGTTCGTTTTTTCTCAATATCTGCGAAGCCATTGGGATATCTCTTGCTGTTCCTTTTGTTGGTTTCATGATGCTGGCAACACGTGCCCAATCTCCAGAGGACAATATCGTGTTCGCTACCGCATTTGCTCTTCCGACGCTTGCTCTGGTGCTCATCCTCGAAGTGGAGCGACGACGCACGCAAACTCGTTCCAGGGAGGCACTAATCTTCCAGCGCTTCCATGTTTATGCCATCCTGGTGATCTTGCTCATCTATCTTACCTTCTCCTGGCTAAGTGCTGTCAGACCGCTCGTGGATGGTCTCTTTTTCGCTGGCAGAGCGGCACGTGAAGTCTGTACTGGTCCAAATATTCTCTGTCCAATCTATAATTTTCCCTTATTGATCAGTAGCATCCTCTGGTTTGTTGCCTGGTTTGTCGGCTATGGTTTGCTTGTAAGCGCTGACAAAGCGACCCTCCTGCGACTGATCTTGCAAGGAACCGGTCTTGCCTACGGCATTGGTTTGATCCTCTTCGGTTTGCAACAAGGAATTGAAGTGCTCCTGTTTTTCCCTTTCAACGTTTCGGTCGCGCTCAAGGACGTGCTTGGAGCATATAATGCCAGCTACGACTTTGTTTCTCCACTCACTCTGGGAATACTCATTGTAGCGCTCTTCTCCTGGTGGTTGCGTTTAGCAGCACAGCAAGGGTTGATCAAGCGCAACGTCTTAGTTCTGACCGAGTATGCTATTGCTGGTGTACTGGCAGCGGCGGCATTCTGGTGGGGGGGCGGGAACTTGCTGTATGATCTCTTTCAGAGCATGACCCCTGTTCCATCTGCACCGGACGTTCGCTCCTGGGCATCCAGTCTCGCATTTGCCCTCGTTGGCATCAGCTATATCGGTTTTGATCTCTTCCTGCGTCGACAAAATAGGATCGAACCTGTATCGGTAGCGGGTCCTCGTCGCGGGTTTGTGTTTGCGATGCTGGGCGGTGGTATCCTGTCCCTGGCAATTGGGGGAGCAACCGCGCTTTATGCCTGGGCCACCGCGCTCTTTGGGACTCCGATCAGTAACTGGCAGCAGGTAGCGCATATGGGGCTGGCGGCATGTCTCATTGGAGCTTTTCTCACTGGAGCCTATCTCTGGGCAGCGAGACACGAGTCATTGTTCAGTGGTCTGGGTAAGCGATCTCCCACTGAAGTGACTCTTTCCCCTACAACACCAGGACAGCCTATGAGTGCATTGGGGGTTGAAGGTATCCTGGACGAATTGCTTGCTGGCAAGATCACCCGTGATGAGGCAGCAGCACGCATTCGCTCACTCAGTAATGTGCAGGGTAATTCATCAGTAAGTGCAGGTAATTCATCGGAGAACAAACAACTGAGCTGGCGGCAGTCTCAGTGAGCCACAAAAAGGGAGACGGCTATGGAAGATATGTCATAGAGAACAAAAGCAAGTATCCAGCAGCAGGCTATTCACTGGGCACCTCAAGAGGGAGGCCCGCTGACAGGTCTGAGCGGAGGGCAGGTTGATTGACTGATAGGTCAGGCGATGAGGAGGCTCGCAGATGAGATCAGAGTCCACCGTGAGAAGAGGATCAATGAGGTACTAGAGGCCCTGCGCCTACCAGATCTCACGAAGGAGGAGAAAGGCTCTCTTACATCCACCTTCACTACATGGTTAAGGGAGAATCAATGGATAGCGCTCGCAGCAGTCCTGATAGGCATCTGCATTACCGCTCTTCCATCTGCCTTGCCAGTGAAGCCTTCTGGTGCTTTTGATCTGGCATTCTTTGCGGCTACAGCGATTGGAGGGATAGTGACAGCATTTGTCATGAGCATGGACTTTCCAAAATCAACGCTGCGTTTCTCCCGGTTAAGTGGTGAAGAGAAGAGTATGTGAGAAAAGAGCAAAACCTCTCACTTCCCAAAACTTCTGAGTGAGAACCATAGTATGGCTCATCATCATGCTTCACAATAGAATGAACTATTGTGATATTTTTGTGTACTCCAATGGAGTAAATGTGATGTGATGATGAGATGAGGAATATAAGATTTAAGGAAAGGAAGGAAACAAGGGAGTTCCTGGGCGAAAATTGCCCGAGCCAATGTGTGCTCTCGCTTTCAAGAATTCTATGAACGTTTCCTCTCAGCAGCCACCATGAAGGGCATCTTCATGGAGGAGTGTTGGATATGGAAAAATGTCTCAAATGTGGTAGGGAGCTGCCAACAGGTGCCAAAATATGCCCCACTTGCGGCAATCCAGTGAGCTTCTTTGAAGAGAAGATGAGGCCGGCATCGTATCCTGCGATGCCTCCCGCTGCCATAAGCCCTGGAATGCCAGCCTACCCTGCCCCCAGAAAGCATCCGAGAGGGCGTACCATCCTCATATTGACTGCTGTAGTGCTGAGTGTACTGCTCATCGCAAGCCTCGTGTTTGCGATCATGCTGGGAACCGCGCCAGCAAAACTCGCGGTGAGTCCTGGCACCATCGATTACGGAACGCTCCAGGTGGGGAGCCAGGGGAATCAAATCCTCACACTCACCAACAGTGGAAGGCAGGATCTTAACTGGAGCGCGACCAAAGAGACAGCCGCAAGCTGGCTGACGCTTGAGCCAGGTCAAGGCCTTCTTACACCTGGAGGGTCACAAACCATCTCGGTGAGAGCCGATACGACTCACCTGACGGCAGGAGGCTATTCAGCGAGCATCCGTTTCTCCTCAAATGGAGGGGAAGCATCAGTCAGTGTTGTCCTGGCCGTAGCCAGTGGACCAGCCGCATCAGGTGGGCCAGTCGTATCGAACATTGAGCCAAAGACAGGACCGGCTGCTGGAGGGACGACCGTCACGATCCAGGGGAGCAATTTCACAGGAGCCAACCATGTCTTGTTTGGTTCCACAGCCGTAGATCACTTTACGGTCAATAGCGACACGCAGATCACGGCGGTCAGCCCGGCGGGGAGTGGAATGGTGCACGTGACGGTCGTGACTTCTGCTGGGACCTCCGCGACCAGTAGTGCTGATCAGTTTACCTATCAGCCACCCCCTACAACCGCTCCGACAACTGCTCCGACTCCCTCCGTCGTTGTGCCCAGGATAACAGGCATTGTTCCAACATCAGGACCACTTGCTGGAGGAACGATCGTTATCATACGGGGATGGGGTTTCACAGGAGTCAGCAAGGTCTTGTTCGGCACGACAAGCAGCTACTTCACCGTCAATAGCAACACGAGCATGAACGTAGTCAGCCCGGCGGGAAGTGGAACGGTGCATATAAGGATCATCACATCTGCAGGCACCACAGCCATCAGCACTGCCGATCAATTCACCTACCTGCCTCAGCCCACCATAACGAATATATCCCCAGTATCAGGACCAACATGGGGAGGAACGACAGTCACTATTACTGGAAGTGGTTTGGCCCAAACGAGTAAGGTCCTCTTTGGAGATACGCCTGCCAGCGGGGTCACAGTGATCAGTAACACACGCATCACCACATTGAGTCCGGCTGGAGGTGGAACAGTGCATGTCAGGGTCATCACACCTGGAGGCACCACAGCCACCAGCACTGCCGATCAATTCACCTACCTGGCTCAGCCCACCATCACGGGTCTATCCCCAACGGCAGGACCAGCAGCAGGAAAGACAACGGTCACCATTACTGGAAGTGGTTTGGCCCAAACGAGTAAGGTCCTCTTTGGAGACACGCCTGCCAGCGGAGTCACGGTGATCGATAACACGCAGATCACGGCGGTCAGCCCGGCGGGAAGTGGAACGGTGCATATATCGGTCACGACTCCTGCTGGTACCACAGTGGCCAAAAGTGTTGATCTGTTTACCTATCAGCCCGAGCCACCTCAGATCACGAGTGTGAAACCATCGGTAGGACCTGCGAGTGGAGGCACGCAGGTGGTCATTGAGGGCAGTGGCTTCACGGGAGCCAGTAAGGTCCTCTTCGGCCCCACGGAAGCTAGTAGCATTTCCGTGAGTAGTGATACGAAGATCACGGCGATCAGCCCAGTGGGAAGTGGCAAGGTGCATATATCGGTTACGGCTCCTGGAGGGATCACTGCTGCCAGTGACAATGATCTGTTCACCTACCAGGCCGTTCAACCCCCACCCCAGATCACAAGCATTGATCCAAATTCAGGACCAACATGGGGAGATACGACGGTCACCATTCATGGAAGTGGCTTCACGGGAGTTACCAGCGTTCTCTTCGGCTCGACGCCTGCCAGTAACATTTCCATCAAAAGTGATGGACTGATCACGGCCGACAGCCCGGTGGGAAGCGGAACCGTGCATGTGTTTGTCACGACGCATGTAGGTACCACAGCCGCCAGCGCCAATGATCTGTTTACCTATCAGACGAAGTTGCCCAGGATAGAGAGCATTACGCCAAAGTCAGGACCAATAGGGACGGAGGTCACCATTCATGGAAGTGGTTTTACGGGAACCACCAGTGTCTCCTTCGGCTCTGCAGAGGGCAAGATTATCGCCGTTAATGGCGATACACAAATCATCGTAAAAAGTCCTGCGGGAAGTGGGACAGTAGACGTGATGGTCACGACGCCCACCGGTACCACCGCAGCCAGCGGTGATGCTCAGTTTCAATATAGCTAGTAAAAAGGAGAATGAAGATGCCAGCAGAGGTACTAGAGGTTCCAGCAGTTAGGGAAGCTGGCCCGGTTCCACACGCTCTGTTAGCGGGATTAGGCAACGTTGTCAATACCTTTGCCTATGTGGGCTCCAGTCCCACAAACGCACGTAACTTTGTCATCTCGAATTTGACACTCAGTGCTGCGATCCCGGCGACGGTTCTGGTTCAACCTCGACAGAGTGAAAACCTGGAGAAGGGATATCCTGATGTGTTCGCGATTCAGGTCATCGAGACGGCAGTGGATCACATCATGATCCATGTCAAACGGCTGGATACTGATACTGGATGGGGACAGAACCTGCGTGTGGATATCCTAATCATTGAGCAGACGCATAACTAGCCTGCTCGTGACAACAGTTTTGCTCTCAGTGAGCGAGAGAGGCGCTGACCTGATTGTTGCAGGTCAGCGCCTCTCTCGCTCACTTTTATACCTCAAAGGTTTCCTTCAGAGAGACAAACAGTAATTGTGCCGATGCCACCTCATGCCCTTCTAAGCATCTCATTGCGCAGAAAGGGCAGATGTAGACAGTGATGCGGCCTCAGGCGTTGAAACCGTTTCAGCAACTTCCTTCCGCTGATGCAGCCATAGATACTGTTTGACCCCACCCACAGCATAGAGTAACCTCGTGAGGGGTGTAAATGCCTTCATGGTACCTGACAACGAAAGCATTTCAGGACGTTCCATGATGTACTCCTGCTCATTCCAAAGCAGTGTACAGGTCGAAGCCTCCAGAACATTGCGGCACCAGTCAACACTTGCCTCGTATGGTAGTGGAATCACGAAGCCATCACCAAGTGGTTTCGCCACAACTGGTGTTGTATAGATTCGCCCAGAGCGCCGTCCAACATGTTTGACAGCGGCATAGATGCTTGTACGATGCCCGGCGCTTTTGAGCGTGGTTGGATTCAAGGTGTGTTTGTTAAACCGAATGAACCTTAGAGCCATAGAGATGATTGCTGCCACGACTGCCAGTGGAAGCACGCCATAGAACATGCCACGCCAGTATTCGCCTCCTTTCGAGGAGGTGTGTTCGCGTCTCTGCTTCATGGGATAGGAAACGGGTGCTGCCATCGTCTCCTCCTCTCATAACCCGCTTGAGGCAGTTGCGCTCTTGGCTCCAAGAGCTGCTGTGTAGAAATCGACAATACGATTGATATAAACGTCACCGGTCTTCAGGAACGCTTGTGCGTGATCACCTCCAGTAATCAGCCAGGTCTGCACGTGCGCACCAGGGGCGGTGCGTGCAGCTTGCGCGAGTCGCTCCATCTGCGCAGATGGCACCGTGTGATCGCTGTCGCAGTGGATAAAGAAGACCGGGCGCGGGGCCAGTTTGTTCACTACATCCACTGGCCGAACCTGCGAGAGGTCCACCCCATAGATAGCCTGGCTGGTCTGGAAGACCCCCAGTACAAACAGTGACGGGACTCCTGAGTGATAGGGTAAACTGGCCCGCACGATCGAAACCACGTCCCCATACGCGCTGTCTGACACAACGGCTTGAATAGCCGGTTCACGTGCCGCAGCCAGCAGCAAGGTTGTGGCTCCCATCGAGACTCCCCAGCCAACGATTGCCTGTGGTAGCCCGAGTTCCGGGTATGGAGGAGAGCCAGATTGCAGAAAATCGACGGCACCCAGAACGTCGCACTGCTCAAAGAGGCCCATCGACTCGGGGGCAGGCGCTGACTTGCCCGCAGCACGCAGGTCAAAGGTGAGTACGGCGAAGCCATGATGGACAAACCCTCGTGCAATAGCAAGCATGCCAACACTTTCGGTTGCTCAGTTTCCTGGGTAGCCATGTACCATGATGATAGTATGTTGGGTCGTCATACTACCGTCAGGAAGCATGCCAGGAAGAAACCAGCCGCTCAACAGCAGGTGATCTTCCCGGCTGGGAAAGCTGACATCGCGGAATGACAGATGAAAGTCGGCATGCGTGGTATGGTAAGGGAGTTGAGCCTTTTGGACCAGTTGGGTAGCTCGTGACGGTGTAGGCAGTGGTCACAAACATGGAAACTGCCAGGATCGCGGCAACGAGCCAGCGTACACGACGATGATGCCTATCTGTCGTCGGTGGCGGGCCAGTCTTCACAGATGAGAGATGTGCACTCATATAAAAACCTCCTCGAAGAAAATGATCCAAAACCACGTATCATTTAGGATGACAAAACGCCTATGTAAAACATAAAGCATGTATTTCGCAGATGTATCACAAAAAGTCTGTTTATCATCACAAAAACTTCACGTTTTGTTGCTATACAGTATCATGTAAGGTTCTCGGAAGATTTATATACGTTCATTGTATTTTTTGCAAATATTCGTGATATATATCAACACATTTGCGGGGCAAAAAGAGCCGAAGATGCGGATAGGTACGAGTCAAAAGCGTGTTCTATACGGATGCTCATGCCAGCGAATCTGAACGTGATGAGTTCGGGACAGCAGCAGCCTCGTCTGTGACAGTGTTGTGAAGCAGAAACAGGAGAATGAAGAACAATATGTGCGAACTGATTGAGATCGTCGCCTGCCCGTTATCCTCAAAGCGCTCCGAGTCAGTCGGCTCACCTTCTGATGGCTTGCCTCCGTGCCGTCCTTGAGCCAGGGGTAGGTTGAAAAAGAGATGACCAGGCAGTTTGCCAGAAGCCATGTTAGGGGGGATGTGATTGATCTCTGAGATGAAAGAAGCGTTTTGTGATGGCATTGTGAAGGCCGCATGGTATTCTCCACGTAGAACGAAGGCAACAGTGACACCAGTCAGGGAGAGGCGCTACGAGCAGAGCCGGTTCCCGCATCTCACCGCTCCCTGGAAGAAGGACACGCCAAAGGAAAGATCATGATCAAAGCATGTAGCCTAACCGTTGTTCATATCAGGTTGAGTCAGTTGTGGACGAGAGTCCTCCACAACGACATGATGGCGCTCCCGCAGGGAGGGAACACCATCTAAAGGAGAAAAGTCAATGAGCACACAGAAAATGATGGTTCATGCAGTTGACTCCCAGGGGAGATGGTTCTATCAAGTGGGCGGTATCTGCGCCTTCGTCTTAGGGATAGCATATATTATCACCATTCCGCTGTATGCCTACGTGGGAACTCCGCCCAGTGGGGGCGAGGCATGGCTCAAGTATCTGGCAGGGAAGACGACGGTGTGGTGGGCGATCCTTGGCCTCTCCGTCCTCACGGACTTACTCTTCATCCCTGTTGCGTTTTCGCTCTACCGAGCGCTCTCAGGGGTCGCGAGATCTGCAATGCTGGTCGCAACTGCATTCGTGGGGGTGTTCGTGGTCTTAGACCTGGCCGTGACCTGGCCCAATTATGCCTCGCTTATCACGCTCAGCGAGAATTACGCCGTAGCCACCAACGACGCCCAGCGGGCGGCATACGTGGCGGCTGCAACGTATGCGGGAGCTGTGCTTCCATTCAGCTTGGCTGTCTACAGCATTCTGATCCTCGCCTTTGGGATTCTCATCATTGGTCTCGTTATGCTCAGAGGAATCTTCGGCAAGACTACGGCGTATGTGGGCGTGCTCACGGGTATCCTGGGGATCGTTTCGATAGTGGGTCCCATGTTAGTCAGTGCTTTGAGTGTCACCATCATCATCACGTCTGTTCTCACCATCGTCTGGGTCTTGTTGGTAGGCTACAGACTTATAAGGCTCGGCAAGCCGTGATCCCTCGTGGCATACGAAAAGAGTGAAGGGAACTTGCCTTCGCCTGACAATCGAAATTACCCGCATTGCGAGTGGCAAGATCGTGGAAGACTGGGGGCTCGATGACCGGCTCGACATGCTTCAACAACTCGGCCTTGTCCCTGGTATGTAATACAAAATATGTCATCCTAGAAAGGTCTGTGCCAAATAATGAGAGAGGCATATGGCGGGAGATGTGGAGACGAAGTATCTTCTCACCACGCCAGAACTCAGGAGGAGAGTATGAACACATTGGTTGTCTACGATTCACAATATGGCAATACCGAGCGCCTCGCCCAGGCCATAGCTAACGTGCTGCGCACCTTTGGACTGGCGCAGGCAGTCCGTATCGATGCAGCCCATCCGGTCTCGTTGCAGGATGTGGACCTGCTTATTCTCGGCTCTCCAACACAGGGATTCAGAGCGACTCGGGCGATGCAGTCCTTACTCGGAACAATCTCATTCCAACAGCTTCGTGGCCTGACCGTTGCTTGCTTTGATACCCGCTTCCGGGGATTCCTGTGGACGAGGTCTGCGGCATCCTATATGGTCAGGCAACTGCGCATGCTGGGAGTCGAGCCGATCGTCCTGCCGGAGAGCTTCTTCGTGAAAACCATGAAGAAGGAGGGCCCTCTGTTGGCAGGGGAAGAAGCACGAGCAGCTAGGTGGGCACTGGCCATTCACCTGAGATACGAGACACGCACGGCACATCTCGCTGCGCACGAACCAGAGCAGGGAAATACGCCTGTAGCAGACACAGCAGGGACGCCCGAGCAGGTTCTCTCTCATCCAACTTAGGGAATCACCACAAATCAGAAAACACTTCAGGTGCTGCTTGGCAGGCAAATCAGCAAAGGAAACGTCTACAACGTGGTTACAGGCTGGCTGGCAGTCGCTCGCGTCGTCAGTAGGTTGGGTTTGGCTCTGCTCGTCATCCTGACCGGGTATCTGTTCATCTACCGCCCAGAGCAACTACGCTGGGGTGTCACTGACGCAGAGGTGACGAGAGCTATGCCCGGTGACCAGATCCAACCCCAGCCCATCTTCAACGCAACACTTGCTGTGATCATCAATGCGCGACCGTTGTGTTTCATGCGCTTTCTCCACCCTCTGATGGGACAAGACGTTGGGTCTCCAATCCCACACCTCGTGGTGCCCATCAGCATCTGTGACAGACCTTTCCAGTATGC
>Ga0070741_10008365_pt1 | contig 20811 bp, 21 predicted proteins | sample Coa_R1_4_FD_66440 | JGI IMG/M metagenome (GOLD analysis project Ga0070741, IMG submission 66440) | Surface soil microbial communities from Centralia Pennsylvania, which are recovering from an underground coalmine fire - Coalmine... | ecosystem: Environmental > Terrestrial > Soil > Unclassified ...
GTCGTTATGATTCAAATTTGTAGCCGAGGCCGCGCACGGTGACGATGTGGCGCGGACGGGCGGGATCCAGCTCGATTTTGGCGCGCAGCCGCTTGATGTGCACGTCGAGGGTCTTGGTGTCACCGACGTAGTCGGCGCCCCACACCCGGTCGATCAGCTGCATCCGGGTCAGCACCCGGTCGGCGTTGCGGAGCAGCACCTGAAGCAGTTCGAACTCCTTCAGCGGGAGCTGGACGTTCTCGCCGCGGACGGTCACCACGTGCCGCTCGACGTCCATCCGGACCGGGCCGGACTCGAGCGCGGCCTCGGCGATGTCCTCCGGCTCGCCGCGGCGGCGCAGCACCGCGCGCATCCGGGCGACCAGCTCGCGTGACGAGAACGGCTTGGTCACGTAGTCGTCCGCGCCCAGCTCGAGGCCGACGACCTTGTCGATCTCGCTGTCCTTGGCGGTGAGCATGATCACCGGGACGTTGGACTTCTCCCGCAGCGACCGGCACACCTCGCTGCCGGGCAGGCCGGGCAGCATCAGGTCGAGCAGCACCAGGTCGGCGCCGGTCCGGTCGAAGGTATCGAGCGCGTCGGGGCCCGTCGTGCAGACGGCGACCTCGAATCCCTCCTTGCGCAGCAGGTACGAGATGGCATCGCTGAACGAATCCTCGTCCTCAACCACCAGTACGCGTGTCACTTCAGGCCCTTCTGCCGGGGGGGTCCGGGGGGAACGCTTCCCCCCGGGCTGGGTCAGTTGCGTGCTCGGTCCGGAGCGGGATGAAAAGCGTGAACGTCGATCCAGCGCCCTCCACGCTGTGCACCGTGACCCGGCCGTTGTGCGCGGCCGTCACGTGCTTGACGATGGCGAGGCCGAGGCCGGTCCCGCCGGTCGCGCGCGAGCGCGCCGGGTCCACCCGGTAGAAGCGCTCGAAGATCCGCTCGAGGTCGCGTTCGGGGATGCCGATGCCCTGGTCGGTGACGCTCAGCTCGGCGTAGCCGTCCGGGGTGCGCTTGGTGCTGATCGTGACGCGGGTTCGCTCCGGGCTGTACGCGACGGCGTTCTCCAGCAGGTTCCGCAGCGCGGTGACCAGCAGGTCCTCGTCGCCGAGCACGCTCAGGCCGCGGGTGCCGACGGACGCCAGCGAGATGCCGCGGGCGTTGGCCTTCATCCGGCACCGGTCCAGCGCCTCCGCGACGACCGCGTCCATGTCCACCGGGCGCGGGTCCGGCACCGGCTCGGCGGCCTGAATCCGGTTCAGCGTGATCAGGTCCTGCACCAGGCTGGTCAGCCGCTGCGCCTCCTGACGCATCCGGCCGGCGAACCTGCGCACCGCCTCCGCGTCGTCGGCGGCGTCCTCGATCGTCTCGGCCAGCAGCGCCAGGGCGCCGACCGGGGTCTTCAGCTCGTGGCTGGTGTTCGCCACGAAGTCGCGGCGCACCTCCTCGACCCGGCGGCTTTCCGTCTGGTCCTCGGCGAGCACCAGCACCAGGCCGCCGCCGCCCACGGCGCCGCCGAGCGGGGCCACCCGGACCGCGAAACTGGTCGTGCGGCCGCCGAACCTGGGCACCGGGACCTCGAACTCGCCCTCCCGGATCTCGCCGTCGCGGCGGACCTGGCGCGCCAGCGCGGCCAGTTCGGGGACCATCAGCCGGTCGCCCTTCACCAGGCCGAACGCCCGCGCCGCGGCGCTCGCCCGCAGCACCCGGTCGGTGCTGTCGAGGACGATCGCGGACGAGGAGAGCACGTTGAGGATCGACGCGATGCCCGGCGGTAGCCGGGTCGGCTGCTTGGCGGTCCGCAACCGCGTGCCACGGGAGCGGGCGGGGGAACCGCCGCCGGTCCTGGCTCTTATCGCCATTGGCACGCTGACCAGTGAAGATTCACATCTCTGATGGTATGCGGGATCGCGCGATAGAAAAATGCGGGATGCCGCGCCACGCGGCGATATTCGAGCGATGTTCACCTTTCGGTAAACAGTCGTTAATGTCCCGTTAAGTCGCCAGGCGCCTCATTTGCACCATCAGTCCTGGTCAGCGGCCCTGGTTCTTGACCGCCTCCACGGCCGCCGCGGCCGCGGCTGGATCGAGGTACTTGCCGGGGCCGGCCGGGCGCATCGCGTCGTCGAGTTCGTAGACCAGCGGGATGCCGGTCGGGATGTTCAGCTCCGCGATCTCCGCGTCACCGATCCCGTCCAGGTGCTTGACCAACGCGCGCAACGAGTTGCCGTGCGCCGCGATCAGCACGGTCCCGCGGGCCAGGTCCGGCACGATCGCGTCGTACCAGTACGGCAGCAGCCGGGCCACCACGTCCTTCAGGCACTCGGTACGCGGCCGCAGCTCCGGCGGCAGGCCCTGGTAGCGAGGGTCGCTGGCCTGGGACAGCGGGTCGTCGTCGGCGATGGGCGGCGGCGGGACGTCATAGGACCTGCGCCACAGCATGAACTGCTCGTCGCCGAACTGCTGCCTGGTCTGCGCCTTGTCCTTGCCCTGGAGGGCACCGTAGTGCCGCTCGTTCAGCCGCCAGGACCGGCGCACCGGCAGCCACAGCAGGCCGGCCTCCTCGAGCGCGATGTTCGCCGTCTGGATCGCCCGGCTGAGCACCGAGGTGTGCACGACATCGGGCCGGATACCCGCCTCGGCCAGCAGCCTGCCGCCGCTCGCGGCCTCCTGCCGCCCGCTGGCGGACAGGCTCACGTCCACCCAGCCGGTGAACAGGCCCTTGGAGTTCCACTCGCTTTCGCCATGCCGCAGTAGGACCAGGGTTTGCATGTGCTTAAGCCTAGTGGCCGTGCCGGGCCACCCGGGAACACGCGGTGGCCGGATTGAGTTGAAATCGGACGTGGACAGGCCAAGACGGATCGCGACCATCAGCCTGCACACCTCGCCGCTCGATCAGCCGGGCACGGGTGACGCTGGCGGGCTCAACGTCTACGTTGTCGAGGTCGCCAAGCGCCTCGCCGAACGCGACATCGAGGTGGAGATCTTCACCCGCGCGGTGTGCCGCGATACCCCGCCGGTCGTGGAGATGGCTCCCGGCGTCCTGGTGCGCAACGTGGTGGCCGGGCCATTCGAGGAGCTCGACAAGAACGCGCTGCCCGCGCAGATCTGCCCGTTCACGTTCGGCGTGCTGCGCACCGAGGCCGCGTACGCCCCGGGCCATTATGACCTCGTGCATTCCCATTACTGGCTGTCCGGGCAGGTCGCGGTGGCCGCGGCCGCGCGCTGGTGCGTCCCCCTCGTCCAGTCCATGCACACGCTCGGCAAGGTGAAGAACCTGGCGCTGGCCGAGGGGGACTGCGCCGAGCCTTCGGCCCGGATCAGGGGCGAGCACGAGGTCGTGGCCGCCGCGGACCGGCTCGTCGCCAACACCGACGAAGAGGCCAGGCAGCTCGTCTCGCTCTACGGGGCGGCGCAATCCCGGGTGCGCACGGTGAACCCGGGGGTGGACCTGTCGTTGTTCCAGCCGGACACGACCGGGGCCGCTACCCTTTCGGGCTCGCGGGCTCGGGCGCGGCATCGGCTCGGGCTCCCCGCGGACGCGTTCGTGCTGTTGTTCGCCGGGCGGATACAGCCGCTCAAGGGCCCGGACATCGTGCTGCGCGCGGCCGCGGCGCTGATGGCCGAGGCGCCGGAACTGGCTGAGCGACTCGTCGTGGTGTTCGTCGGCGGCCCGAGCGGGTCCGAGGTCGGCGCGCCCGGCCGGCTCGCGGCGCTGGCCGAAAGCCTGGGCATCGCCGGCCGGGTCCGGCTGGAGCCGCCGTGCCCGCAGGCCGAGCTGGCCGACTGGTACCGCGCCGCGTCGCTGGTCATGGTGCCGTCGCACTCGGAGTCGTTCGGCCTGGTCGCGATCGAGGCGCAGGCATGCGGGACTCCGGTCGTCGCCGCGGCGGTGGGCGGCCTGCGCACCGCGGTGCGCGACGGCTACTCCGGCGTGCTGGTGTCCGGGCACGACCCGGCAGACTACGCGCGGGTGATCGCGCGGCTGGCCGCGTCGCCGGCCCGGCTCCTGGTGCTGTCGGCGGGCGCGGTACGCCACGCGCGGGCGTTCGGCTGGGGCGTTACCGCGGACCGGCTGGTCGACGTGTATACCGGAGCTATGAACGAAAACGCCGCCGCGCTGAGCGCATGACCTCGGCCTCGGCCTCGGCCGCTAAGGCCGCTCAGGCCGCGATCGAACAGCAGCTTGCCGAGCTGGGCCTGCCGTACGAGAACCCGCGGCCGGGCGCGTACCTGGTCAAGCTGGCCGGCCAGCACAAGCTGGCGACGATGACCTGGCTGATCGCGGACCAGCACAGCCTGCTGGTCGAGGCGTTCTTCTGCCGCCAGCCGGACGAGAACCACGCGGAGTTCTACCGCTTCCTGCTCGGGCGGAACGGCCGGATGTACGGGGTGCACTTCGCGCTCGACCCGGTCGGCGACGTGTACCTGGTCGGCCGGCTCCCGCTGTCCGCCGTGACCGACATCGACCGGCTGCTCGGCTGCGTCCTCACTTACTCCGACGACAACTTCGACAAGGCGCTCGAGCTGGGCTTCAAGACCGCCATCCGGCGGGAGTGGGCCTGGCGCGCCAAGCGCGGCGAGTCGCTGGCCAACCTCCAGGCATTCGCCAGCTTCGCCGCCCCCGAGTCATCTGAGTAACCGGGCAGTTCGGAAGTTCCCGATACGGGTACATTGACGAACGTGAACCGGCTTGGCGAACTTGAGCGTGCGATCATGGACGTGCTTTGGGAGAGCGATAGTTCGCTCACCGTGCGCGAGGTCAGTGCCCGGCTGCCCGATCGCAGCCTGGCACACACCACGGTGATGACCGTGCTCGACCGGCTCGCGAAGAAAGGATTCGCCAGACGGCAGCGCGACGGGCGCGCCTGGCGATATTGTCCTTCAGCGACGCGTGAGGCCTATGTCGCTGAGCTGATGCTCACCGCGCTGGATCAGACGGGGGATCGTACCGCCGCGCTGACCCGGTTCGCCCGGTCGGTGTCGGGCGTGGAGGCCGAAGCGTTGCGTGACGCACTGGAGCGAATCGGCGGAGACGATGAGGGGACTGGCTGACGCGGCGCTTCTCGCCGTAGTCGCCACCGGGAGCGTGGCGGGCGTGCCGATGCTGGTGAGAGCCAGCTGGCCGCGCCGCTCGCCGGCTGTCGCGATCCTGCTCTGGCAGGCGCTCGGCCTGGCCGGAGGCATCGCGGCGGTGGGCACGCTGCTCGGCCTCGCGCTGCCCGCGCAGCACTCCAGCCTGGCGGTCGCGCTGTGGCGGCCGCACGCCGTCACGCTGGCTGGGCCGCCCCTCCTGGTCGCGGTACGGGTATTCTGCCTGGCCGCCGGCCTCGCGCTGCTCGCCCTGCTCTGCTCGGTGCTGGTCGCCGCGAGCGCCGCGGTGATCCACGCGCGCCGCCGCCAGCGGGCGCTGCTCGCGCTGCTCGCGCACGGCGACCCCAAGGTGCCCGGCGCGCTGGTCGTGGATCACCCCGCCGCGACCGCGTACTGCCTGCCCGGGCTCCGCTCGAAGATCGTGGTCAGCGCCGGCACGCTTGAGCTGCTCGGTCCGGCCGAGCTGGCCGCGGTGCTCGCGCACGAGCGGGCGCATCTGCGCGAGCGGCACGACCTGGTGCTGCTGCCGTTCACCGCGCTGCGCCGCGCGTTCCCCCGCTCGGGCCGGTGTGCCGACGCCTACGGTTCGGTCGCGCTGCTGGTGGAAATGCTCGCGGACGATCACGCGCTGCGCGCCCGCCCGGCGCGTGAGCTGGTGTCCGCGCTGGTCCGGGTCGGCACGGCCGGCCAGGTGATGGCCCCCGCGGGCACGCTCGCCGCGGCTTCGTCGTCTGGCGAGGGCGATATCGCTGCCCGGGTGATCCGCCTGCTCCACCCGGTCCGCCCGCTACCACTGCCCGCGGTCGCCTCGATCTGCCTGGGCTCGGCCCTGCTGGCCGCCGCCCCGCTAATTCTTCTAGCCATCTAGCAGAACGACACAGCCTGCTTGCCCCGCCCCCATCCTGCACGCCCCCAGAGAGATACGGCCCAGGTGCTCGCCCCCCCATATCAGGATATATCGGCTGATTCCGGGCGTCGCGTCGGGCGCGCTAGATTATTGCGGACAGTTACCCTCCCAATCCGGGGGGGTAAGTGTCCGCAATAATTTCGAGCTCCTCGCGACATGCCGAAGTTGTCGCGGAACGACCCAGCCTGCTTCCCCCGGGGGGAACCGTCCCCCCGGACCCCCGCGGCCTACCAGGGACCGTAGGGCCCGTAGCTGGAGCCGCCGCCACCGCCCTTGCCGATCGCCTTGACCTTCGGCTTGACGTCCGTCAGGTAGATCGCCGCGGCGACGAACGAGGCAACCGGCAGGATGCTGAGGACAGCAAGGCTGCCAGCCAGCACCGCGTAACCGAGGCCGACCACGGCGGCCACCCCGGTGATGATCAGCCACATCTGCTTGGTCTGCTTGCCGGTGGCGACGAACGCCCGCTGCGGGCGGGTCAGGGCGTCGATGAACGCCCAGACTTCCACCACGGACGCGGCGATCGCGACAACCAGGAAGAACTTGCCTAGCAGCGACAACGTCGAGAAATTCAGCACCTAATCACGCTACCCTTCGGCCGCCGGCTCGTCAGCCGCGTTCTCCGTGTTCTCCCTGCGGAAAGACTCGTAGATCTCGATCAGCACCTGCTTTTGCCGCTCGTTCAGCTCCGGGTCCGCGAGCAGCGCGGAGCGGACGCCGGAGTCGGCTGGGCGGTCCTCGAGGATGCCCGCCTGCACATACAGCGCTTCAGCTGAGATGCGCAGGCCCTTCGCGATCTGCTGGAGGATGTCCGCGCTCGGCTTGCGCAGGCCGCGCTCGATCTGGCTCAGGTACGGGTTCGACACCCCCGCGGCCTGCGCGAGCTGGCGCATGGAGATGCGTGCCTGCTCCCGCTGCTCCCTGATGTACTCACCGATCGAATTGCGCATGCACTCAGTTTACCCCGCCCGCTTGCAATAGCAAACGGCTAGCAAGCAGGCTACGCCCGAGCTGGAATGCCCAGGAACTCTCTGGCCTCGGCCGATGACATCGGCGGCCGCTGGGCGATGCTTGCCAGCTGGGCGGCGCGCTCCACCAGTTCGGCGTTGCGGGCCACCGGGCGGCCGCGGGAGTAGGACAGCGTGTCCTCCATGCCGACCCGCAGGTGGCCGCCGTCCGCCAGCGCGCTGAACAGCACCGGCAACGTGGTCCGGCCGATGCCGGTCGCGGACCAGCTCGCGCCGTCGGGCAGTGCCGCGACCGCCGCGGCCAGCGTGCGCAGGTCTCCCGGCATGCCGCCGGGCACGCCCATCACCAGATCGCAGTGCACGTGGCCGCCGGCCGGCGGCCCGAACTCGGCAAGCAGGCGGTGCAACGTCGCGATGTGTCCCAGGTCGAACAGCTCGAACTCCGGCACCACCTGGCGTTCCAGCGTGAGCTGGTACAGGTCCGTGATGAACCCCCACGGGTTGCTGAACACGTCGTCGCCGAAGTTCACCGTGCCGCAGGTGAGCGAGCACGCGTCCGGCTGCGCGTCGAGCACCTTGAGCCTGGCGTCGAACGGGTCCGTCACCGCGCCGCCGGTGGACAGCTGCACGATGAGGTCCGTGGCCTGCCTGATGGCGGCGACCGTGTCGCTGAGCCGGGTGCCGTCCAGGGTCGGCCGTGCGTTCTCGTCACGGATGTGCACGTGGATGACGGCCGCGCCGGCCGCCTCGCACTCCTTGGCCGTCGCCACGAGTTCGGACAGCGTGACCGGCAGCGCGGGGGCGGCGGCCTTGTCGGCCTCCGCGCCGGTGGGCGCGACCGTGATCAGCGTTTTGGGCATATCACGAGGTTATCGCGAGGTGCTTTCTGGCGAATGCTAGAGATTGCGCCAGGTCGGCCACCCGGTCCTGGGGGGTAGGCGCCCGGTTGGTCTTCACCTCGATCACCACGGCGCCCGAATACCCGGTCGCGGTCAGCCGGTGCAGGAACTCCGCGCACGGCTGCCCGCCGCGACCCGGCACCAGGTGCTCGTCCGGGATCGGGCCGGCTGCGTTGCCGGTCCCGTCGGCCAGGTGCACGTGGCGCAGCCGGTCGCCGAGGTCGGCCGCCATCGCCATCGCGTCCGAGCCCGACGCGGCGGTGTGCGACAGGTCGAGGGTGGCGCTGTCCACGTTCAGCCGTACCGGGTCCCAGTGCGGCGCGTACCCGGTGACCTCGGTGGTACCGGCTCGCAGCGGGTACATGTTCTCCACCGCGAAGATCACGTCGGTCTCTTCGGCCATCTTCGCGATGCCGGTCTCGAAGCCGCGCGCGTACTCACGCTGCCAGCGGAAGGGCGGGTGCACCACGACCACCCCGGCGCCCACTCGCTCGGCCAGGTCCTTGGCGCGGATCAGCTTCACCCACGGATCGCGGCCCCACACCCGCTGGGTCAGCAGCAGGCTCGGCGCGTGCACCGACAGGATCGGGAGCTGGTGATAGTCGGAGAGGCGGCGCAGCACGTCGGCGTCCTGACTGACCGGGTCGGGGTAGACCATGATCTCCACGCCGTCGTACCCGAGCCGAGCGGCGATCTCGAACGCGTCCGGAGTCCGCTCGGGATAGACCGAAGACGTGGACAGCGCCACTAGCGTTCGCACGCTTCACTGTACCGACCGCCCCGCTCCCCACCGCCCGCAGCCGCTCGCCGCCCGGCGCGCGGGGTCCCCGGAAATGTCGGTGGCGGAGGCTAGGGTGCGGGGCATGGCGAAGTCAGGGGTGGCCGCTTACCGGTGCACGGAGTGCGGGTGGCAGACGGCCAAGTGGAGCGGGCGCTGCGGGGAGTGCCAGACCTGGGGCACGGTCACCGAGGCCGCGGCGAGCGGGCTCGGCGGGTCGCGGCTGCGCACCGTCTCCGCGCGGGCGCCGGTTGCGCCCGGCCGGCCGGCCGTGCCGATCGGCAAGGTGGACGCGGCGGAGGCCAGCGCGCGGCCGACGGGAATGGACGAGCTGGACCGGGTGCTCGGCGGCGGCCTGGTGCCCGGCGCGGTGCTGCTGCTGGCGGGCGAGCCCGGCGTGGGCAAGTCGACGCTGCTGCTCGAGGCCGGCGCCCAGGTCGCCGAGTCCGGGCCGGTGCTGTACGTCACCGGCGAGGAGTCCGCGGCTCAGGTGCGGCTGCGCGCGGACCGGATCGGCGCGGTGCACGATCAGCTCTACCTGGCCGCGGAAACCGACCTGGACGCCGTCATGGCGCACGTCGCCGCGGTCGAGCCACGGCTGCTGATCATCGACTCGGTGCAGACGATCGCCGCGTCCGGCGTGGAGGGTGTGCCGGGCGGCGTCACCCAGGTGCGCGAGGTCGCGGCGGCGCTGACCGCGGTGGCCAAGGATCGCGCGCTCGCCACGATCCTGGTCGGCCACGTCACCAAGGACGGCACGGTGGCCGGGCCCCGCACGCTGGAGCACCTGGTCGACGTCGTGCTGCACTTCGACGGCGACCGGCACTCCCAGCTGCGAATGGTGCGCGCGGTGAAGAACCGGTTCGGCCCCACCGACGAGGTGGGCTGCTTCGACCTGGGCGAGTACGGCCTGATCGGCCTCCCCGACCCGAGCGGGCTGTTCCTGTCCTCGCACCGCGAGCCGGTGCCGGGCACCTGCGTGACCGTCACGCTGGAGGGCCGCAGGCCGCTGCCCGCCGAGGTGCAGGCGCTGGTCGGACACTCGGCCACCGAAGTGCCGCGGCGCACCACCTCCGGGCTCGACGGTGCCCGGGTCGGCATGATCGTCGCCGTGCTCCAGCGCAGAGCCAGCGTGCGGCTCGGCAAACAGGACGTCTATGCGGCCACCGTCGGCGGGATGCGGCTCACCGAGCCTTCGGTGGACCTTGCCGTCGCGATCGCGCTGGCAAGTTCGGCGAGCAATCTGAACGTCCCGGCGGGGGTGATCGCCATCGGCGAGGTCGGGCTGGCCGGCGAAGTGCGCCGGGTCGCCGGCCTGTCCCGGCGGCTGGCCGAGGCGGAACGGATGGGATTCCGCCGCGCGGTGGTGCCCGCCGGATCGAACGCGCTTGGCGAGGAGGGCGCGGCGCGCGGCATCGAGGTGCAGGAAGTCGCCGAGATCCGGCAGGCGCTCAGCGCGGTGCTCGCGGGCTGACGCAGCCCGGCGCCGGCTCCGCAGGCCGTCCGGAAATTATTGCGGACAGTTACCCTCCCAGTTTGGACTCTGTTGGCGAATGCGCACGCATGGCCCGTGCCGGCCGCTGGGCCTGGCCGCCGGGCCTGGCCGGGTGCGCGCAGCCTGTGCCTGGAGTGCAGCGTGCGGCTACCGGGACAGGAGCCCACCCGCAATCCGTCAGCAACGTGGAAGATTTCCCCATCGTGGAAGACCAGCCCCCGTGAACAGGGGTCCCGCTACCACAAAGGGAAAAACCACCACGCTATCCAGGCCCATCAAACCAGCCGCAGACCCACCGGGCAGCCAGCGACCCGGGCAAACCCCCGAATAAGCCAACGAGGTCCGAACTGGGGGGTAACTGTCCGCAATCTTCTGGCACGCTCGACAGTGGGCCTGAAGTGTTGTGCTATGTCCTGTTTGCGGGTCTGGCGCCGCGTCGGCGTCGGCGGGTGTTCTCAGTCGATTGGCGCGCCTGGCGGGTCCTCAGCCGGAGAGGCGGAAGGTGCGGACGGGGCTCTGCACGGTGGCGGTGCGGGCCTGCACGGTGTAGCCGCCCGCACGCGCCGCCGGGGCAAGCACCTGGCAGCCGGGGAGGGTGATCGAGCGGTTCCAGGTGATCGACGCCTGGGCCGGCACGCCGCGGGCCAGCTGGACCGTGCGGCCGGCGTTGCGCGCGCAGTCCGCCGAGTCCCACACGATCCGGCCAGAGGCCATCACCTGCACCTGGAGCTGCGCGGGGTTGAACGAGCAGCTCGCCCCCGTGGTGGAGACCGCGTAGACCTGAAACAGCGGGAGCTGCCCGGGGCCGTAGCTGGACCGGTCGGTGAACAGGCTCAGCACGACCGAGCCCGGCCCGCAGCGCCCCTGCGCGGCGGCGGGGTTCGCAGACGGCCGTGGCCGGGAGCCGGGCGATGGCGCGGCGGTCGCCGGCGGGGACGTGATCGCGTCGCTGACGCTGGGCGAAACGCTGGGAGACGCGCTGGGTGAAGCGCTGGGCGACGCGGTGACCGAGGAGCTGGCGAGCCCGGGGATGGCGGTGCCGACCGCGGTGGCCTGTAGCGCGCTGCCCGGGCTCGACTGGGTCGTCTTCCCGCCACCACCCGAGAAGCCCCAGGCCAGAATGCCAAGCAGACCCAGCCCGAGGGCCAGGGTGATAACCCGGCGACGCCAGTACGCGTCGGGCTGCTCGGTATCCCCGCCGCCTTCGTCATCACGGTAGCCACTCCCCATACGAAAAGTATGCAAGCAGTCACTCTGTGCAGGCGGGCGACCCGCCGGCCCGGTCGTACGGCACACTGTCATTGATGACGACGACGTACCGCGAGCCGCTGCTTGCCTGGTACGCGCGCAGCGCGCGCGACCTGCCGTGGCGCGGCCCCGCCGCCTCGCCCTGGTCGGTGCTGGTCAGCGAGTTCATGCTGCAGCAGACCCCGGTTGCCAGGGTGATTCCGGCGCACGGGCGCTGGCTGGGCCGCTGGCCTGCCGCGGCCGCGCTGGCCGCCGAGCCGCCATCGGAGGCGATCAGGGAGTGGGGCCGCCTCGGATACCCCCGGCGGGCGCTCAGGCTCCACGAGACGGCCCGGATGCTGGTGACCCGGCATGACGGACAGGTCCCCGCCGCTGTGGCCGCCCTGCGGGCCCTGCCGGGCATCGGCAGCTATACGGCGGCGGCGGTCGCCGCGTTCGCGTTCGGCCAGCGGCACGCCGTGCTCGACACCAACGTGCGGCGCGTGCTCGCCCGGCTGACCTCCGGCGTGGCGTGGCCGCCCGGCCCGGCTACGTCCGTGGCCGAGATCAGGCTGGCCGAATCCCTGCTCCCCGACGAGCCGGCGGTCGCCGCCCGCTGGTCGGTGGCGTTGATGGAACTCGGCGCGCTGGTATGCACGGCCGCGGCGCCCAAGTGCGGCGAGTGCCCGCTGGCAAGCCATTGCGCCTGGCTCGCGGCAGGACGGCCCGCGGCCGCGTCGCCGAGGCGGACCCAGCGGTACGCGGGCACCGACCGGCAGTGCCGGGGCCGGGTGCTGGCGATGCTGCGGAACACCCATGCCGCGGTGCCGCGGCGGGACTTCGACGTGCTGTGGCCGGATCAGGCACAGCTGGCCCGGGCACTTGACGCACTGGTCAGCGACGGGCTCGTCGAGGTGCTGCCCGAAGACGGTTACGCCCTGCCCCGCGGCACCTCAGGACGGGTGCCGCGGTAGCAGGGCGGTGTACCTATGTCGTTCTGACTATCCAGCGGCAGAGGCAGTCCCGCCGGTGTCGGAGCTCGAGCTGGTGCCGGGGGCCGGGCCGCCCAGCGCGGGAGCGGCCACCGGCGCCGCCGCCTCAACGGCGGGCGGCTCCGGCACGGACTCCGGCTTCGCCACGCCGGTGAAGGTGAACTTGGCGGTCTCGCCTTCGCCTTCGGTGTCGACGATGACGATCTGGCCGGGCCGCAGCTCGCCGAACAGGATCTTCTCGGACAGGCTGTCCTCGATCTCCCGCTGGATCGTGCGGCGCAGCGGCCGGGCGCCGAGCACCGGGTCGTAGCCGCGCACGGCCAGCAGGTCCTTCGCGTCCGCCCGCAGCTCCATGCCCATGTCCCGGTCCTTGAGCCGCTCGTCCACCTTCGCGATCATCAGGTCGACAATGCTGAAGATCTCCTCGCGGTCCAGCTGGTGGAAGACGATGATGTCGTCCACGCGGTTCAGGAACTCGGGCCGGAAGTGCTGCTTCAGCTCTTCCTGCACCCGGGACTTCATCTTGTCGTAAGAGCCCCGCGAGTCACCCTGGCGGTTGAAGCCGACCTGGATGCCCTTGGAGATGTCCCTGGTGCCGAGGTTCGTCGTCATGATGATGACGGTGTTCTTGAAGTCGACCGTCCGGCCCTGTGCGTCGGTCAGCCGGCCGTCCTCAAGGATCTGCAGCAGCGAGTTGAAGATGTCCGGGTGCGCCTTCTCGATCTCGTCGAACAGCACCACGGAGAACGGCCGCCGCCGCACCTTCTCGGTGAGCTGACCGCCCTCCTCGTAGCCGACGTAGCCGGGCGGGGAGCCGAACAGCCGGGAGACCGTGTGCTTCTCCATGTACTCGCTCATGTCGAGCTGGATCAGCGAGTCCTCGTCGCCGAACAGGAACTCCGCCAGCGTCTTGGACAGCTCGGTCTTGCCGACGCCGGACGGGCCGGCGAAGATGAACGACCCACCGGGACGCTTGGGGTCCTTCAGGCCGGCCCGGGTACGCCGGATCGCCTGGGACAGCGCCTTGATGGCGTCGTTCTGGCCGATGACGCGCTTGTGCAGCTCGTCTTCCATCCGCAGCAGGCGCTGCGACTCCTCTTCGGTGAGCTTGAAGACCGGGATGCCGGTGGCGGTGGCGAGAACCTCCGCGATCAGCTCCTCGTTCACCTCCGCGACGACGTCCATGTCGCCGGCCTTCCACTCCTTCTCGCGCGCGGCCTTGCGAGCCAGCAGCTGCTTCTCGGTATCCCGGAGCGCGGCGGCCTTCTCGAAGTCCTGGGAGTCGATGGCCGATTCCTTGTCGCGGCGCACCTGGGCGATCTTCTCATCGAACTCGCGCAGGTCCGGCGGCGCGGTCATCCGGCGGATGCGCATCCGCGAGCCCGCCTCGTCGATCAGGTCGATCGCCTTGTCCGGCAGGAACCGGTCGCTGATGTAGCGGTCGGCGAGCTGGGCACTCGCGACTAGGGCCCCGTCGGTGATGGATACCCGGTGGTGCGCCTCGTACCGGTCACGCAGGCCCTTGAGGATCTCGATCGTGTGCGAGATCGTCGGCTCCGCGACCTGGATGGGCTGGAACCGGCGCTCGAGCGCGGCGTCCTTCTCCAGGTACTTGCGGTACTCGTCCAGCGTCGTGGCGCCGATCGTCTGCAGCTCACCGCGGGCCAGCATCGGCTTGAGGATCGACGCGGCGTCGATCGCGCCCTCTGCGGCGCCCGCGCCCACCAGCGTGTGGATCTCGTCGATGAACAAGATGATGTCGCCGCGGGTGCGGATCTCCTTGAGCACCTTCTTCAAGCGCTCCTCGAAATCACCGCGATACCGCGACCCCGCCACCAGCGCACCGAGGTCAAGCGTGTACAGCTGCTTGTCCTTGATCGTCTCGGGCACTTCGCCCTTGACGATCTTCTGCGCAAGCCCCTCGACGACCGCCGTCTTGCCAACTCCAGGCGCACCAACCAGCACCGGGTTGTTCTTAGTCCGGCGCGACAGCACCTGCATGACCCGCTCGATTTCCTTTTCCCGGCCGATGACCGGGTCGAGCTTGCCTTCCCTGGCACCCTGGGTCAGGTTCCGGCCGAACTGGTCAAGCACCAGCGAGGTCGACGGCGCGGATTCCGTGGCGGTGCCCGCCGACGCCGGCTCCTTGCCCTGGTAGCCGTGCAGCAGCTGGATCACCTGCTGACGAACCCGGTTCAGGTCCGCGCCGAGCTTCACTAGCACCTGCGCGGCGACGCCGTCACCCTCCCGGATGAGGCCAAGCAGGATGTGCTCCGTGCCAATGTAGTTATGGCCAAGCTGCAGCGCCTCGCGCAGGGACAGCTCAAGCACCTTCTTGGCACGCGGGGTGAACGGGATGTGCCCCGACGGCGCCTGCTGGCCCTGGCCGATGATCTCCTCGACCTGCTGCCGCACCGCGTCCAGGCTTATCCCGAGTGACTCCAGCGCCTTGGCCGCGACACCCTCGCCCTCGTGGATGAGGCCAAGCAGGATGTGCTCGGTGCCGATGTAGTTGTGATTGAGCATCCTGGCTTCTTCTTGCGCCAGGACCACAACCCGCCGCGCCCTGTCGGTAAATCTCTCGAACATCTCGTCGCTCTCCTCACAGCGCGGGCCAGGTCCACCGTGCCACCAAAGCCGGCACCTCGCCTACTCCGCATGGTAACCGCGTGCCCGGCGACCTACTGATGCGAGTACACGCCACCCACGACAAGACGTTCCCCGGACACGAGGCGTTCATCCCCATCCAACCCTGTGGAAGCGGCAACATGTTCCCAGTACGCCACAGGCGAACACGCGGCGTTCCCCCGGCGTTCCCGCTACGGGCTCCGGAAGGGCTTCAGGGCTTGCACAGCCAGCATTAAAAAGACTCGCCTCGAACTTCCGGCAACTTCCGGCCAGAAGTGCGGTACCCCGGGAGCGCTCTCGGCACGCCCCCGGGGGCCGCGCGCAGCTGCTGTCCGGCCGGTAATACGGGCCCGCTCTCCCGCGACCCGGTAGCCACGACTAGTGCGCGGCTTCGTACTCCGCGACGATGTTGGCCGGAATGCGCCCGCGCTCATTGACCTTGTATCCCCGCTGCTTCGCCCACGCCCGGATTTGGGCGCTGCGCTCACGGCCCGGGCCGGTACGAGTCCGACGCCGCCGAGGCTGACCGCTCGCTTTGCGTGCGTGCTCTACATACTGTGCTAGCTCTTTACGGAGCTTGTTCGCGTTACCTGTACTTAGGTCGATCTCGTACGAAGCTCCATCGAGACCAAACGCGACGGTCTCAGTAGCCTCGCTCCCATCGAGATCGTCGACGAGAAGCACCTGTACCTTCTGTGCCATGGAATGAGCCCTTCTGCCCTCTGCCGGTGCAACCTATTTCGGCTGCCAAAGATATACCCAATCAGTTCTGTTGACAATTCCATACATGACGTTTCCTTGTTTTAGCCTGTCACCCGATCAGGTACTACAGCAGCATACGGTAACGCTCCGTAATCGACCGATGCAGGTATTGCGGCTAGCGTTCCGCGCCGTTCCACATGTCGGGACACGGAGATCTTCGAGGAGGGGGGACAGATCTTCGGAAAACCGTTGTTCCCCCGATAAATCAAGACCTAGGGTCCCGATCTGGCGCCGCTGCCGCGCCGTTTGCGTCGCGACGCGACATATCAGCGCGAGCGGGCTTATCTGGCTTAGCGGGGTAAGCCGGATCATCCGGACCGCGTCTTGTTTCCGCCGCCGGAGCTTGTGGCGCTTCTGACGCGCCGTCCGCGCGGCCTGCCCGGCGCTTTGGCGCCAGCTGATGCCGCACAAGCAATGCTACGCCGATCAAGAACGCGAGGCACATGACCAGCGGCGGGGTGAGTGCGGCGAGATCGGCGGTCATCGTGACCGCACCCCGGTCCGCCCCGCTCGGCGGGCCTGATTCACAACGTGCGCAACGAGTGTGTTCATTCTTCCCGGTCCCGTAACAGGTCTCGTAACAGGTGGAGCAGCATGCGCGTGTTGCCGAGGGTGTTCGGCTTTACCCGTTCCAGGTCAAGAAACTCCGCCACGCCCTCGTCATATGAGCGCAATAGCTCCAGGTACACCTCGGCGGCAACGGGAGCGCCGTTGATCGGCTTGAATCCGTGCTTGGCGAAGAAGTTCACCGCGAAAGTCAACACGAACACCCGGCGCACACCCAGCAGACGGCAACGCTCGATCAGGTGGTCCACGATCGCATGTCCTATGCCACGGTCCCGGCAGTCTTCGCGCACCGCGACTGTCCGGATCTCGGCCAGATCTTCCCACAGGACGTGCATCGCGCCGCAGCCGGCCAGGATCGGTTCTGAGTTGAGCTGTTCTGCGTTGTCGCCAAGCCCGTCTAGTTCGGCAACACAGAACTCCTGGATTCCTTCATAGAGGGTGACCGTGGCCTTACTCAGCAGTCGTCCAGAATCGGCATTCGCGTCGATCAGTTTCCGGATCACGGGCACATCACTGGTGCGCGCGGACCTGATCGTGTATGACATCGCATGTCCACGATAGCTGACCGCGCACACGGCACCGTCGCCCAACTCCGCCGGTCCACTCCGCCCACTCTGCCCGCACTGCCGCTCTGTCCCTCTGCCGCGCTGCCGCTCTGTCCCTCTGCCGCGGCTGCCGCGGCTGCCGCGGAAATCTCGCGTTCGCTGGACCCGGGCAGCCACTAAGGGTAAACGAGCGAACCCTAAGCGGACCGTAAGGTAAAACTTCCACCTAGTTGGTTGGCAAGGGGACCTGGATTCCAATATTGTGCATCGCTGTGCGCAAACTGACCGGAGTTGCCAGCCTCGCAGCCGTCACGGCCGCGTTGGCTCTGGTGGTACCGGGGGCGGCCAGCGAGGCGCAGACCCGGACACCGCAGCCCACCCTGTCGCAGTTGATCGCCCAGGCGAAGCAGCTTGAGTTTCAGATCAACTCGCTCAGCGAGCAGTACGACGGGCTGCGGATCCAGCTGACCCGGGCGCAGTCGGACGAGAAGATCGCCAAGCAGGCCGAGCAGCGCGACTCCGCGGCGCTCGCGGTAGGCCAGGCCGCGATCTCGCAGCTGGCTGCCCAGAACTACATGGGGTCCGGGCTCAACCCGGCACTCCAGGCGCTCTCCGCGGCGGACCCCGACGAGTTCCTCCGCCAGGCGTCCACCATCACCGAGATGGACAACACCAGCGGCAGCCGGGTCAGCTCGCTGAGCCAGGCGGAGGCCCAGGCGCAGCGCGCCAAGGAGACGGCCGAGCAGCAGATCGCCAACGTCCAGTCGATCCAGGCGCAGATGGACGCGAAGAAGTCCGCGATCGACGCCAAGATCGACAAGGTGAACAGCGCCGCGATGGCGCAGGCGATGGCCGTCTACACGCAGACCGGCAGCTACCCGAACATCACGCTGCCCACCGCGAACACGGTCGGCGCGCAGGCGCTCCAGGCCGCGATGACGCGGCGCGGCGACACGTATGTGTGGGGCGCGGCGGGGCCGCTCGACTTCGACTGCTCCGGGCTGGTCGTCTGGGCGTACGCGCAGGAAGGCATCGCGCTGCCGCATTACACCGGCGACCTGTTCAACTCCGGAGTGCACGTCTCGCGCAACGACCTCGAGCCGGGCGACCTGGTGTTCTTCTTCCCCGACATCAGCCACGTGGGCCTGTACATCGGCAACGGGCTGATGGTCGACGCGCCCACGTTCGGCGTGCCGGTGCGGGTCGACCCGGTCTGGTGGGGCTCCTTCGTCGGCGCGGTCCGCATCCAGTAGGGAGCGGCGCGCGTAGTTTCATGGCGTTAACCGAGGTCGGCGTTCTTTTCGTAGACCAGGCGCAGGCCGATGAGCGTCAGCCACGGCTCGTGCGCGTCGATGACGCCCACCTCGTCGATGACCAGAGGCGCGAGGCCGCCGGTCGCGATGATCGTCACCTTGTCCGGGTCGTCCGGCGACAGCTCCCGTGCCATCCGCCTGGCGATCCCCTCCACCTGGGCGGCAAAACCGTAAATTATGCCGGACTGAAGCGATTCCACGGTGTTCTTGCCGATGACCCGCGGCGGCTTGGTCAGCTCCACCTTGAGCAGCTGCGCCGCCCGGCGCGACAGCGCGTCGACCGAGATTTCGATCCCGGGTGCCAATACGCCGCCCACGAATTCACCGTGCGCGCTGACCGCGTCGAAGTTCGTCGACGTGCCGAAGTCCACGACCACCGCGGGGCCACCGTACAAGTGCACGGCCGCGAGCGAGTTCATGATCCGGTCGCTGCCCACTTCTTTGGGGTTGTCGGTGCGTACCGGCACGCCGGTCTTCACGCCAGGCTCGACGATGATCGTGCGGATGCCGCTGTAATACCGCTTGCACATCTCCCGCATCTCATGCAGCACCGAAGGCACGGTGGAACACAGCGAGATTCCGTCTATGTCCTTCTCGGCGAACACCGCGCTGCGCGAGAGCAGCCCGTGCAGCACGACCGCGAGCTCGTCCGCGGTCCGGTCCGGCACCGTCGCCATCCGCCAGTGTTCGACGACCTGATCGCCGTCGAACACACCGAGCACCGTGTTGGTGTTCCCGATGTCAATGGTCAGCAGCATCCGGGCCTCCGGTCAGAGAGTCAGAACTCAATGCGCACGTTGTCGATCAGCCGCGTCGTTCCCACCCTGGCCGCCACGGCGAGCACCGCCGGCCCGCTGCCCGGATACGGCGCGAACGTCGAGGGGTCGACCAGTGAAAGGTAGTCCACCGCCACACCGGGCGCTTGCGCCAGCACCTGCCGCGCGGCCGCCAGCACGGCGTCGGATCCGGCCCACGCCGCCAGCGCCCCCGCGTGCAGCGCGCGTGGCAGCGCGCGGGCCGTCGCCCGGTCCGCGGCGGACAGGTATTTGTTCCGGCTCGACATCGCCAGGCCATCCTCGTCCCGCACCGTCGGCACGGGCGCGATCGTGACGCCGAGGTCGAGGTCGGCCACCATTCGCCGCACGATCGCAAGCTGCTGCGCGTCCTTCTCGCCGAACACCGCCACATCGGGGCGCACCAAACAGAACAGCTTCAGCACCACGGTCAGCACGCCGCCGAAGAACCCCGGCCGGAACGCTCCCTCAAGCACGGCGCCGGAAGGCCCAGGGTCGACGGTCACCACCGGCTGCCCGCCGGGATACATCTCGGCGGCGGACGGCGCGAATACCGCCGCCACGCCCTCCTCGGCGCACATCTTCAGGTCGTCGTCGAGCGTGCGCGGGTACCGGTCCAGGTCCTCCCCCGGCCCGAACTGCAACGGGTTGACGAACACCGACGCCACCACGGTCCCGTCGGCCGCGGCCGCCCGGGAGGCCGCGCGTAGCAGCGCGCGGTGCCCCTCGTGCAGCGCGCCCATCGTAGGGACCAGCACAACGGGAGCGCTGACCCGGGACCGGAACGAGGAGAGCTCCGCCCGGGTCCGCAGCAGTTGGGTCACGGACGGCCGCCAAGCACGTCGAGCAGCCGTTCCGCCTCGGTGGCGTCGAGGACCCCGGCGGCGAGCGCGCGATCCGCGGTCAGCCGCGCCAGCGCGATGTACGCGGCCCGGACCGACGGCGACGCGGCCAGCGCGTCGACGTGCGCGGCCACGGTGCCGGCGTCGCCGCGGGCCACCGGTCCGGTGAGGCCCGCGTCGCCGAACCGCAACGCGTTGTCCAGGGAGGCGCCGAGCAGCGGCCCGAGCAACCGGGACGGGTCGCCCACCCCGATCCCGGCGAGCAGTTCGCTCGCCGATGTGACGAGCGTGATCAGGTGGTTGGCGGCGAACGCGATCGCCGCGTGGTACTGCTCCCGATCGGCCTCGGCGATGAACACCGGCTCGCCGCCCATCTCGATGACCAGGACTTCGGCCGCCGGCCGCAGCACATCGGGCACGGTGACGCCGAAGCACAGCCCCTTGAGCCGGTCCACGTCCTCGTCCCGCCCGGTGAACGTCATGACCGGGTGCAGCGCCATCGGCAGCGCGCCGCGGCGCACGGCCGGCTCGAGGACCCCGATGCCGTGCCGGCCGCTCGCGTGCGCCAGCATCCGCCCGGCCACCGGCGCCTCGGTCGCGGCAAGCCCGGCGACCAGGCCGGGCAGCACGTCGTCAGGCACGGTGAGCAGCACCAGGTCCGCCTGCGCCACGACCGCGTCCGGTGACGCGATCACCGCGCCGGGAAAGCGCGCGGACGCCCGGGCGACGGAGGCCTCGGACACCGCGGACACCGCCACCACGTCGTGGCCCGCGCGGGCCAGCGCGACGCCAAGGGCCGAACCGGCCCGCCCGACGCCGATGACACCGACGGCGAGCCGTGCCGGGTGAGTGCTCTCAGTGGGCAAGCTGGTCTCCCCCTTTGCTGTTCCAGTCCATCGACGGGTACCGGACGAGGACCAGAATAGCCAGTGGCACCCCTAGTAAAGGCCGAGGGGAACCGCACCGTGCGAACAGAGACCAAAAACCCAGACAGCGACGCGACCCCGCCGGTGGT
>Ga0070741_10008366_pt1 | contig 20810 bp, 18 predicted proteins | sample Coa_R1_4_FD_66440 | JGI IMG/M metagenome (GOLD analysis project Ga0070741, IMG submission 66440) | Surface soil microbial communities from Centralia Pennsylvania, which are recovering from an underground coalmine fire - Coalmine... | ecosystem: Environmental > Terrestrial > Soil > Unclassified ...
GCCGAGGGCGCCGACGTGATCATGGTCAAGCCCGCGCTGCCCTACCTCGACGTGATCCGCGCGGTGCGCGAGCGCTTCCAGGTGCCGGTCGCGGCCTACAACGTCTCCGGCGAGTACGGGATGATCAAGGCGGCCGCCGCGCGCGGCTGGCTCGACGAGAGGCAGGCGGCGCTCGAGTCGCTGACGGCGATCAAGCGCGCGGGCGCCGACGTCCTGATCACGTACTGGGCTCGAGACCTCGCTTCGTGGCTCTGACGACGCGCTCCGAGCTCTGGCGGCGCGCCACGGCGCTGACCCCGGGCGGCGTCAACTCCCCGGTGCGTGCGATGCGCGCGGTCGGGCTCGACGAGCCCGTCTTCGTTCGCCGTGGCGAGGGCGCGTGGATCGAGGACGTGAACGGGGGCCGCTACGTCGACTGGGTCATGTCCTGGGGGCCGCTGATCTTCGGTCACGCCGATCCCGAGACGGTGGAGGCGGTCACGCGCGCGGCCGCGGCCGGAACGTCGTTCGGCGCGCCGACCGAGGCCGAGGTCGAGCTTGCCGCCGAGATCGTCGCCGCGGTGCCGTCGGTGGAGATGGTCCGGCTTGTCTCTTCGGGGACGGAGGCGTCGATGTCCGCGATCCGCCTGGCGCGGGCGGCGACGAAGCGCGACCGGATCCTCAAGTTCGCGGGCTGCTATCACGGCCATGTCGATTCGCTGCTCGCGAGCGCCGGGTCGGGCGTTGCGACGCTCGGCATCCCGTCCACGCCAGGGGTGCCTGCCGCCGTCGCCGCCGACACCGTCGTCTGCCCGTACAACGACGTCGACGCGGCCGCCGAGGCCGTGCTCCGGCACGGCGAGGACCTTGCCTGCATCCTCGTCGAGCCGGTCGCCGGGAACATGGGCGTCGTCCCGCCGGCGCCGGGGTTCCTCGAGGCGCTCCGCAAGCTCTGCGACGCGTCCGGGGCGCTGCTCGTCTTCGACGAGGTGATCACCGGCTTCCGCGTCGCGCGCGGCGGCGCGCAGGAGCTCTACGGCATCCGGCCCGACCTGACCATCCTCGGCAAGATCGTCGGCGGCGGGCTCCCGCTCGCGGCCTTCGGCGGGCGGGCCGAGCTGATGGAGCGTCTCGCGCCGGTCGGCGACGTCTACCAGGCAGGCACGCTCTCCGGGAATCCGCTCGCGACCGCCGCGGGTCTCTCCGTGCTGCGCCGGCTGCGCGATCCCGAGGTGTACGAGGAGCTCGAGCGGCGTGCGGCGCGTCTGGAGGAGGGACTTGCCCCCTTCGGCCAGGCCCAGCGTGTCGGCGCGATGCTGACCCTGTTCGCGACGGACAGCCGGGTGCGCAACTTCGACGACGCGCAGCGCTGCGACACAGAGCGCTACGCAGAGCTCTTCCGCCACCTGCTCGGGCAGGGCGTTTACGTTGCGCCGTCGCAGTTCGAGGCGATGTTCGTCTCGCTCGCGCACGGCGAAGAAGAGATCGACAGGACGATCGCGGCCGTTGGCAGTTTCGAGTCATAGCGTCTGGGATGCGATCGTCCTGGAGGCGGGCTTCGAAAGCCCGCTCTGGGGCGAGTGCGTCCTCCCCGACGAGGCACAGGAGCGCGTAGCGGTCTTCTCTGCCCTCGGTGAGGAACGGTTCGAGCTCGGCCTGGAGACGATCTACGAGGGCTACCTCATGCACTACGGCCGTCCGCGCCTCTTTGCGCCGCCGGATCGCGACAACGCGCTGCTTCTCGGCGACTACCTCTACGCGCACGGGCTCGTCCGGGTCGCCTCGTTCCACGAGGTGGAGGCGGTGTCGGACCTGGCGGAGCTGATCTCGCTCTGCGCCCAGCTTCGGGCCGCCAACGTCGACGGAGACGGCGCCGCCTGGGCCGCCAGCGCGGCGCTGCTCGGGCGGGGCAAGCTCGTCGTCGCCCGCGACGCGCTCCGCGTCGGCGGCGACCCGGACCCGCTGCTCGCGCTCGCGTACGAGGCGTCGGGCGCGGAGGCCGTCGACGGTGCCCTCGCCGCGCACCGCATACGCGTCGGTTAAAGTCCGCCGCTGATGGCCTCGATCGCGTTGACCCTCCTCGGCGACATCCAGACCGAGGGCCGCGACGTCGTGATCGGCATGCTGATCGTCGGTCTGATCATCGTCGGCGTGATCGCCCTCGGCGAGGTGACGCACTACCTCGGCCAGCGCCGCCGCTCCCGCTAGAGGCTGAGTCTCTCGAGCGCTTCCCGCACGGCGCGCGCGAGCGCGGGCTCGACCGGGCCGGGCTCGTAGCCGAGATCCCGGCGCGCCTTGTGGGACGAGAAGTACATCGGCAGCCGGGCGAGCGCGACTTCCTCGGCGTTGGCTACACCGGCTCGCGCCAGTGCCTGCGCGGCCGCGTAGGGCACGCGGAGGCGCGACCGTGGGCGGCCGGCAAGGTCGGCGATCGCCCAGAAGAGCTCGCGCAGCGTGAGGTCGACGCCGCCGAGCAGATAGCGCTCCCCGCGGCGGCCCCGCTCCCATGCGAGCAGGTGCCCGCGGGCGACGTCGCGGACGTCGACGACGTTGACGCCGGTATCGAGGTAGCCGCGGTAGCGCCCGGTGGCGACGCCCTCGACCATCCGCCCGGTCGGCGTCGGAAAGCGGTCGCCCTCGCCCACCGGGGTCGTCGGGTTGACGACGACCGCGTCGAGCCCGTCCCGGGCAGCCGCGAGGACGATTCGCTCCGCCTCGAGCTTCGTCCGCTTGTACGGGACGGAGAGTTCGTAGGCCGGCGGCTCGTCGTCCTCGGTGGCCGGACGGCCGGAGACGGGCCCGCAGGTCCCGCAGGTGGAGGTGTGGACGAGCCTGCGCACTCGGAGCTCCCGGCACAGCTCGACGACGACGCGCGTCCCCTCGACGTTGACCCGCTCGTGCTCGGAAGCCGGCGCGTCGTACGAGTACAGCGCCGCGAGGTGGAAGACCGCGTCGCAGCCGTTCATCGCGCTCCGGAGCCGCTCGCGGTCGAGGAGGTCGATCCACTCGTCCCGCACGTCGTGCCCTGCCTCGCGCAGCTCCCGCGAGACGTGTCCGCCGATGAATCCGCTCGCGCCGGTCACGTAAACGCGCATCTGGCGCATCATGCAGGCGTGCGCGATCTTCCGGCGGGCACCGTGACGTTCCTCTTCACCGACGTCGAGGGCTCGACGCGGTTGCTGCACGAACTCGGAGCCGAGCAGTACGCAGCAGCGCTCCACGAGCATCGCCGCGTGCTGCGCGAGTGCTTCGGGAGGCACGAGGGGACCGAAGTCGACACGCAGGGCGACGCGTTCTTCGTCGCGTTCCCGTCGGCCGAGGCAGCCGTCGCTGCGGCGTACGACGCGCAGGAAGAGCTGGCCGCCGGCCCGATCGTCGTCCGCATGGGGCTGCACACGGGCCGCCCGCACGTGACCGGCGACGGCTATGTGGGGGAGGACGTGCATCTCGGGGCGCGCGTCGCGGCGGCAGGTCACGGTGGCCAGGTGCTGCTCACGGCGGCGACGCGGGAGCTCGTTGCGGCCGAGGTGACGGATCTGGGCGAGCACCGGCTGAAGGATTTCGACGCGGCCTTGGCGATCTTCCAGCTCGGCGACGAGCGCTTCCCGCCGCTGAAGACGATCTCGAACACGAACCTGCCGCACCCGGCCTCGTCGTTCGTCGGCCGGGAGCGGGAGGTCGGCGAGGTCGTCACCGCGCTGCACGGGGCAAGGCTCGTCACGCTGACCGGGCCCGGCGGATCCGGCAAGACCAGGCTCTCGATCGAGGCCGCTGCCGAGCTCGTCGGCGACTTCAAGGCCGGGGTCTTCTGGGTCGGGCTCGCGACGCTCCACGACCCGTCGCTCGTCGTCGACACGATCGCGAAGTCGCTCGGCGCAAAAGGCGGTCTCGCCGAGCACGTCGGCGACCGGGAGATGCTGCTGCTCCTCGACAACTTCGAACAGGTGGTCGAGGCCGCGCCCGAGCTGTCGCAGGTGCTGGAGGCGTGCCCGAACCTGCGACTGCTGGTGACGAGCCGGGAGCTCCTGCGGATCCAGGGCGAGGTCGAGTATCCGGTGCTGCCGCTGGCGGAGCCGGACGCGGTCGAGCTGTTCTGCACCCGTTCGCGGCTGGACCCGGACGACGCGGTCGCCGAGCTCTGCCGGCGGCTCGACAACCTGCCGCTGGCGGTCGAGCTCGCCGCCGCTCGCACGGCAGTGCTGTCTCCGGCGCAGATCCTCGATCGGCTGTCGCGGCGCCTCGACCTCCTCAAGGGCGGCCGCGACGTCGACGCGCGTCAGCAAACTCTGCGGGCGACGATCGAGTGGTCCCACGAGTTGCTCTCTGAGGAGGAACGGGAGCTGTTCGCGGGCCTCGCCGTCTTTGCAGGCGGATGCACGGTCGAGGCGGCGGAAGCGGTTTGCGGCGCCGACCTGGACACGCTCCAGGGGCTCGTCGAGAAGAGCCTGGTTCGGCATACCGAAGGCCGCTTCTGGATGCTCGAGACGATCCGCGAGTACGCGGCCGAGCGCCTGGAGGCTTCCGAGGAGGGCGACGCGATCCCGCGGCGCCTGGCCGAGTGGCTGATCGACATGGCCGCCTCGGCGAACTTCTCGCTCGAGTCCGAGGGCGTGGAGCGGTACGACCTCGTCGTCCCGGAGCTGCCCAACCTCCGCGACGTCATGCAGTGGGCGATCGAGGAGGACCCGGAACTCGGCGCCCGGCTGCTGCTTTCCATCGAGCAGTTCTGGGTCTTCACGAGCCCCTTCGAGGCGAGGCAGTGGCTGAAGGAGCTCCTCGCGCGCGGGCCGTATGCGGACACGGAGCAGGCGAAGCTGCTCGCGATCTACGGGGGCCTGACCTTCATCGTCGGCGAGGTCGAGGAGGGCGGCCGCTACCACCGCGAGGCGACGGAGATCTTCCGGAGGCTCGACGACGACCGTCGTCTGTCGTTGATGCTGGCGCGTCTCGGCGTCGACGCGAACATCCGGGGCGATCAGAAGCGGGCGCGCGAGCTGTGCGACGAGGCGCTGGCGCTGGCCCGCCCGCTCGGGTTCCGGAAGGCAATCGCCCAGGCGCTTCTCGCCCTCGCGTACGTGGAGAGGGCCGAGGGGCGGCCGGCCGAGTCGGTGAGGCTCGCCGACGAAGCTGCGGATCGGGCGAAGGAGATCGGATGGGGCTGGTGGGAGGCGGGCTCCCTGATTCACGCCACCGACAGCGCGTTCGAGGTGTACGGCCCGCTCGGGGACGGTGGCCGCGCGCGGCGCTGTCTTGCCGCAGCCCACGCCATCGGAGATCGCGCCCACTCGGTCTACGCGCTCGCGTACCTCGCCTGGGCTGCTGCCGAGGCAAAGGACGCCACCCGCGCCGGCCGGCTGTGGGGGGCGATCGAGGGTGAGATGGAACGCGGCCCGATCGGGCAGTGGGAACGGGAATACGAGGATTACGCCCAGCATCTCCTCGCCGTCGCGGGGCCGGAGTTCGAGGAAGGCCGCGCCGAGGGCCGGCGGCTCACGCTCGACGAGGCCGCGGCGGAGGCGCTCTCCGTAGACTCGCCGTCGTGAGCCCTCCCCGCGACCTTCGAGACTGGATCAGGCTTCTCGAGCGCGAGAACGAGCTCGTGCGCGTCTCCGTGGAGGTCGATCCCGACCTCGAGATCACCGAGATCGTCGACCGCACCGTCAAGGCGGGCGGGCCGGCGCTGCTCTTCGAGCACCCCAAGGGCTCCGAGCACCAGCTCCTGATCAACCAGTTCGGCACCGAGCGGCGCATGTGCCTCGCCTTCGGGGCGGGGAGCCTGGACGAGGTGGCGACGCGGCTGCAGTCCGTGATCGAGATGCAGCCGCCGCAGGGGCTCGTCGAGAAGGTGAAGGGTCTGGCGAAGCTGAAGTCGATCGCCGATTCGATGCCGAAGTCCGTGCGGAGCGGCCCGGCGCACGAGGTCGTCCTCACCGGCGACGACGTGAACCTCGACCTGCTGCCGATCCAGCGCTGCTGGCCGGGCGACCCGGCGCCGTTCATCACGCTGCCGGCGGTGATCACGAAGGACCCGCGCAACGGAACGCGGAATGTCGGGATGTACCGGATGCAGAAGATCGACCGCCGCTCGACGTTCATGCACTGGCAGGTGCACAAGGACGGGCGGATGGACTATCTGGCGACGGACGGGCGCCTCGAGGTCGCCGTCGCGCTCGGCCTCGACCCCGTGACCGCCTACTCGGCGAGCGCACCGCTGCCGAAGCACATCGACGAGCTGATGCTCGCCGGCTTCCTGCGCGGCGAGCCCGTGGAGCTCGTCCGAGCGAAGACGGTCGACATCGAAGTGCCTGCAAATGCCGAGATCGTCCTCGAGGGCTACGTCGAGACGGGCGACGAGGGCATCGAGGGCCCGTTCGGCGACCACACCGGTTACTACTCGCCCGCGGAACCGTTCCCGGTCTTCCACGTCACGGCGATGACGATGCGGCGCGACGCGATCTACCCGTCGATCGTCGTCGGGAAGCCGCCGGCCGAGGACGCCTGGCTCGGCAAGGCCACGGAGCGGATCTTCCTGCCCGCGATCAGGATGAGCGTGCCCGAGATCGTCGACTACGACCTGCCCGTCGCGGGGGTCTTCCACGGCTGCGCGATCGTCTCGATCCGGAAGGCCTATCCCGGGCACGCGCAGAAGGTCATGCACGCGATCTGGGGCCTCGGCCTGCTGAGCCTGACCAAGTCGGTCGTCGTCGTCGACGAGCACGTGAACGTCCACGACTACGACGACGTGTTCTTCCGCGTCTGCGCGAACGTCGACCCCAAGCGCGACGTGATGCTGACCGAGGGGCCGCTCGACCAGCTCGACCACGCACCGACGATCCCCTGTTACGGCGGCAAGCTCGGCATCGACGCGACCCACAAGAGCCCGGCGGAGGGCGCGCGAGAGTGGCCGGAGGAGATCCGGATGAGCGACGAGATCAAGGCGCGCGTCGACGCGCGCTGGACCGAGTACGGCATCCGCGGGTAGGCCGCCCGTACGGCCGCACCGCCCGTCTATAGTCCCGGTCGGTGCAGGAGCCGAGCGGTCACAAGCCCGAGTCGTCCGGCCAGACTGTGTGGCCGATCGGTGTCGCCATCGGCATCTCGTGCGTGCTGGCGGGGCTGATCATCAGCTGGTGGGTCGTGGCCATCGGCGGCGGGATCGCGCTCGTCTTCGGATTCCTGTGGCTGAGCGACCTCGCCGGGCATCCGATCGCGCGCCGGCCGGCAGGGCCGCCTGCCCCCGCGGCGCCGGGCCCGCCCGCGGCGGCGCGCCACTACGAGGCGCCGGCGACGACGCGCACGGGGTTCCTCAGCCTGGCGACGCTCGGCCTCGGCGGCGTGATCGGCGCGCTCGTCTCGATCCCGCCGGTCTTCCTCGCGCTGATCCCGCCGTTCCTCAAGCAGAACAAGAAGCCGGTCGACATCGGGCCGCTCTCGCAGTTCCCGGTCGGCCAGTGGGTGATCACGAACTTCCTGCTCGTTCCCTCCGAGGGCCCCGTCTCGAAGCGCACGGCGTACATCAGGAACAACGGCTTCCTCGGAAGCCAGCCGAGCTTCACGATCATCTCGAACCGCTGCGCGCACCTCGGCTGCCCGGTGCAGCCGCTCGGCCTCGTCCAGCCGACCCAGGCCAAGACGATCTCGACGTCGGCCGGTGAGTCGGTGACGACGACGCCCGTGATCGCGGTCTCCGGCTTCAGCTGCCCCTGCCACGGGGGCGCCTACGACACCGAGGGCAACCGCACCGCCGGGCCGCCCGTGCGCGGCCTCGACCGCTACGAGTTCTCGATCAAGAACGGCCACCTGATCCTGGGCCGGAACTACAGCGTCGCGTCCGTCACGGGCTCCGGAGCGAACGCGAAGATCAACAAGTACGACCTCACCGGTCCCGGCCAGCACGTCGACGGCTGGGAGCAGATCTTCTACCCGATCCAGCCCCCCCACTGATGGCCGTCGCCCGCCCACCCATGTCCCGGCGCAAGCAGCTCGAGGCGCTCGCCCTCTACCCGCTCGACTGGCTGGAGGAGCGCTCCGGCCTCGTCGGCGCCGTCCGCTACTTCCTCTTCCGGAAGGTCCCGGGGGACATCAACTGGTTCCAGACGCTCGGCTCGGCGACGCTGACCGCGTTCCTCGTCCAGGCGATCACCGGCGTGATCCTGGCGATGTACTACAAGCCGGACCCGAACTCGGCGTACGAGTCGATCAAGCACATCACGAACGACGTGACGCTCGGCTGGCTCGTCCGCGGCATGCACCGCTGGGGCGCCAGCCTGTTCATCATCCTGATGTTCTTCCACATGGCGCGCGTGTTCCTGTTCGGCGCGTACAAGTACCCGCGCGAGCTGAACTGGATCATCGGCGTGCTGCTGCTCGTGCTGGGGATGCTCGAGGGCTTCACCGGCTACCTGCTGCCGTGGGACCAGACCGCGTACTGGGCGACGGTCGTCGGGATCAACCTGAACGGGACAGGGCCGATCATCGGGCCCTTCCTCGCCTCCGTCTTACGAGGCGGCGCCGAGATCGGGCCTGACACGCTCGCGCGCTTCTACTCGATCCACATGCTGATCATCCCGGGCGCGATCTTCGCGCTGATCGGGCTGCACCTGTACCTCGTGATCCGGCTCGGCGTGACGTCGCCGCCGTGGTCGAAGACGGCCGCGGGCGCTGCCTGGATCGAGGACGAGGAGGAGGACACGGGGGCGCGGAAGGGGCTCGTCCGGCCGGCGCCGCGAGAGGGTGCGGCGAAGTGAGCTCGATCGAGGAACGCCGCGCGCTGTTCGCGAAGTACAAGGACGACGTCAAGAAGCGAGGGAAGCCGTTCTTCCCGAACGCGATGTTCCACGACACGGTGATGAGCCTGGTCGTCGTGTGCATCATCATCGGGCTCGCGATCATCTGGAAGGAGACGGCGACCGGCAGCCCGCCGACCGGGCTCCTCGGAAAGGTCTACGACGCCAAGGCCGACCCGGGCACGTTCTCGTTCGTCCCGCGGCCCGACTGGTACTTCTACTTCCTCTTCTACCTGCTGCGGATCTTCAAGTGGCCGGACTCGGTCATCCTCGGCACGATCGGCATCCCGACGATCGGGCTCGTGCTGCTCCTGGCGGTGCCGTTCGTCGACCGGCGCACGGAACGGCGGCTGTCGCGGCGGCCGGTCGCGGTGGTCGCGTCGATCCTGGTCGTGATCTCGATGGCCGTGCTGACGTGGAAGGGCGCGACGGCGACCGAGTCGCTCGCGAGCGAGAACGTGAAGAAGGTGCCGGGCTGGATTCAGCACCAGCACATCACGTCCGCGAAGGCGAAGCAGGGCGCGAGCCTGTTCGCCCAGATCGGCTGCCTGAACTGCCACTCGTACCTCGGCACGGGCGGCGGCTACGCGGGCGCGCCGGATCTTTCGGCAGAAGGCTCGAAGGGCAAGGGCGTCGCCTTCCAGATCAGCCACCTCAAGTGCCCGTCGTGCGTGAACCCCGGCTCGCCGATGCCGCAGTTCGGCGCGCTCGGCCAGCAGCGCCTGACGCTGCTCGCGAACTTCCTCGAAGCGTCCAAGGGCGGCAAGTAGCGCGCCGTCAGCCCCCGGAGTGGCTGCGCTGGGCGAGGCAGTAGCGTAGACGGCTCTCCGCGTCGCGCTTCGGCGCGGGGTAGGCGGTCGCGTCGGCGATGAGAAGCGCGCGCAGGGTGGCATTCGCGTCGATCTCGGTGTCCACCCTGACCCGCTCTTCGTGGGTCTTCGCTGCGAGGAGCAGCCGGGCGTTCTCGACCGCTTCGAGCCGCCAGGCTGCGATCACCTTGCCGATCTGCCGGGGGTCGCCGACGTTCCCGAGCTTCAGCTGCCCGATCTTCTGCGAGCCCACGGCCCGCTCGAGCTGGTCGAGGTCGCGCACCCTGGGGTCGAACAGGTGCGCGACGCCGGCCAGCGCCGGCCCTTGCGAGCGGGCGATGTCCTTGTTGACCGCGAGCACGTCCGGGACTGCGTCGCGGCCGTCCGGCAGGAGGAGCCCGACCGCGGCGAGCGAGTACGGGAGGTCGCGCGAGATGTGCGCGTTCATGCCGAGGAGGAGGTCGCCGAGCGCCGTGACGCGATGGGACTGCGCTGCCGAGAACGCGATCCGCCAGGCGCGTGGCACCCGGTCCCGGTGGCCGAGGCGCCATTCGTCGATCGCCCGGAAGTAGAGGGTGGCGAAGACCGAGTCGAGGTGGGCGACGTAGGCGGGGCTGTCGTAGCGCTTCGCCCGCACGCTCGCCCGAACCTCCTCGGAGACCTGCCGGTACATGAACGCGAACGGCGCGAGGTCGCTGCAGCCCGCCGCGAGGCGGTCGAACCGCTGCGTCATCTCGCCCACGACCTCGTCCATGCATGCCGGAGTCCCTGCCGTGCAGGCGTTCCGCGAGCGCGGATTCGTCCTGGCCCGAAGCCCGCCGAGCATCGCGGTCCACTGCGGCGACGACCAGTGGCCGACGGCGCTCACCGGAGGCCACGCAGCCAGGGGCTCGCTCTGTCCGCAGCCGGCGCAGGCGACGGCGATCGGGACGGCGAGGAGGCTCAGGACCAGGCGGCGCACGTTCAGCGGAGTCGACGCCCCGCATCGTCGCGACGGAGCGCAAGGCCCGTGCCGAGCGCCAGCGTGAGGGTCAGGCCGAGCAGGGCGCCGCCCGCGGTCAGCCACGCTCCCGGATCGTGGTCCCAGCGAGGGTCTCCGCGGTCGCCCTGGTGGACGGCGCGGAAGAGCGGTGTTGGATTGTCCACGTTGACGGAGTCGACCCGGGTCAGGACGCCGGTGACCGCCTGGAGGTCGTTGAGGTCGATGGTCGAGGCCATGCCCGAGAAGCCCCATTGCGTGCTGGCGACGTAGCCGAGCTGGTTGAGCACCGGCCGTCGGCCGATCTGCGGGAAGATCGAGCCCAGCGAGAGCACGAGCAGGAGCACGAGCACGATCGGGAGCACGGTCACCGCGCGGTCGGTCGTTCCCGCGGCCGCCGAGACGAAGAGGCCGAGAGCCATCGCGGCAAGACCGGCGAGGGCGCTCGCGGCGATCAGCTCGCCGAGCGGCCAGCCGGTGAGAGCACCGTCTCCGGAGGTCCCCTGACGGCTGGTCGCGATCGCGACCAGGACCGCGGACTGGGCCACGGTTATGACGCCGAGAACGGCCACCTTCGACGCGACGTATGCGGACAGCGAGAGCCCCGCGACGCGCTCTCGGCGGTAGATCGGAAGCTCCTTCGCGATCTCCCTGATCGCGTTCGACATGCCGAGCCAGCTCGTGCCGAGGACGATTACGAGGAGAACGAGGCTGGCCTGCGAGATCAGCCGGAACTCCGACGGGGGAGCCGGGCTCAACTGGTGCGAGGGGAGCGCCGCCAGCATCAGGAGGCCGAGCAGCGGCGCCTGCAGCAGCATCAGGGCCAGGTTCCGTCGGTCCGCGGCGAGCACGGCGGCGTACCTGAGTGAGAGCGTGGCGAACTGACGCCAGCGGCCGCGAATGCCGTGCGGCACGTGCAGGTGCGTCGGCTCGGGCTCGTCTGCCGGCGGAGCCGCCTCCCGCTGGACGTACTGCTCGTAGTACTCGTGCTGCTTGAACCGCTCGTTCCACGCGGTTTCGGGCGTCTCGGACAGCGTCCGGAAGACGTCCGCGAGGTCGTCCCTGTCGAAGTACGCCGCGGCGAGCTGCGGAGGCCCGAAATACGCCATCTGCCCGTCCCGGGAGAGGATCAACAAGCGGTCGCAGAGGCGCAGGCTCTGCATCGTGTGCGTGACCACGACGACCGTTCGGCCGCCGTCGGCGAGCTGCCTGCAGAGCTCCATCAGCGAGCGCTCGTAGTGCGGGTCGAGCCCCGAGGTGGCCTCGTCGAGAAACAGGAGCGACGGCTTGGCCAGCAGCTCGAGCGCGACGTTGACGCGCTTCCGCTGTCCGCCCGAGAGTCTGCCGATGCGCACCGACTCGCGATGGGAGAGGTCGAGCTCGGCCATCACCTCCTCGACCCGGCGCCGCCGCTCTGCGCGCTCGACGTCGGGCGGGAAGCGGAGGTCGGCCGCGTACTCGAGCGCGCGCCGCACCGTCAGATCCCTGTGGACGATGTCGTCCTGCGGGACGTAGCCGATGCGCCGCCGCAGAGCGTCGTAGTTTGCGTAGAGGCTCCTGTGGTCGTAGAGCACGTCTCCCTCCGTGGCGACCACGAGGCCGGCGAGCGCCTTCACCAGGGTCGACTTACCGGCCCCGGAAGGCCCGACGATGCCGAGCATCGTGCGGGCGTCGAGGGAGAACTCGACGTCGTCGACGAGCAACTGCCCCGTCGAGAGGCGCACCTTAAGGCCCGACGCCGCAAACGCGATCTCTCCGGTGTCGACCTCTTCCTCGAGCCACCCTCCCGAGAGCCGGTACGAGTGGGAGCCGACCATCACGACGTCGTGCTCCTGCAGGACGACCCGCTCGACGCGGTGCCCGTTGACGTAGGTCCCGTTGTAGCTCTCGAGGTCGACCACCTCGATCGAGCCGTCCTTCCGCTTGCGGAGCTCGGCGTGCCGCCGCGAGACGAGGAGGTCTTCGACGACGAGATCGCTGTCCGGATCGCGGCCGACGCGCATCACGTCGTGCTCGATCGCGTGCCGGCGGGCCGCGGCCGGCCGCACGCGCGCAGCCTTCGCAAGCGAGGCGAAGTCGACGGTCTGGAAGCGCCCCGCGTCGTCCTCGCCCGGCCTGACCTCGAGCTCGGCGCCGGTCCCGAGCACGCCGAGATGGAGGCGCAGTGCCCGGTCGACCTTCAGGCGCTCGACCTGGCGGCCCTCGTGGTAGACCCGCTGGGCATCGAGTGCCTCGAGCGTCCAGCCGTCCTCGCCGTGTCGCAGGACGAGGTGACGGTCACCGACGCCGGCTCCGACCGGGCGTATGAAGCACCCCGGCTCTCGTCCGACGACGATCTCGGGAAGGCCGGGCCCGAACACGGCCGTCCGCCCGTCGACGCTCACCTGGATGCGCGTCCGGTCCACAGGCGACCCTACGACGGACGAGGCCGGTAGCGCAAATCCGTCAAACGCCGTACGCTCGTTCAGATGACGGGCGTGGACTCCGCCGCCGCACCCGCGCTCGGCGGGGCGCGGCTCGGTCGCTACGAGGTCGAAGCGAGCCTCAGCGGCGGAGCCATGGGCTCCGTCTACCGCGCCCACGACGTGGAGACCGGCACGCGCGTCGTCCTGAAGCGCGTGCACCCCGACGGCCAGTCGGGCGGGTTCAACCTCACCGCCTGCCAGACCGAAGCGCGGCTCCTGACCTTCCTGCGCCACCCGCGGGTCGCCGTGGTCATCGACCATTTCCAGGATCCGGACGGCGGTTACACGCTCGTGACCGAGTGGGTCGAGGGCTCGGACCTCCAGCGGGCGCTCTGGGACCGGGGGAAGCCGGGCCTGCCGGTCGCGGAGGTGCTCGAGCGCGCACGCGAGGCGTGCGAGGCGCTCGCCTACATCCACTCGCAGCAGGTCGTGCACGCCGACGTCAAGCCGGCCAACATCGTCTGCGGCAACGACGGCGGCGTACTCGTCGACTTCGGGCTCGCCGTGCAGGTCGGGGAGTTCGACGGGCCGAATGCAGCCACCGGCGGGACGGCGCGCTTCATGGCGCCCGAGGTCTTCGCGGGCGATCCGCCGACACCGCGGAGCGACGTCTACAGCCTCGCCGCGACGATCTGGCACCTCGCGTCGGGAATGCCGCCCGTGTACGGCGAGGACACGCCGCTCGCCGAGACCGTCCCGGGGGTCTCGAAGCGGCTCGAGCAGGCGCTGCGTGCCGGTCTCGAGCTTCACCCCGAGCACCGGATCTCTTCCGCCGAGGAGTTCGCAGCCGAGCTCGGGATGCCGCTCGGCGAGAAGCGCGGCGCCTCGCTCGCTCTCAGCGTCGACGACCCCGGCGCGCCGCGGGAGCTGATCGAGGCAGTCGTACGGACGGCGGCCGCCGTCTTCGAGGCGGCGTCCGTCTCGATCGCGCTCGCCGACCCGGGCACCGGCGAGCTTCGGTACGTCGCAGTCTGGGGCGCCGTGGCGAAGGAGGTGCTCGACGTTCGCGTGCCGGCAGGCCGCGGGATCGTCGGCGCCGCGGTCGCGAGCGGCCTCCCGGAGGTCGTCCCGAGCTGCGCGAACGACCCGCGCTTCGCCCGGAACGTGGCCGGCGCGATCGGCTACATGCCGCTCACGATGCTCGTCGTCCCGCTGCTGCGCGGCGATCTCTGCCTCGGCGCCCTGCAGATCGTCGACCGGCGCGACGGCGGGGTCTACGGCGTCGCCGACCTTCCCCGGGCCGTCCTGTTCGGGGAGCTCACCGCGGCCGCGCTCGAGTGACCCTCGGAGATCTGGCGGCCCGTGCGCCGCGGCGCACGCTTGCCGCTGTCGCCGCGTACGCCGTCGTCGCCGCCGTCTTCGGGCTCGGGACCCCGGGGCTGCTCGGCCGCGGCTCGAACGACTTCGTCGCGTACGGAAGCCAGAGCCTCCGCGCCGAGCGGGCCGTCGAATCGGGGACCGGTCTCTCCGCTTCGCCCCAGGTGCTCGTCCTCGTCGACCGGCCGACGGCAGAGCGGCTCGCCCGCGTCGTCGCCGCGATCCGGTCCGAGCCGGTCTTCCCAGTGACCACCCCGCCGCTTCGATCGCGGGACGGCAAGGAAGCCCTGGTCGCTGCGTACGCGCGCGCCAGCGTGTCGCAACACGTCTGGCGCGACGCCGCGGTGCGCGTCGACAACCGGCTCGCGGCCGTCCCGGGCGTCGCGATGGGCGGCTCGGCGCTCGCGACCGTCCAGGTGAACCGCCAGATCCAGCACGACCTGACCTTCGCCGAGGAGATCGCGTTTCCGGTGCTCTTCCTGCTCGCGCTCTGGGTCTTCCGAAGCCTGGTGGCAGCCGTTCTGCCGCTGATCTGCGGTGCGCTGACCTTCCTCGGTGGCCTCCTCCTCCTTCGTGTCGTCGACCTCGTGATGCCGGTCTCGACGTACGCGCTGAACATCGTCACCGGCATCGCCCTCGGGCTCGGGATCGACTACAGCCTCCTCCTCGTCTCGCGCTACCGCGAAGAGCTGGCGCGCCGGGGCCCGGGCTTCGACGCGATTCGCCGGACGATGGCGACCGCCGGGCGCACGGTCGCGTTCAGCACTGTGACCGTGGCGGCCGCGATCGCGACGCTGGCGATCTTCCCGCTCGGCTTCATGCGGTCGATGGGCATCGCCGGCGGGCTCGTGGCGCCGCTCGCGGGGCTCGTCTCGCTGACCGTGCTGCCTGCCATCTTCGCCCTGCTCGGGGACCGCGTGAACGCGCTTTCGCCGCGACGCTGGCAGCGGGCGGCCGAGCGCACGGCGCGCGGGGAGCACGGCGGTTGGTACCGCTTCGCGCAAGCGTTGATGCGACGGCCTGTACCCGTGGCGATCGCGGCGACGGTCCTGCTGCTCGTTTGCTCGGTGCCCTTCCGCTCGATGCACTTGACGGGGGTTGCCGCCTCGGTGCTGCCGCCGAAGGTCTCCTCGCGGATCGTCGACACGGCCCTGCAGCGCGACTTCCCGACGGCCGTCGTCACGCCCGTCTACGCCGTCCTACATGGGACGGAGGCGGACGCTCGCGCCTACGCGGCCGACGTCCGTGCTCCGATCGTCGCGGCGCCGCTCGAGCTCCGCCCGAACCTCTGGGAGGTACGGGCGACCTCGGGCAAGCGATTCCTCGACGCCGCGTCGCAGCGCCTCGTCCGGGAGATGCGCGCTTCGCCGAAACGGCCGCTCGTCGGCGGCGCGACCGCGCAGTTCCTCGACCAGAGACACACGCTCGGCGAGATGCTGCCGATCGCCGGAAGCCTGCTCTGCGTCGTGACGTTTCTGCTGCTCTGGGCGGCGACGCGCTCGCTCGTCCTCCCGCTGAAGGCGTTGCTGATGAACGCCCTGACGCTGTCCGCGACGTTCGGGATCCTCGTGTTCGTCTTCCAGGACGGCCGCCTCGAGGGGCTGCTCGACTACCGGAGCGAGGGCGCGCTCGAGCTGACGCAACCGGTCGTGCTGTTTGCGGTCGCCTTCGGGCTCGCGACCGACTATGGCATCTTCCTGCTCACGCGGATCAGGGAGGCGTGGGAGTCGGGGGCCTCCGGGCGGGAAGCGGTCGCGATCGGCCTCGAGCGCACCGGCCGCATCATCACCGCAGCCGCAGCGCTCTTCTGCATCGCCGTCGGGGCGTTTGCGACCTCGCAGATCGTCGTGGTCAAGGAGATCGGGATCGGGGTCGCGCTTGCCGTGCTGATCGACGCCTCGGTCGTGCGAGCGCTCCTCGTGCCGTCGCTGATGGCGATCCTCGGACGCTGGAACTGGTGGCCTTCGAGCCGCTCCGCGTGGAAGGACGGACCCCTCGCTGCCGAGGCCACAAGCGATGGTTAGGCTCTCTTTGTGAACGTCTTCCTCGGCATCACGGGAGCTTCGGGCGCGCCCTACGCGGCGCGGTTGCTCGAGGCGCTGGCCGGGGCCGACTGCGAGGTCGGCGTGTGCGCTTCGAACGCGGCGATCGAGGTGCTGGCGACGGAGCTGTACGGCGACGCGCGGCTCTCGCGCGACGAGACTCTGGCCCGGTTCCTCGAGCACGCCGGCTCCGGGCGCGTGACGCTGTACGACGAGCGGGACTGGCGGGCGCCGTACGCGAGCGGCTCGGCACGGGTCGACGCGTACGTGATCTGCCCGTGCTCGATGGGGACCCTGGGGGCGATCTCGTCCGGGGTGATGTCGAACCTCATCCAGCGAGCCGCGAGCGTGGCGCTGAAGGAGGGCCGGAAGCTCGTCGTCATGCCCCGCGAGACACCGCTTTCCGACATCCATCTCGAGAACATGCTGCGGGTGCGCCGCGCCGGCGCGACGATCCTCTTCCTGGCGCCGGGCTTCTACCACGGCGCGGAGACCGTCGACGACCTCGTCGACTTCATCGTCGCCCGGGCGATCGACCAGCTCGGGCTCGAGCACGCGCTGACGCGCCGCTGGGGGCAAGAGTGAGTGTGGAGACAGGCAGGCTCGCGCCGACCGAGGTGCGGTCGATGTTCGACCGCATCGCTCCGGTCTACGACGCGATGAACCGCGTGATGACCGCCGGGCTCGACCAGCGCTGGCGCCGTGAGACCGTGAAGGCGGTCGTCCGCCCCGGCGACCGGGTGCTCGACGCGTGCTGCGGTACCGGCGACCTGGCGGTCGCCGCGCTGAAGGCCGGCGCGCGCGAGGTCGTGGGCCTCGACTTCTCGCCGCGCATGCTCGAGCGCGCTCGGAGAAAGCAACAGACTGTTACTTGGCTCGAAGGCGACGTGCTCGCGCTGCCGTTTGGGGATTCGGAGTTCGACTCGGCGACGGTCGGATTCGGAGTTCGCAACGTGTCCGATCTCGCGGCGGCGATCGCGGAGCTCCGGCGCGTGCTCGAGCAGGGCGGACGGCTCGGCATCCTCGAGATCACGACGCCGACCGGGTTCCTCGCCCCCTTCTACCGGCTCTGGTTCGACCGGGTCGTGCCGTTGCTGGGAAAACTCCTGAAGGGCGGCTCCGCGTACACGTATCTGCCGGCGAGCGTCCGCCGGTTTCCCGGCCCCGAGGAGCTGAAGAGGCTGATGGAGCAGGCGGGCTTCGAGCAGGTCGCGTACCGCACGTTCGCGGGCGGGATCGTCGCGCTGCACAGTGGAGTCGCGAGGTGACCGCACTGGCTGCGATCCGCGACGCGCCCGGGCTCGAGAGCTACCTCGACGAGCTCGAGGAGCGGCTCCAGGACACGGTCGCGAGCCATCCCGGCGTCGTCGCCGCGGTCGGCGCCGACGCTCTTTCGGCGGGCGGCAAGCGCATGAGGCCGATGCTGGTCTTCCTCGCGTCCCGCCCCGAGACGCCGCCGCCGCTCGCGGCGGGAGTCGCGGTCGAGCTGATCCACATGGCGACCCTCGTCCACGACGACCTGATCGACGGCGCGCAGTTCCGCCGCGGCCGCGCGGCCGCCTGGGCCGAGTACGGGCCGGAGGCGGCGAGGGCGGCCGGCGACTACCTGTTCGCGCGCGCATTCGCCGAGCTCTCGGCGGCCGGTGACCCGTGGGCCGTCGCGACGCTCGCCGAGGCGACCCTTTGCCTCGCCCGTGGCGAGGCGCTGCAGCGGCGCCAGACGCACGACCCGGACACGACTGTGGAGAGCTACCTCGAGCGCTGCGCGCTCAAGACGGCGAAGCTGTTCGAAGCGGCGTGCCTGCTCGGCTCGCACGGTCGCGACCCTGCGCTCGGGCACTTCGGCCTCGCGCTCGGCATCGCCTTCCAGATCACCGACGACATCCTCGACTGCACCGGCGACGGGCTCGAGACGGGGAAGATCGCCGGCGTCGACCTGCGCGAGGGCACTCCCACACTGCCGCTGCTGCTGGCCGCGCGCGAGGACGAGTCCGTGCGGGCCGCCCTCGCCGGCGGGCCCGTGGACGGCGCGCTCGTCCGCGTCGCGGGCACGACCGCGCTCCCCCGGTCGCGCGCGACGGCGCTCGACTACGCCTGCCGCGCCCGCGCCTGCCTCGACGGCCAGTTCCACCGCGAGGAGCTGGAGGCCCTCGCCGACCTCGTGGTGCACCGGCACTCGTGACGGCGATCGGGCTCATTCGTTCGCGCGGCCTCTGCGGGCGGGGCTGGGCCCTCGTTGCGTTCGGGCTCTGCCTCGCTGCAGCCGCGATGAGCTTCGTGGCGGCCTCATCGTCCCAGGGGGCGACCGACTGGAGATGGTGGCTGCTCGCTTTCCCGGTCGGGGCCTGCCTCGTCGCCGTGCTGGTCCCGGCTCGGAACGTGCTGATCGGTTGCGCGATCGTGTTCGAGCTTCTGCCTGATCGGCGCGATGTCGATCGGAATGTTCTTCATCCCCTCGTTCGCCGCTCTGATCTCCGCGATCCAGAGGACGCAGCGATGAGCGTCCGCGACGTGATCGCGCACGGGGACTTCGAGGCGTTCACCGGCGCGATGGCGCCGGACATCGTCTGGGTCGGGATCCGGCCCGGGCTTCTCTGCCGCAACCGCGAGCAGGTGGTCAGCACGATGCAAGGCTGGCTCGAGAACGGTCACAGCGCCACGCCGGAGATCGTCGGCGAGAAGGACGACATGATCGTCGTCGACCCTCACGTCGACCCGCCGAACTGGATCCCCGAGCTCCACCACGTCTTCGTGGTCGAGGGCGACCGGATCGTCGAGATGCGCGACTACGAGAGCCGGCGCAGCGCACTCGAGGCGGTGGGCCTGTGATCCGGCTCGGCCGCATCAGCTACGTGAACATGGCGCCGGTCTTCTACCGGCTCGACGCTGAGGTCGAAGAGATCCAGGGCGTCCCGACCGACCTCAACCGGCGGCTGGTCGCGGGCGAGATCGACCTCGCCCCCATCTCGTCGATCGAGTACGCGCGCCACGCGGACACGCTGCGGATCCTGCCGCGGCTCTGCGTTTCGTCCGAAGGAGCGGTCGACTCGATCCAGCTCGTCTCGCGCGTGCCGCTCGAGCGCGTGCGCACGGTCGCGGTCACGCCCGAGAGCGCCACCTCGGTCGTGCTGACGAAGGTGCTGCTGCCGGAGGCCTCGCACGTCCCGCTCGGCGAAGAGGCCGAGGCGAAGCTCCTGATCGGCGACGCGGCGCTGAAGTCGGCGTTCGAGGATCCGACCCCGCACCACGACCTCGGCCGCCTGTGGCTCGAGCGGACCGGCCTGCCGATGGTGTTCGCGGTCTGGGCGGCGCCCGAGCTGCCTGCGCCGGGAACGGCCGCGCTCGAGGACGCGCTCGTCGAGTCGGTCCGCCTGGCACGCGCCGAGCCCGAGCAGCTCGCGTACGAGGCGAGCGAGCGCTACGGCTATCCGGCCGGCTTCCTCGCGCGCTACTTCGAGAAGCTCCGCTACCGCTTCGGGCCCCGCGAGCGCGCCGGGCTGTACACGTTCCTCGAGATGGCGCACGAGGCGGGCGAGCTCGACCGCGTGCCCGAGCTGCGCTTCGTCCACGAGGAGCCGGTGACGGCATGAGCCGCCGGGAGCTGGTGGATTCCCTGATCGGGCGTGTGCCGGCCGTGCCGCCGGAGGCCGTGCTCAAGGAGGACCTGCTCCGCACGGGCATCGCCTTCCACGAGTCCGCGCTGAGCGACAACCTCGACGGGGCGGTCAAGCCGAAGTCGTACTTCATCTTCTCGTTCGACCAGACGCCGCTCTCCGAGCTGGGCGAAGCCGCGCGCCGGCGTCCGCCCGAGGAGATCGCGCTGACCGGCGGCCCGTACGACCTGCGACGCACGATCGTCTCCGTCCGGGTCAACCCGAAGTCTCCGTATCGCGTCGTCGGCTCGGAGCTGACGCTCGAGGGCACGTCGATCGCGGACGTGACCGTGCCGCCGATGCCCGAGTACTACCGCCACACGCTGCGGAACGGCAAGACGGTGATGGAGACCGCTCCGACGATCCAGTGGGGCTACCTGATCTACCTGACCGTGCTCCGGCTCTGCCAGTACTTCGGCGCCAAGGAGGAATGCCGCTTCTGCGACATCAACCACAACTGGCGCCAGCACAAGGCGGCGGGGCGCCCGTACACCGGCGTCAAGCCGGTCGAGGACGTGCTCGAGGCGCTCGCGATCATCGACGAGCACGACGTCGCACGGGCGAGCCACGCGTACACGCTCACCGGCGGCTCGGTCACGAGCAAGGTCGACGGGCTCGAGGAAGCCGACTTCTACGGCCGTTACGCCCAGGCGATCGAGGAGCGGTTCCCCGGCCGCTGGATCGGCAAGGTCGTCGCCCAGGCGCTCCCGCGCGAGGCGGTGCAGCGCTACCGCGACTACGGGATCTCGATCTACCACCCGAACTACGAGGTCTGGGACA
>Ga0070741_10008367_pt1 | contig 20810 bp, 18 predicted proteins | sample Coa_R1_4_FD_66440 | JGI IMG/M metagenome (GOLD analysis project Ga0070741, IMG submission 66440) | Surface soil microbial communities from Centralia Pennsylvania, which are recovering from an underground coalmine fire - Coalmine... | ecosystem: Environmental > Terrestrial > Soil > Unclassified ...
CGCACACAGGTGGGCCGGTAAGTCCGACGGCGCTAACAAAAACCAAAAGCAGATCCCTCGGCCCGGTTTTACTGGCGTGCAAAGACGTTTGCTTTGCGCGAACCGGGCCTCGTGATGACAGACCGCCGTACGCCGAAAAAGGCGCTCGGTTCTGCTGCGGTGCTGAGTCGAAAGCCGTGGTTTTGTGTTATCGCGGCCCGACCCGAGCTACGAAAGCGCGGCTAGGTGCGCGGAATGCGCTTGCCGGCGAGCACGGTTTCGCTCGGAAAAAATCGCTGCGTGCCTTTGATCGTGCCCTTGTAGTTGTCGAGAAATTCGAAACTGCCCTTGCGCAGTTCGAGAATGGCGACGTCGGCAGGGGACCCCACATTGAGCGTGCCGCGGTCGTTAAACAGCGGAAAAACGCGCGAGGGATTGAGCGTGGCGCGAGCGATCGCCTGGTCGACTGTCATGCCATAACCGAAAAATTTCGACATGCAGTTGGGGAGATCGATGACGCCGGTTTGATGCGCGTTGACATTCCAGTCGGTGGAAAACGTGTCAGGCCAGAAGCCCGCCTTCATGATGGCGGCGATGGTATCCCAGCGCATGTGCCCGGACATGCCGTTGCCTACGTCGAACCAGACGCCGCGTCGCCGGGCCGCGAGCACCGCGGGGAGGATGTGGCCGCTATCGTCGATGATGCTATTTGGTGGGGGCGCGAACATGTGGGTGACGATGTCGCCGCGCTTGAGTAGATCGACGAGCTTAGGCAGCGGCGAAATGGTCTGGCCCATGTGAATCATGACCGGCAGGTTGAATTCGCTGGCGACCTGCTGCGCGCGCCGCAGGACTTCGTAATCGTTTTGGCCGGCGACATCGCGGGAGAGCCGCGCCTTCACGCCGGCGATGAACTCGCGATTTTTCGAGATGGCTTCGCGGGCGGCGGCGACGTCGGCGCGCTTGAGGTCCATGGTGTCGCCTTCGGGCAGAATGCCGGCGCGACCGATATTGATGAGCACGCGCGCCTGCTGGGGCGCGGCTTTGGCGACGGCGATGGTGTCCGCGATGTGGTCGGCGCCCTGGCTGCCGGCGTCGATCCAGCCGGTGACGCCGTCCTTCAGGACGAGGCCCGGACCTTCGGCGGAACGCGCGGTGTGGGTGTGGATATCGATCAGGCCGGGCACGACGAGCTTGCCGCGCGCGTCGATCATATCGGCGGCATCGCCGGCGATGCTCGGTTCGACAGCAGCGATGCGGCCTCCGGAGATGGCGACATCGTGAACGGCATCAAGCCGCAGAGAAGGATCGATGACGCGGCCGCCCTTGATCAGCAGATCGTAGGTCGCCGCAAAGACTTTTGTGCCGCGTGCGAGTGCCGCCGCGGCCGTTGCCGCTGCCGCGGTGAGAAATTGGCGCCGGTTTAACATCGAGGCCTCCTTCAGTTGCGTTGCCGAGATGTTGGCCGCATCGCCCGCGCGTGTCAACAGCGACCGGCCCCTGGAAGAGCCTTGACAGAAAACCCTCGGGTCTGGCCACAAGCCGGCCCGACCCGAGCTACAAGGCTTGCTACAATCGACGCTTTGCCATGGCGTCGGGAGACAATATCGGCAGCTGGGCCGCGCAGGTGCGGGCGGGCGATACGCGCGCGATTTCGCGCGCGATCACCGCGATCGAAAATTCCGATGCGCGGGCCGAAGAACTGCTGCGCGAACTTTTTCCTTCGACTGGCCGGGCGTATCTGATCGGCGTGACCGGCGCGCCAGGGACGGGCAAGAGCACGCTGGTCGATAAACTCGCTGTACATTATCGTGCGCAGGGCAAGACGGTCGGCATCATCGCGGTTGACCCTACCAGCCCATATACCGGCGGCGCGGTGCTGGGCGACCGCATTCGCATGCAGGGTCACGCGACGGATTCGGGCATCTTTATTCGTTCGATGGCGACGCGCGGATTTTTTGGCGGCTTGGCGCGCGCCACGGCCGATGCCGCGCTGGTGCTCGATGCCGCCGGGAAAGAAATCGTGCTGATCGAAACCGTCGGGGTGGGCCAGGACGAAATCGACGTAGTGCGGCTGGCGGAATGCACGCTGGTGCTGGTCGTGCCGGGCCTGGGTGATGACGTGCAGAATATGAAAGCGGGGCTGATGGAAGTCGCCGACATTTTTGTGCTGAACAAGGCCGAACGCGAAGGGGCCGAGCGGCTCGAGCAGCAGCTTCACGCCATGCTGGAACTTGCGCCACCCGGCGGCGACCGCGGGCGCGCGTGGAAGCCGCTGGTCGTTCGAACCACGGCGAGTGAAGGCAAAGGGGTCGGCGAACTCGCCGCCGCGATCGAGGATTTTCGGCGCGAACGCGAGCGAAGCGGCGAGCAGCGCGCCAAGATTTTAGAATATTGGAAGCAGCGGCTGGTGCTGCTGCTCGAGACGCAGGTGTTGAGCCGCGCTCTGTACGGCGATGGACAGCGCGCGCTGGAAGCGCTGGCATCCGAGGTCGCGGAGCGGAAGAAAAACCCGTACACTGCGGTGCGAGAACTGATGGCGAGGGCGGGGTTGTAGGGACCCGGTGATGGCGGCCGTCAGGGGAGGCTGCGCATTTCGGCCGAAAAGCAGATCCCTCACCGCCATCCCGCAAGGCGGGCTGGGTTCGGGATGATAACGCGGGGAACGACGGTCATGTGAGACTCTTCGCGCGCCGCGGTCAGAATTCGCACCACGCATGTCCATATGAAACTGGGTTCGATTGAATTGCACATCCTGAACGACGGCGCCTACCGGCTCGATGGCGGCGCGATGTTTGGCGTCGTCCCGAAGCCGATGTGGGAACGCGTGGCGCCTGCAGACGAACGCAACCGCATCACCATGAGCATGAATGCGCTGCTAATCCGCGCGGCGGCACAGCGGATTCTGGTGGAGACCGGCGCCGGCGATAAATGGACCGACAAGAGGCGCGACATTTACGGTTTTGGGGGCACGCGGCTGCTGCCGCAACTCGCCGATCACGGCATCGAACCCGACGATATCGATATTGTCATCAACACGCATCTGCATTTCGACCACTGCGGGTGGAATACACGCATCGTCAATGGCGTGGCCGTGCCCACATTCCCGAACGCGACCTATTTTGTGCATCGAGGCGAACTGGAGCACGCGCGCAATCCCAACGAGCGCGACCGCTCTACCTACATTCCCGATAATTTCGAACCGATGGCGCGTTCCGGGCAGTGGCAACTCGTGCAGGGCGAACATTTCGAAGTAGTGCCCGGCGTGGAGCTGATCGTTTTGCCGGGACACACGCGCGACATGATGGGAGTGCGAATCTCTTCGGGCGGGCAGACGGCGATGTTTCTTTCCGATCTGGTGCCGACGACAGCGCATCTGCCGTACGCGTGGGTGATGGGCTACGATTCGTATCCGCTGACCACCCTCGAGAACAAGAAGAAATGGCTGCCGCTGGTCGCGCGCGAAGGGTGGCTCGCGCTTTTTTGCCACGATGCGAAAATGCCGGCGGCGCGGCTGCGAGAGGAGGAAGACAAGATCGTCGCCGAGCCGGTTGTAGTAGACTGACGCGCCCTGTGCCAGCCGCACGGGCTCAGGGAAAAGCAACTGCAGATCCCTCGCTCATCCGTGTGTGCGGATTCGCTCGTGATGACAACCGAGCAAAGTACAAGCAGGATGAGCAAAGGACGGAACATTCCGGGCTAAAGCCCGGCGGCTACATTAAATGCGGGCCAGAACGGCCTCAGATCGCGGCCAAAAAACGCTTGGCCGCGACAAATGGCAAGAGAGATTCCTCGCCCGCCGATGAGGAAAGCCGGGCACGAAGAACGTGCCCGGCGGCGGGCTCGGAATGACGGGCGTAAGTTTTGCGGGACGTCCGGCCCGTCGTTACAGGTGATATGCGCTCCTGTGGAGCGCAAAATTCCATCAGGTTTTCAATGATTAAGCGAACACAGAAGAGTTCAAAACGCACTATACAAGAGCCTCGCGCCGAGATCGGGATCATCGGCGGGAGCGGGCTTTATTCCATGCCGGGACTGGAGCGGACGCGCGAATGGCGGGTGAAGACGCCATTCGGCGATCCCTCGGACGCGCTGGTGCTGGGCACGCTCGAAGGCAAGCGCGTGGCGTTTTTGGCGCGGCACGCGCGCGGCCATCGCTTCACGCCGACGGAGATCAACTACCGGGCCAATATTTACGCGATGAAGCTGGCCGGCGTCAGCCGGGTGATTTCCGTCAGCGCCGTCGGTTCGCTGCGCGAAGACCTGCGCCCGCTCGAATTCATGATCCCGGACCAGTTCTACGACCGCACGAAGCTGCGCGTCTCGACATTTTTCGGCGACGGCATCGTGGCGCACGTGGGCTTCGACAAGCCCACGTGCAGGCAGCTCAGCGGCATTATCGGAGACGGCTGCGATGCGGCCGGCGTAAGGGCGCATCGCGGCGGGACATACGTGTGCATTGAAGGGCCGCAATTTTCCACTCTAGCGGAAGCGCATGTGCACCGGCAGTTGCGCTTCGACGTGATCGGCATGACCAATGTCACGGAAGCCAAGCTTGCGCGCGAGGCGGAGCTTTGCTACGCCACGATTGCGATGATCACCGATTACGACTGCTGGCATCCCGAGCACGCTTCGGTCACGCTGGAAGAGATCATCGCCAACCTGAATCGCAATGCGGAAGCGGCTTGCAATGTGATTCGCAACGCCGTGCGCGAAATGGCCGCCGAACGGGACTGCAAATGCGGGCGCGCGCTGGCGCACGCCATCGTGACCGCGCCGTCGCTCGTCCCGGCGGCGACGCGGCAGCGGCTGGCGGCAATCATCGGCAAATACATCCGGTGAGCACGTCGCAGAAAATTGTGCTGTGACTCCAATCCAAGCTGCAGATCCCTCGTTGTTCGCCCGCGTGAGGACCCGCGGGCGAACTTCCTCGGGATGACAATAAAGAGGTTGCTAAGGGGAGTTTAAATGTCACTTCTGGTTGTAGGAACGGTGGCGTTCGATGCGCTGGAAACGCCGTTTGGCAAAGTGGACCGCACGGTGGGCGGCGCGGCGACCTATTTTTCGGTTGCGGCGAGCTGCTTCACGGACGTTAATCTTGTCGGGGTGGTGGGAGATGATTTTACCGACGAGCACGTCGCGATCTTTCGGGACCGGCGGATCGACATCAGCGGGCTGGAACGCGCGCCCGGCAAAAGTTTTTTTTGGGCGGGCCGTTACGGCATGGACCCGAACGAACGGGTGACGCTGGCGACAGAACTAAACGTGCTGGCCACGTTTCGCCCGAAGCTGCCTGACTCGTACCGCACGGCCAAGCACGTTTTTCTGGCGAACATCGATCCCACGCTGCAACGCCTGGTGCTGGAGCAGATCAAAGGCAAGCCGCGACTGGTCGCGCTCGACACGATGAACTACTGGATCGAGAAGACGCCCGCTGAGTTGCGCGAGATCCTGAAACACACGCACATCCTGATGATCAACGATGCTGAGACGCGCATGCTTTCGAACGAACACAACCTGTTGCGCGCCGCGCGGCATATTTTCAAGCTCGGTCCCAAGGCGCTGGTCATCAAACGCGGCGAATACGGCGCGATGATGGTGCACGACAACGGAGTTTTTGCCGTGCCGGCGTTTCCGCTGGAGGAAGTGCACGATCCCACCGGGGCGGGCGATAGTTTCGCCGGCGGGTTCATGGGCTATCTCGCAACGGCTTCGAGCATGAACGACGCGGTGCTGCGGCGCGCGATGGTGTACGGGTCGGTCATGGGAAGCTTTGCCGTCGAGCGCTTTGGGCTCGAACGCATTCGCCACGTGACGCGACGCGAGATCCAGGCGCGGGCGCGGCATTTCCAGAAGCTCACGCAATTTCGGCTGTAATGCGTGCAGACGGGTCCGAAGGCAACCGCAGATCCCTCGCTCATCCGCGTGTGCGGATTCGCTCGTGATGACAGGGGGATGACACACAAACATCGTGAGCCAAGGTAGGAGTGCCGGGCTGAAGCCCGGCGCAAAAAAAGCGCCCATCCCGCATTTGTAGAGTGCGTGCACCGCTCACGCTGGGGCACCCGGTGCTGGCCGCACGGACAGAAACAAACCAGCCGCAGATCGCTCGGCCCGACATTCTCAATCAACAGAGTCGCGGTGGGCTTTGTCGAGGCGCGCCTGGTGATGACAGGATAGTTCCTCCTTTGCATTAACCCAATGGCAGCATGGGGCGTTGCGGGGCGGCTTGCGGCGGCAAGCGGCGTTGTATACTCGCCGCTTGCCTAAGCCACTCAGGCGAATTTCCGTCACACACAAGGCTCTCTGCGCGGCGCTGCGTGCGCGAGGGGGCAGCGTCGCCGGCGTTAAGCCGGCCGCACTCGCACCCGGCGGGCTCGTTCGCGTGATCTCGACGGCCAGTCCGGCCGACCGGGATGCGCTCGGCCGGGGCATCGCGGAGCTCGAGCGGCTCGGATTTCGCGTGCGCACCGGCGCGGCGATGCACCCGGACGGCTACTTTGCGGGATCTCTGCTGCGCCGCAAAGCCGAACTGGAATCGGCATTGCTCGATCCGGAGGCGACGGCCGTCATCTGCTCGCGTGGCGGCTACGGCAGCGCCGCGCTGCTCGATGCCATCGAATTGCCGCGCAGACTGACGCCCAAGCTGCTCGTCGGCTACAGTGACGTGACCATGTTGCAGGCTTATGTCTGGAGCCGTTTCCGCTGGCCTTCGCTGCACGGGCCAATGGTTGCAGCCGGATTCGATCATGGCGCGGGCGGCAACTGCGGCTATGACCTGAACTCGTTTGTCGATGCGGCCTGCGGTAAGCGCAAGTCGTGGACGCTGGCGCTTGACGCCGAGCCGCTCTCGCGCGGCGAGGCGACGGGCGTGCTACTCGGCGGCTGCATCTCGCTGCTGGAGACTACGATTGGCACGCCGTGGGAATTCGACACGCGCGGCGCGATACTTTTTTTGGAAGATCGCGGAGTGAAACCGTACCAGCTCGACCGCATGCTATTGCACATGCAGCAAGCGGGGAAGTTTCGCGGCGTGCGGGCGATTGTGTTAGGCGATTTTCCGGATTGCGAGCCGCCGATGGAGGGCAGCCCGACCGTGCGCGACGTCTGCCGGCGAATTCTGATGCCGCTCGACGTGCCGATTGTGTTTGGCGCACCGATTGGCCACACGAAGCGGCCCATGCTGACGATGCCGATTGGCGTACGTGCGCGGTTGCGCGCTGCGGGGGAAGGCATGGTCGATGTGCTGGAGCCGGTGGTGGCGACTCCGAAATGATTGTGCAGGTGTCCATTCCGGGGAGTGGCAAGGCATGTATGCAGGGTGACGAGACAGGGTTGAAAAAAGCCTCAGGTCTCGGCCAAGCAATTCGCTGGCCGCGACCTGAGCTACAACCTTCTGCGACGGAGATCGTAGTGGCCGATCATAGCGTTCGTTCGATAGCGGAATTCGCTTTTTGCGGCATAAACCAAAAGCAGATTCCTCGTCGCCGCCCGCCGAGGGCGGGCGACCCGCTCCTCGGAATGACGACTGGGGCCAGGCGGGTGATGATCAACGATAAGGTTTCTTGCCCTTCGGGGTACGGGCGGAGTTTGTCTTGGCGATGAGTAAATATAGCGATCATTCCATTTATCTGATTGGGATTGGCGGGGCGGCGATGGCGCCGCTGGCGGGAATGCTGGCTGAGCGCGGGTACGCGGTCAGCGGCTCCGATACGGGTGTGTATCCGCCTGCGTCGACACTGCTCGAAAAGATCGGCATCGTGTGGAAAAACGGCTTCCGGGAAACCAATCTCGAACCACGGCCCGACCTGGTGGTTGTCGGCAACGCGATTTCGCGCGGCAATGCCGAGCTCGAATTCGTGCTCGACAATAAAATTTCATATCGCTCGCTGCCGGAAGTGATCAACGAATTTTTTCTGCCTGGGCATGATTCACTGGTGGTCACCGGCACGCACGGCAAAACGACGACGACTTCGCTGCTGGCCTGGATTTTTCACGTTGCCGGACGCCGCCCGGATTTTCTGATCGGCGGCGTGGCGGACAATTTCGGCAAAAGCTACGGGCTCGGCGGTGGCAGGGAATTCATCATCGAGGGCGACGAGTACGATTCCGCGTTTTGGGACAAAGCGCCGAAATTCCTGCACTATCAGCCGGACGATCTGATCATCACTTCGCTGGAATTCGATCATGCCGACATTTACGAGAATCTCGCCGCCGTCGAGGTGCAATTCCGGCGGCTGGTGAATCTCGTTCCGCGGCGCGGGCGAATTGTTTGCTGGGGGGAAAGCGCGACGGTGCGCGGGGTGGTAGAAAAGGCGTTTTGTCCCGTCGAAACCTACGGTTTTGGCGCCGACAATGTGTGGATCGCGGGCGACCTCGAATTTCGCGAGGGTGCGACGCATTTTCGCGTGGCGCGCAAAGGGAAAGAGCGCGTGCGCGCGGCGCTGCCGCTGGCCGGGCGCCACAACGTATTGAACGCGCTCGCGACGATTGCCATCGCCGACGGCCGCGGGATTCCGCGCGAAGCGATGGAAGAGGCGCTACGCACGTTTCGCGGCGTGGCGCGGCGGATGCAAGTCCGCGGCGAGGCGGGCGGGGTGACGGTGGTCGATGATTTTGCACATCATCCCACGGCGATTCGGGCGACGATCGAAGCGGCGCGCACGCGCTGGCCTCGGCGGCGGCTGTGGGTGGCGTTTGAGCCGCGTTCGAATACCATGCGGCGGCGCGTATTTGAAGACGATCTTGGCGCCGCGCTCGCGACGGCGGATGGCGCCGTGCTCGGGCCCGTCAGCCGCGCGCAGTTGCTCTCCGAGGCGGAGCGGCTTTCTCCGGAGCGCGTGGTCCAATCGGTGCGCGCCGCCGGACGCCGAGCGGAGGCGCTGAATTCCGCGGCAGAGATCGCCGAATTTCTCTCCGGCGAGCTGCGCGAGGGCGATATCATGCTGGTGCTCTCGAACGGCAGTTTCGACGGACTATGCGACAAGCTACTCGCGGTTTTGAATTCGCGCGCGCCCGCTTCGCGCGGGCGCTGATCATGGCGCACAGGGTGCGTCGGCGGCGCGCGGACGCGGAATTGGCAACCGTGCCGCGCGATCGCAACTGCAGATCCCTCGGGCCGGTCTTTTGTTTTGGACAAAAGACGCGGGTTTTGCGCGGACCGGCCCTCGTGATGACAACCGTGGTTTTGCTGGCCCTTACGCAGGCAAAGCCGGCGCTGGGGGCGATTGGGTATGAGATTTCGCTGGCGCATCCGGGGCAGCACGAATTCCATGTAAGCATGAGCATTCCCTGGACGATCCCGCCCACGCCCGGCCCGGTCACCGTGCAGATGCCGGCATGGGCCGAACTCTACCAGATTCGCGATTTTGCCTATCGGGTGAACGATTTCCGCGCCACAGACGACGGAGGAGAGGCACTCTCGGTGAAGCGGGTTGATAAACAGACGTGGCGCATTGAGGCTGCGAATCGTCCGATGGGAAGCCGCGCGCTCGTCCATGTCCATTACTCGATCTTTTGGGACAACTCCGGCCCGTTCGATACGCAATTGAACGAGGAGCACGCGTTCATAAATCTGGCGGAAATTCTCTGCTATATCCCCGAGCGCCGCGGCGAGGAGTCGGTGGTGCATTTTGCCGATCTGCCGCAGGGCTGGCGCGTTGCGGTCGAATTGCCGCAGGCCAGCGGCGATGCGGGCAATGCGTATCAGGCCGGGAGCTATGACGCACTGGTGGATGCGCCGGTGGAGATCGGCCGGTTCGATGACTGGTCCTTTCAAGCAGGAAGCGGCACGAACCAGAGGACCATTCGCGTGGTCTATCACGGCGATGCGGTGGATCGCGGCGCGCTCACGCGCATGCTTTCGCAGATCGTGAACTACGAGACGCGCATGATGGGGGAGGCGCCGTTTTCCGGATACATGTTTTTGCTGCACGTCGGGCAGAACTGGGGCGGCGGCGGAATGGAGCATGCGAATTCGACGGCGATCGCGGTGGGATCGTTTGCGCAACTCGCCAACGTCAGCGCGCACGAATTTTTTCATTTGTGGAATGTGAAGCGCATCCGGCCGCAAACGCTCGAGCCGGTGGACTACACGCGCGAGATGTGGACGCGCGCGCTCTGGTTCGCCGAGGGCGTGACCAGCACCTATGCCGCCTACGCGCTGGAACGCACGGGCATATGGAGGCGCGAGCAATTTTTGGGCGACCTCGCCTCCCAGATCACTGAACTCGAATCGCGCCCCGCGCGGGCCTGGCAAAGCGCCGAAGAATCGAGCCTGGACACATGGTTCGACAAATACCCGCTCTACGACCGGCCCGAATTCAGTATTTCCTACTACAACAAGGGGCAACTGCTGGGGGTGGCGCTCGATATTTTGATTCGCGACGCTACCGACAATCGCGCCAGTCTCGATGACGTGTTGCGGCGGATGAACGACGAGTATGCACATCACGCACGGTTTTATGCCGATAGCGCCGGGGTCGAGGAAGCGGCGGAGGCCGTGGTGCGGGCCGCAAATGCGGGTGCGGCCGGTATAGCGACAAATCGGGCCGCGAGCGGGGAGATGAAGGATTTTTTCAGGCGGTACGTAAGCGGCACGGAGGAGATTCCGTTTGTGGATCTGCTCTCGCGTGCCGGATTCACGCTGAAGATGGAAGGCGAACGCCGGGCCGCACTGGGCTTTGGCGTCGAGCGGAATTCGTTGGGAACTCCGCTGGTTGCGAATCTCGATCTTTCGAGTGCGGCGGCGCAGGCGGGGCTTCGCGAGGGCGACGCAATTCTCAGCATGGATGGAGCCGAGGCGCCGCGAAACATCGAGCGGTGGCTTCGCGGACGAACGCCGGGGGAGACGGTGCGCGTGCGGTTCCGGCGCGACGGGCGCGAAGCCGAAATGTCGTTCACGCTGGGACAGCAAGCGGCGCAGGTCTATTCCGTGGAAGAGAACCCGCGGGCCAGCGAGCGCCAGGTTCGCATCCGCAACGGCATCTACCAGGGGACGACCGAGGGCGCCCGATGATCTCCGGCGAAATTTGGAACTGCAGATCACTCGCGTCGTTCGCCGCTGAATGCGGCGTCGAAGTTGCTCGTGATGACAACCCTATCTTCGCGCCAGGTCGTCAGACGCGATGATTCGCGCCGCGTTTGTGGCTCTGGGGATCGCGATTGTGGCGATTGTGGTGGGGCTGCCGTTGCTGGTATATGTGAGCCTCACGGGCAACGTCGATCCGCTGTATCGCGCCGGGCGCCGCTCGGTGGTATGGATCGCGCGCGTTGCGGGATTGCGCACGCGCGTCGAGGGAGTCGAGAATATTCCGGCGGGAACGTGCCTGTTTGCCGCCAATCACACCAGCAACGCCGACGCGCCGGCGATTGTCGGCGCGATTCCGCGGCGCATCGCGATCCTGGCGAAGAGATCGCTTTTCGCCATTCCCATCGTGGGCACGGCGTTTCGCATCGCGCAATTCGTGCCGGTGGACCGCGCGCATCCGGAACGCGCGGCCGCCAGCATCGATCTGGCGGCAGAAAGAATGAAACGCGGCGTGTCGTTTCTGATTTACCCCGAAGGGACGCGCAGTCCCGATGGGCGGCTGCTGCCGTTTCGGCGCGGCGCTTTTGTGCTGGCGATCAAGGCCGGAGTGCCGGTGGTGCCGGTGGCGTGCAGCGGAGCCCATCGCGTCATTCCCAAGAAGTCCTACCGGATCACGCCGGGAGACGTGGTGGTGCATTTTTGTCCTGCCGTGAATGCGGCGGAATATTCGCTCGACAGGCGCAATGAACTGGCTGAACGCGTGCATGCGGCGATCGCGGCGGCGTTGCCGCCGGATCAGCAGCCTGCAGAAGCGGAGGAGCGCGCTTCCACGATTCGCGGCGGGTGACGGCGGGGGAAGGCATTGCCGCGGAGTTGCAAGCGCAGTAGCAACTGCAGATCGATCCCTCGCTCGCATCCTGCACGCGCTTGGTGCGCGTGCGGGATGGCGCTCACTCGGGATGACGGCCGCAGATCCTACGCCTCAAATTGAGATTTGAGCTTGGCGATTTCGGCTTCGAGTTGGCGAACGGTCTTCGCCAACTCGGGCAGGCGATTGACGGCGGCGCTGGTCTTGAGCCACTGCCGATTCTCGACCGCGGGATAGCCTGAATAGAGTGCGCCGGGCGGCACGTCGTCGTGGACTCCGCTCTGCGCGGTAATTACTGCGGCATCGCCGACCTGCATGTGGCCGGAACAGCCGACCTGGCCCGCGAGAATGCAGTTGGCGCCGACTTTTGTGCTTCCGGCGAGGCCCACCTGGCCACAGAGCAGGGTATTTTCGCCGACGCTGCCGCCGTGGCCGACGAGCACGAGATCGTCGAGCTTGGCGCCGCCGCCGATGCGTGTTTCGCCGACAGTGGCGCGATCGACGCAGGCGTTGGACTGAATCTCCACGTCATCGCCGATGACCGTGACACCCGATTGCAGCATCTTGTACCAGCGGCCGTCGCGCTGCCTGGCAAAGCCGAAGCCGTCGCCGCCGATGACGACGCCATTCTGCAAGATGACGCGATCGCCGATGCGGCAGTTTTCGCGCACGATCGCGTGGGCATGGGCGAAGAAGTCGTCGCCGATGCGCGCGCCGCGATAAATCGTGACGAAGCTGTGCAGGACGGCGTTGCGGCCGAGCACGGCAGCTTCGTCAACGAAGCAGTAAGGGCCGACATGCGCGCCGTCGGCAATTTTTGCCGATGGAGCGATCACCGCGGTGGAATGAATGCCGGGAGCGTAACGCGGAGGCGCATAGAAAAAAGGAATGGCGCGCGCGAAATCGAGATAGGGATCATCGGACCGCAGCACGGCGACCGGAGGCAGGCCGGGTTCTCGTTCCAGGGAGAGATCGCGCGGGATGAGCGCGGCGGAGGCGCGCGTGGTGCGAATGGCGGAGCGATAGCGCGGATTGGAGATGAATGTCAGCTCGCCGTCTGTGGCAGATTCGATTCCCGCGACGCCGTGAATTTCGGTATGCGCATCGCCTTCCAGGTTGCAGCCTAATTTTTCCGCGATCTCTGCGAGTTTCATGCCTCGTCTCCAGAAAACCGGCAGCCCCGGCGCGCAGATACGCGCGATGGGCTTCGGCGAAATCGCGCATCACTTTACACTACCGGCACGGCAGCTTGCTCTCGGGTGTCAGGCCGTTGGTGCAGGACAAAAAGAGACAAAGCAGATCCCTCGTTGTTTGCCTGCGTAGGGACACGCAGGCAAACTTCCTCGGGATGACAATGGGGTCTCGGGGTGCGAACGAGTTGGTTGGACGCGGGATGATAGCGGGTGGGTTGAGCGCGGGAGACAGTGCATCGCCAAGTGGGGGAGTTTTTCCACGCCTAAAAACGAGGAGTGGGACACCCGGTGCTCGCCGCAGGGCGAAGGGCACAGCAATACTCAGGGGACTCCAGGGCTTCAGCCTGTTACTATCGCGGCATGCGCAGGATGGAAGTGCGGGCGGGGTCGCAGGCGCCAAAAGCAGACTCCTCGCCGCCGCTCGCTGGCAGCGGACAACCCACTGCCCGGAATGACGACATCTTCCCTGTCAGCAGTAGAGAAGAGGAGTGCTGTAGCAACGATCGGGGAAATATAAAACACACATTCAATGGGAGCTGCATCGTTGTTTGCATGATACGCAGCGTAGTTCTGTTTTGTGTTATTGCGACGGCACGTCAGGCAGATGGCGCTCCGGTGGTGTGCCGCGCGGGAGAGGGCAACTTCGAAGCTGCATTTGCCACGGGCGTCTCGGTGCAAGTGGGTGCCGCGCGGCAGCAAGGCCTGGCACGACGCGAGTGTGAAGCGGCGCTCGTGTGGGACAAGGGCAAAACCGTGGTCGCGACGGACTCCGCCGAAATCGACGTTGACGCATTCGGCATTGACCTGGGGCTCGGCGCGCCGGTGGCCACGCTGCAGGCAAGAAAGACGGATGCCGAATGCTGCATGACTTTTCAGATTTTTTCGCTGCGCAGGCCGCCGAAATTGCTGCGCACCATTACCGGGGGAACGTATTTTCAGACCGCGGACAGGGACCTCGACGGGCAGATCGAAATCTGGACGACGGATGCGGCATCGGTTGAGGGCTTCGAACCCGGCGACATCAAGTGGTCGGAGGCGGCGCCCACGATTGTGCTGCGTTTCACGCGCGGACGGCTGCTGGATGTGAGTTCCGAGTTTCAACGCTACTTCGACGCGCAAATCACGCGGCTCGAGGCCGAGCTCAATGCCGACGACCTGCGCGATTTCAAAAACAGCAATGGGCGATTGCCGCATACCGCGTATTTTTCACAGGCTGATGAGCGGCGCGGAGAGAGGCTTGCGCGCACGAAGGAGCGCGTGGTGCAAATCGTGTGGGCATACCTTTACAGCGGACGCGAGGAGCAAGCCTGGGGCGCGCTCGAACAGATGTGGCCGGCGGCGGATGGGGAGCGACTCCGCGCGGAGATCGTGAAGGCGCGGGGGCGCGGAATCCGAGCGCAGATCGACGGCACTTCGACGATGGCGGCGCCGGGTTCGGAAAAGCACACGGAAATTGTGGACGCGAGAACGTTGCGAGTGGCGCCGACGCCGGACATGAAAATGGCCGGAAGGGTTCCCGAAGACAAGTTATTAAACCTGGTTCGTCCCGTGCCGATTTGGGTTGGCCGGCTCATTGCGCAAGGCGAGCCCGAAGAGGCGCTGGCCAATTCGGGCGTGCTGGTGGATCTGGTGATCGACGCGGCCGGCAAAGTGCGGGCGGCCGAATCAGACGACCCTGCCTTTGACCAATCGCTCAAGAATTCCACGGCAGAATGGAAATTCGTTCCCGCGTTTCGCGATGGCCGGCCGGTCGCAAGCCGGATTTATCTGATAGTCTCGGCGAAACGATGATGGACGCCGCGGCGGATCGGAGGTTTTGCCTGGCATGCGATTTCAGGGCAGCGCGGGGCATACTTTTTTTCTCGATCAGCGTCTAACAGGCCATGAGACGACTTCGTGACGCCGCTGCTTCGCTTGTCTTTGCACTGACTCTCCTTGCCTGCGTAGCCGGGGCCGGCTGTGGCGTGCGGTATTACGATGCGGACCACCGCGATTACCACCGTTGGGATCGCGATGAAGACCGCGCGTATCACGATTATTGGGCCGAGAGACACGCCCGGGACCCGTACCGGGATTACGGCAGGCTCGACGCCAGGCAGCAGAACGATTACTGGAACTGGCGGCATGGGCATCCTGACGCGGGGCGAAACGACCACGACCGAGATGACCGCAACCGGGACCGGGATGATCGCGACCGGCACTAAACGCTCAGTTGTATGTGGGTGACTCCAAAAATGGTCTGGAGATCATTTGGATTTCATCGTCTGGTAACTCAACGGATTTGTTATCAGGATCCCGGATGGGGATGAAATACACGATCACTTTGATGTATCGGCAGAGCCGATAAACCTAAGTTCGCTGCCTGCGATTCGACAGCCCCCCCGGTCGTGAACACTGCTTACTCGAAATAGCGGCGGTGGCCGGTCTGTATCAATTCATAGAGATTGGCGATTTCGCTCTTCAGGCGCGAATAGTTGCGCCAGTCTTTGTACTGCGGGAAGGTCAGCTTCTGCTGAGCTTCCGCGAGAGTCATGCCTTTGGCGATGGCGTCGCGCACGGTGACGTATTCATCCGACAGCATGGACCCGAGTTCCTTCACGTCTTCGTGATGCGCGACATCTCCGTGCGCCGGCAGAATGACGTCGTAATCGGTGCGCGCCTCAATTTTGTCGAGCAGCTTGATCCAGTCATCCACCGAAGGAGTGAAGGCCATATTGGGCATGCTGCGGCGCGTGAAAGCGCCCGAAGTGAAAAGGGCGCGATCGTGCGGGAACAGGACGAAGGTGTCGCCGGGCTGCTGCCCGGGACCAAAATACATGAGGCGGACTTCGCGTCCGCCGATGTAGATGCTCATCTGGTCGTCAAAGGTGATGTCTGGAAGAATCAGCTTCACTTCGTTGGGATCGTAGTGGTGTTCCTTAAAGTAGCCCTGGCGGCGCGCCATCTCTTTGGGCTGCACGAGCTTCATGAGCCGCGCGGTTTCCTGTTGCGCGACAAACGTGGCGCCCTCGGCCTGAAAGGCCGCATCTCCGAAGGTGTGGTCGCCGTGGAAATGGCTGTTGATGACCCAGCGGATCGGCTTATCGGTGACTTTGCGAATGCGGGCGATCAGATCCTGGCCGGCGCGCGGATGCTCGCGCGTGTCGATGACCAGAACGCCGGCGTCGGTGACCAGGAAAACGGAGTTCGAACCGTCGTAGTCATAGAAGAAATAAAGATCGCTCGCGATTTTTTTGACTACGGCCGGCTGGCCGGTATGCGGCTCGGGATTTTCCTGAGCGGCAATAGGCGCAGCGTCGGGCATTGTGGCGCCCGCCGCGGCTGCGCGGCTCGGCGCGAAGCAAACGAGCAAAACAAGCGAAGCGAGAAGGGCAAAGCTCGCGATGATGGTCACCGAAGATTGCGCACGGCTGCTGTTTGGCATGAGCTACTCTTTTCAGTTCGGTGCGCGACGATCAGGCGCCTCCGCAAGGCGGAACAGCCATCGCAGCCCGGAGGTGCGCAAATGCGGCGCACGCTCGGGGCCAACGTGTTCATGAGGCAGCCTCACCGGGTGTCAGCACCGGGATGGGCCGCATTATATTCCACATCGAACGCCCACGCTTTTTTGCCGGCAAGATTTGGCGTTGGGCATCTACTGCTGAGGCTGGGGCTGGGTACGGCCGGCGCCGCGGTTCTGCATCAGGAGCGCGGGATTAAAGGGAACGGGGGTGCCGGTGATTTTGTCGGTGGCTCCAGTCACAGTTTTGAGCAGCACCACGTTGAAGTCCTTGCCGTCACCCTTGACCAGGCCGTAGGGCGAGACTTGTTCGCTGAGCCAGAAATCGCCCGAGCTGTCCTTCATGCGATAGTGATGCGCGGAAAATGTGCCGGCAGGAACCTTGACCGATTCCGTCCCGAGATCATCGGCCTTGTCGCGAATGTCCACGGGCTCGCTCTGCTGGCCGGTGCGAGCCATCTGCGAGGGCATTTCCATGGCCGGTCCGCCATTCATCTGCAGGATCATTTTCTGAAAGCTGATGTTCGGGCCGTCGGGAACCGTGAGCATCTTCATGACCATCTCGCCCATGTTGGTGGCGGCGGTCATCTCGAGCCAGTAGCCGTCTTTGCCGCCGGCAGGCTCCTTGCCGACGACATCAACTTCGACGGTCATTTTGTTGGCGTCATTCGGGCCGCGCTGCACTTGATATTGCGCGCCGGCACCAACGATGGGATTGAAAAGACCGCGCAGTTGCGGAGCCTGACGCATTCCCGGCATTTGCGCCGAGGCGGGGGCAACGAAGCCTAGAGCGAAAAAGCAAATGGCGATGATCGCGTAGATGGATTTCATGGTTTTCCTCGCGGATGAAGGTCAGGCGGATTTTCCGTCGTAATTTGCGCCGAACGATATTTTGGGGGCGGGCAGCCTTTCGTGACCACGGACAGTTAACCTTTATATACCCGGCGGCTGTCGCCGCGCACGCGAATTTCGTTCGTCGCCGGCGCGCAAAGCGCCGTTGCGTATAGCGTAGTATCTCTTACACACCTGGCGGGTTGCTCGATGAGGCGCCCTGTTATCCTGATTTCCAACGGCAAGACGGAGGTGAGGTTTGGATGATACCAGCGGCGGACGTCGTCGAACGTTTCGCCATGCATTCAAGCGCATCGCCTGGCGCGTCGCCACTTGTGCCGTCTTCATGCTGGTTCTGGGACGCGTCGCGTGCGCACAGAAAATCACCATGGAATTCGACCAAGGTATCGATTTTTCCAAATTCAAGACTTTTGCCATCCGCGACGGGGAACTGAACAGCAGGAATCCGGCGCTGAATAGCCCGCTTGTGAAAAAGCAGATCGACGCCGATATCGAACGAGCCCTCGAGGCTCGCGGCCTCACGGAAGTCTCCGGCAAGTCGGACCTCAACGTTCGCTATCATTTCGGAGCGGCGCGCAAGGCACAGCTCGAAACGTATCCGGCGGGATGGTATGGCTTGCGGACTCGAGTGGTGCGCGTGCCCTACAGCGAAGGCACGCTGGTGATCGATCTGCGCGATCCGAGCACGCGGTCGCTGGTGTGGCGGGCCATCGCCACGGAAGACAAAAGCGACGCCCGCAAGATCGAAGGCAAGCTCGACGATATGGTGAAGAAGTCGTTCGAAAAATACCCTCCGAAGAAGTAAAGGAGCGAGCCGCGAAGCCGCGGCCGTAGAAGGCGGTCAGTTATTTCTGTTGCGCGGGCGCGTCGCCGACGCCGGCGGTATCGGCATCCTTGAAGAATCCCGCCGAATCCGACCATACGCAGAAATCTTCGCGTAACTCCTCAGATTCGCTGCGGGGGGATTTGGGAACAAGCGTGAAAATGCGCTTATCGCTGGGGCCCCAGGGCTGCGTATACGTCATGGGATCGATGAGCGTGACAGTCCATTCCAGATGATCGTGGTCCGGGCGGTGGAAGGTCTCGCGCAAACGCATTTGATCGCTATGGACGTCGCCCCAGGGATCGAGCCAGGTTCGATCGTTGAAGCCATTCGAATCGACCACGAACGTATCGCCTTCCCAACGGCCTACGGAATATCCGTAATAGCGCGGCTCTGGATCATCGTGAAGTTTGCGGCCGTCGGTCCAGATATCGCGCCAGGTGTGGTCCCATTCGAAGAATTCCAGGATTTCTGTGGGAGTCTGGACGAAGCGAAAGATCTCGCCAAAGATCTGCTGCATGGTGCGGGGATAACCGGCGGGATCGCATCGATAGAGGGGATCGTTCCACTCCCGTTCCGGAGCGGCTTTTATTCCGAGCGCCGGGTTGGTCCAGGAACTGCGCACATGGCTGAGCTTCTCTTTACCCCACGGCGTCAGCGGCGGGCGGGTCTCGGTAATGGACATTTGCCGGCGCGGAGTCAACACCCAGATTCCATTGAGATCGTGCGGATCAAAGGCGCGATCGCCGGCTGGAGCGGTTCTCCTCGAACGAGTTTCCGGCGACGCGGGGGGCCGCGGGGTTTGAGCCGCTAACCCAAAACAGCCCACAAAAGCGGCCGCAGAAACTATTCCGCAAGCAAGCAGGCGTTTACTTATCGAGTTGCCGCAGCTCATCAAAGGATTTCAGATTTCCGCCCACGCAACCCTGGCTCGAGTGCAGCTTGCGGCCATCGGGGAAGAGCACATCCACGCAAATTCCGTTGGGCTTGCTCTTGGCGGGATTGAAGGTGACGGTGATCTCGTCTCCCGGCTTGAGGGACGAATGCGTCCAACCCAATTCGACCAGATTGCCGGGATTATTGAGTTCCATGGTCCAAACTGTGACCGTGCCTTTTTCATCCTTCACGTTGAGAAGGAGCAGCGTATGCGGATTTTGCCAGGTGAATTGCTCGACCGCACCCTTTAGGGTCTTCCGCGGAACGCTGTAGTCGTAGCCGACCGCACCGTGATGGGCGCTCGCAGGCGCGCAAGTTATCACCCAAGCCAGAAGCAAAAAGAATACGCGGTGAAATTTCATGCGAATTCCGCGGCCGTCCAAAAAGGCGCGGGGCATTGGGACAAGCAATGAGCGCATTCTAAGGGAAACGCGGGATCGACTTCAAATCCGGAGGAGGGCCTCGCGAGCGGGTTGACCCGTTATCGGGTGCGGGAGTATGGTCTCAGCGCTGAGGGCAGCCAAATCGTGGCGCCAGTGCGAAGCGCGTCATTAGCCGATGGGAGATAACCCATGGAAAGTCTGTTTTGCTTCCGGAAGTGCAACTGCGGATCCCTCGTCGTTCGCCTGCGTGAAGAAACGCAGGCGAATCTGCTCGTGATGACAACCAGGATGGGGTCGATACTGGCGATCGCCGCGGTGTTGCTGCTTAGTGCAAGCGGAGCGCGGGCGCAGACGGAAATCACCTTGCTTGCGCCCGGTCCGCTGGGGCGGGAGACGATCGACAAGCTTGTCGCGAATTTTGAGGCGAAGACCGGCGACAAGGTCAAAGTCACGTACGGCCAGGGCAGCCGGGACACGCCGCCCTACGGGACGCGGCAACTGGTGGCGCGCGGGCAGGCGCAGGACGTCTCTATCATTTTCGCGCCGTATCCGCAGGCGGTGAATTCGGGGAATGTTGACCGGAAAACGGCGACGACGGTCGCGCGGCTTCTGCTCGGGGTGACGGTGAAAAAAGGGGCGCCCAAGCCGGATATTTCCACGCCGGCGGCGCTGAAAAAGACGCTGCTGGCGGCCAAGTCCATCGTCATCGTGGATCCCGCGCAGGGCACGCTCGGGGGCGAGGCTATGGACGCGCTTAAGAAGCTCGGCATTGCGGAGCAGGTGAAGCCGAAGATGAAGATCGTGGAAGGCAGTCCCGTCGCCGAAGAGATGGTGGCGAAGGGTGAGGCCGAGCTTTTTCTCGGGCCGCAGGTGAGCGACCGGCTCCGCGAGGGCGTCGAACTCGTCGGGGGAGTGCCGCGATCGGCGGCGACGCCGGTGGATGCGGTCGGCTATGTCTCCACGCACGCGAAAGATCCCAAAGCCGCCAAGGCGCTGCTTGCGTATCTGGCGGGCCCGGAAGCCGAGGCGGCGTACAAAACGGCAGGGATGCTGCCGGGACGGTGAGCGGTGCTGGCCGCACGGGCGCGAAAGTCGACTGCAGATCCGTCGTCATTCAGCCGAAACCCAACTGCAGATTCCTCGCTTCGTCCGCTGCTGGCGGACTCGCTCGTGATGACAACGGGTCGCCAGTTGAGGTGTTGTCCCCCCTAAAACGAGGGTGCACTCCAAAAAAACAAAAGCAGATCC
>Ga0070741_10008368_pt1 | contig 20809 bp, 20 predicted proteins | sample Coa_R1_4_FD_66440 | JGI IMG/M metagenome (GOLD analysis project Ga0070741, IMG submission 66440) | Surface soil microbial communities from Centralia Pennsylvania, which are recovering from an underground coalmine fire - Coalmine... | ecosystem: Environmental > Terrestrial > Soil > Unclassified ...
TTCGCTCATTGGCCCGCTCCGGTGCGCATCGCCTCGATCACCTCCAGCAGCTCCGCCATCGAGTTGATCACATAGTCCGCGCGATGCTCGGGATGGTTCTTCAGGTAGGAATATGATGCCGCGCCGGTGGCGACGGCGATCGTGCCGCCGAAGGAGGCCTGGCGGGCGGCCATGATGTCGCGGGGTTCGTCGCCGACGTAGAGGCAGGCATGCGGCAGCACCGCCGCGCGCATCGCCGTCTGCCTGAGCAGCTCGGTCTTGTCCAGCAGCTCGCGCATCGAGGAGATCGGCTGCGTGACGACGTGGTCAAAATAGGCCGCAAGCCCCACCATCGCGAGCTTTTCGATTAGCCTGCGTGGCTCGCCCGGCCTGCTCGTCACCACCGCGGTCGCATAGCGCCGGCGCTTGAGTTCCGCGAGCGTCTCGGCAACGTGCGGAAGCACCTCAAGTCTTTCGGTGCGGTCGATCTCGGTCATGAAATAGGCGAACGCGAGCTGGATATACTCCGGCCGGCGGTTCTCGGGCACTCCGAGCCACACATCGTCGCGGCGCAGCGCTTCGCGATACTGCTCGGGCGTGAGATCGCTTTCGTGGCCGATGTCCCTGAGGGCGTTGCGGGCGGCGATGTAGAGCGGGCCGTGGATGTCCACCAGCGTGCCGTCGAGGTCGAAAAATACCGCCTTGAACTCGCGTGAAGCCAAACAAGACCCCCGATTCGGGGAGCGAAGTTTGCGCGCCGCTCCGTTGCCCCTTTGAAGCCTTTTGATTCGAGCCTTGTCAAGCGCGCGGGATCGCCGCCGATGCCGCGTCGCCGTCAATCAGCGGAAGGAGAAAACTTCCGCTGGTCCGGCTTTTGATCACGAGCACCCCCCGAGCCGCGTGCGCCGCCATCGCCATCACGGCGGCATCGGCCTCATCGAGCGATGCGGGCGGCGCGAGGCAAATCCCAGACCGCGCGCTCATCCGAGCCAGTATTCTCCGGCGCGATTCCAGGGCCGCCCGCCGGCGCGACTTGGATGGAAGCGGACCTGGGGCCGCGAGCGAAAAGACCAGGTACGGATAGCATTCATGGGCCGCCGCCTCGAGCAGCTCGAGCGCGCGGTAGACCGCGAAGCCGGCGATCATGAAACGCGTGAAAATCCATCCTCCCACTTTCCTTTTCTTCGATTCGCGCGGCATCTCACATCCGAGCACCGAGATGGCAAGCGCTTTCAGATGCGGCTTGCAGCCGGGATCAGCGGCGCATCGCGCGAAGTATTCGATCTGCGGCGTCGGGAACATCGACAGCGCAATCCGCCGCCGCGGCGCTCTGCCCAGGTTGAGACGGGTGACCGTCGCGCGCAGGGCGATGTCGAGATCGCGCTCGTGCGGCCCCTCGCGCGGACTTCGCGGCGAATCGACGAGGACCACGGCCCCCCTTCGGAGCTCGGGAGCCGCCTCGGCAATCCGGGCGGCGAGTTGTCCTATCGGGTCGGCACCTCCGGCCGGCATCGCGACCCGGGCATAGCGAAGGCGATTTGAACCGCCTTTCACGATGGCCAGGTCGATGAAGTCCTCGCCGACGTCTATTCCAGCGATCGTGCGCCGGCTGCCGATGCTGTAGCGGAGGATCCCGGGCGGTAAAGCAGCAGATATTCGCGGCGTCCTCCGATGACTTTCTTCACGTACTCGCGCGTCTCGCGGTATCCGATGTTCTCGACCCATTCGTCGTCGTCCCCGGGAAACTTCCGCATCCATCCCTCCACCGCATGCTCCCCGCCGTTATACGCGGCAACCGCCTTGAACGCATCGCCCCGAAACATATCAAACAGATTGCGAAGGTAGGCGGTGCCGAGCTTGATGTTGGTTTGCGGATCGAAGAGGTTCGGCGCGGATGGATCGCCGAGCTGACGGGCTATACGGTCGGCCGTGGACGGAAGCAGTTGCATCAGCCCGCGCGCATCGGATACCGACGTGGCGTGCGGGTTGAACAGGCTTTCCTGGCGCGAAAGCGCAAGCACGAGCCATGGATCGAGCGAGTTGCGGCGGCACGCTTCCGAGAACAGGTCCCAGTAGGCGCGCGGGTAGCGCACGCGCTCCGCGATCGCGGCATCGAGATGGCCGCCCTTGGACATGCGGGTCGCAGCGACTATCGCGTCATACCAGGCTCCCGCCGCCTGAAGTCCGGCCAGGATGAATCCGCGCAGCGAGCGATCCGTCGCCGCCGGACCCTCCAGCGCGCGATATTCGCCCGCCTGCAAATCGGAGATCCCAATGGCGCGTAGCGCTAGGATCCTGCTCAAATGAAAACGAACGGCCGGCGACGAACTCGCAGGGATCGGATCGGCGCTGAGTTCCGGCGCGGCCGCCGCCGGAAGCGATGCCTGCACGCCGGATACCCGCATCGCCGCCAGGCTCGGGTAGTAGTTGCTCTCGATGCTGGCGGCGAGGCGGCGGAAGATCTCGCGAGCGGCGGCGGAATCTCCCGATTTCTCTAGCGACCGCGCCCGCCAGTAGTCGAACATCTCGCGCTCGGAGACGTTCTCCGCCCGCTTACGCATCGCGCCGAAGCTCGCGGCGGCCTTCGAGTACTGCCGCGTCATGTAGTAGGACCACGGAATTCTGAACCGCGCGTCCTCGGCCGAATCGGTGCTCGGATACCTGTCGACCAGACGTCCGTATTCCTGACGCGCCGCTTCATAGTCGCGCTGCTCCTCGAAGATCCGCCCGATCCGGAGCATCGCGGGCGCCGCGTGGCTGCTTGAAGGAAATTCCCCGACGACACGCGAGAAGGTCGCGCGGGCGCGATCGAGATCCTCCTCCTTCCAGTAAACAAGAGCGAGATTGTAGAGCACGGCGGATGCCGCCGGGCCGCGCGGAGCTATTGCCAGATACTGAAGCAGCGCGCGCTTCTGCCGTTCCGGCTCTCCCTTTAGCGCCTGCGCTTCTATCCAGTACAGCTCCGCCCTGTCCGGCGCAGTCGGCGCAAGCGGCATCGCCTTCTCCGCCTGACCGAGGGCGAGCGATGCGAGGCCCTCGCGCAGGAGCAGGGCAGCCTCGCCGCGATGGTAGTCGAACGGGGAGGCGGCGGAGACCGAAGGATTGGCGGCCAGAATCGAGTAGGCAAGCCCCCGGGCTCGCGAGTCCACTTCCCCGCGCGGGTAAGTCTGCCGGATGGCCATCGCCTGCTCGTACGCATCCTTGGTCTTTCCCATCGCGGCAAGCGCCTGCGCCTCGGCAAACCTTGCATTCTGCTCGAGGGACGAATCGGTAGTGGTGGCGGCCAGATGGAGCGCCACGGAATATGAATCGCTGCTGCGGCCCAGCTTGAGAAGGATATGCGCGAGTTCCAGTTCCCCGCGCGGCACCATCACGCTCTGCGCATACTCGGCCCGCAGCCGTTGCAGCGTCGCCGCCGCATCCGCCAGATTTCCCTGCTCCGCCTGCGCGAGCGCCATGTAGAAGAGCGCGTAGTCGCCGAGGGTCGGATAGCGCGCCGCCGCCACCGAAAGATCGGTTACAGCCCTCCGATAGTCGCGAGCGACGTATGCGCGATAGCCGTCGGCGAATGCCTGCTTCGCATCCGCCGGCGCGCTTTCGGGCGATGTCGGTTCCGCGGGCGCCGCGGTCGTCGTGGAAGCCTCGGATGGAGCGGAGTCGGCGGTGACCGCCTGCGATCGGGCGACGGCCGTCGCGCAACCGGCAATCGCGACCCCCAGCAACAAAGCCGTCACCAGATGCCGTCGTCGCGACATTTCCATCCAATCGTGGTTAGCGTACCAATCGAGGCGCTTCAATTGGGGGCGCCCGCGCACGATGAATTCGAGGCGAAATGCAACGATCGCCTTGCGAGACCTCCGGGCGTCTGGCAACACTCGACTTTGATTCCGGAAACCCCGATGTCGTCGCGTCAAAAGCTGATCCTTGCCTCCGGCTCTCCGCGCCGGCGCGAACTTCTCGCGCAGGCGGGCCTCGCCTTCGATTTGGCTGAAAGCGGTGTCGAGGAATTGCGGGCGCCGGGCGAGGATGCGCGCGACTATGCGCTGCGGATGGCCCGCGCGAAGGCGGCCGCCGTCTCGCGCCTCGATCGCGAAGCAATCGTGATCGGGGCCGACACCGTGGTCCAATGCGCCGGCGAGATTCTGGAGAAACCGAAGGATGCCGCCGATGCGCACCGGATGCTTCGGACGCTCTCCGGCCGCAGCCATGTGGTGGTTACCGCGTTCGCGATCGCCCGCGGCGGCGAAGTCGTCGAATCCGAGGCCGTGGAAAGCCGCGTGTTCTTTCGGCCGCTCACGGACGAGGAGATTCGCGACTACGTGTCCAGCGGCGAACCCTTCGACAAGGCCGGCGCCTACGGAATCCAGGGACGCGGCGGCGAATTCATCGCCAGGGTCGATGGTCCGACGGACAACGTGATGGGGCTGCCGGTGAGCAGCGTGCTCGATGGACTTCGCCGCGCGGGCGTGAAGGTCTGATGCTTTCCGAAGGGGAAATCGCCAAGCGCCTGTCCGAAGTGCGGGGCAGAATTGATGCGGCGGCGCGGCGCTCGCATCGCGACCCCGATTCGGTCTGCCTCGTGCTCGCGAGCAAGACGCAGCCTCCCGAAGCGATTCGCGCCGCCTATCGGGCGGGCGCGCGGGTGTTCGGCGAGAACTACGTCCAGGAAGCAATCGCGAAGAAGGACGCGACCGCCGACCTCCGCGACATCCGATGGCATCTCATCGGAAATCTCCAGACCAACAAGGCGCGCCAGGCCTGCGCGATCTTCGAGCTGATTCACAGCCTCGACAGTGCACGGCTTGCCGAAGCGCTCGCCAGGGTCAGGCCGATTCCTCAAGTCCGGGTGCTGGTCGAGGTGAATCTCGCCGGCGAATCGAGCAAGCACGGGGTCGCGCCGGGCGATGTCGAGCTGCTTTTGGCGCAGGCCAGGGACAAGGTCAAAGTCGAGGGCCTGATGACGATTCCGCCTCCGAATCTTTCCCGGGAGAGGACGCGATCGTATTTTGCGCGGCTGCGCGAGATGCGCGACAACCTGGCGGCGCGGACCGGCCTTTCGCTCTACGAGCTTTCGATGGGAATGACGGAAGATTACGAGATTGCGATAGAGGAAGGCGCCACGATCGTGCGCGTGGGGCGCGCGGTCTTCGGCGAGCGAACAAGATGAAAAAACTCGGGTTCATCGGCGGCGGCAACATGGCCGAGGCGCTCGCGCGCGGCCTTATCGAACGAAAGGTGATGCGCGCGAGCGAAATCGTCGCCTCGGATGTGGCGGCGGCGCGCCGCACCGCGCTCAAGCGCAGGCTCAGGATTGAAACCACCGATGACAACCGCGGCGTGCTCCGCCAATCGCGCGCAATTTTGCTTGCAGTCAAACCCCAGACCATCAAAGATGTTCTCACCGAAATCGCGTCCGAGCTTAAGCCCGATGCGAGGAGCCATCTGTTCATATCCATCGCCGCCGGCGTTCCCATCGACCTCATCTCCAGCCACCTCGGCCGGCGCGCGCGAGTCATCCGGGTGATGCCGAATGCTCCCGCGATGGTTGGCGAGGGGATGGCGGCGCTGGTGGCGGGCCGCGGCGCCTCGAAGGCGGACCTTGCTTTTGCGATGCGAATCTTCCGGGCCGTCGGCGATGCCGTCGCATTGAAGGATGAAAGCCTGCTTGATGCGGTGACGGCGCTGTCCGGCAGCGGTCCCGCCTATGTGTATCTGTTCGCGAAGGCGATGGCGGATGCGGCCGCCAACGAGGGCATTCCCCGCGAGATGGCGATGCGGATGGCGCTGCAGACGCTGCACGGCGCGGAGCGGGTGATGCGCGAATCGAAGGCGGAGCCGGCGGACTTAATCAGGATGGTGGCATCTCCGGGAGGGACCACGGAGGCGGCGCTCAGGCGGTTCGCCGAAGATGGGTTTTCTGATATCGTTGCGCGCGCAGTTCACGCCGCCGCCGATCGTTCTCGCGAGCTTGGCCGGGCAGGCTGAAGGGGTGGTTGCCAATTGAATCCCTGGGTCAATCTCGTACTCTTCATCGCGCGTACCCTGGAGACCCTGCTCAACGCCTATTTTTGGATCGTCATCATCGCCGCGCTCCTCACCTGGATAGAACCCAATCCATACAACCCAATCGTTCGTTTCCTCTATGCGGTCACGGAACCCGTGTTCGAATGGGTGCGTGAACATATTCCCGTCTTCTTCGGCGGAATCGACTTCTCACCGCTCATCGTCATTATCGCGATCCAGCTCGTGCAGGTCTGGCTGATCCCCACGCTGCTCTACTACATCGTTCCCGGCTTCGCGTGACGCCGCGCCATCCGGGGCCATCAATCGCGCTCCCGCCGTGGATTCGGCTCGGCCAGGCGCACCTCACGGTCGAAATTGCCGCCCGTCCCGGCTCGTCGCGAAGCGCTTTCGTTCGCGCTGACGCGAGAGGACTGGTGATTGCGGTCGCGGCGCCGCCCGAGCGAGGCCGCGCCAACCAGGAACTGATTCGCACCATCGCCGAGGCTGCCCGCCTTCCCAAAGGTTCCATCACGATACTCAAGGGTGAAGGATCGCGAAGGAAGACGGTCAGGATAGAGACCAACGACCCTATCTCATGCGCGAAGATGCTCGTCGAGCTCGGCACTCGCGGCTCCTGAGCGCCGGAGGCATTCGGGCGAAGCAAAAACGAACAAGCCAGCCGCGTTGACACCGAAGTTTGCCGTGATTACCTAAAGTAGGGACTAAACCGATTGAACGGCGATCAGCAGTCCCGAACCTCAGATGCCAATCTACGAATATAAGTGCAACAAGTGTGGAGTGGTGGAGGTGACGCAACGAATCACCGAAGCGCCGCTCAAGAAATGTCCCAACTGCAAGAGCAAGGTTGAACGCCTGGTGTCCCGCAGTTCCTTCGTCCTCAAGGGCACCGGATGGTACGCCACCGACTACGCCAACAAGGGAAAGAGGACCGATTCGGACAGCGCCGCATCCAACGGAACCGGCTCGTCCGATTCCAAAGGCGACTCCAAGCCGGCATCGGACAGCAAGTCATCGGCTGACAAGGGCGCATCGGCGAAGGCCGCCGATTAGGGGCGCCCGCCAACCCGTCATCGTTCGTCGAAGATTTCTCATTGGCGGCGGCCCGCTTGGTGTCCTCGCGCGTTTAATGGTTAATTCCTCTGGTCGCGCCGCGTCGATGCGGACGCGAACCTGACGATGCGCGCGCTCGTAGTCGATCCCACACTCCGCTTCGCCGCGGATCACCCCGACCCCGCGATCGTCCCCGGCGAGAGCATCGTCCGCGTTTCGCTCGCCGGAATCTGCGGCACCGATATCGAGATCACCCGGGGCTACATGGCGTATCGCGGCGTGCCGGGGCACGAGTTCGTGGGCCGCGTCGTGGAATCGTCGAACCCGGACCTGCGCGGCAAGCGCGTGGTAGGCGAGATCAACGCGGCGTGCGGGCGATGCTCTTTTTGCCGGGCGGACATGGGGCGCCATTGTCCCGATCGCACCGTACTCGGAATCCTCGGGCGCGACGGCGCCTTTGCCGACTACCTCCGCCTTCCCGATCGGAATCTCCTCGCCCTCCCGGATTCCATCCCGGATGAAGTAGCGGTATTCACTGAACCCTTCGCTGCGGCTCACGAGATCTTCGGACAGGTGCGCCTTGCGCCCGAGGGTTCGATTCTCGTGCTCGGCGACGGGCGGTTGGGAGCGATGGTGGCGATGGCGATGGCGGGTCGCGGTCACAAGCTGCTCCTCGCCGGCCATCATCCCGAAAAACTCGAGCGCCTCTCGTCGCTCGGGATTGCGGTGCGGATGGAGCGCGAGGTGGCAGGCAAATTCGATTGCGTGGTCGATTGCACCGGTCACGGCGCCGGGTTTCTCCGCGCGATCGAGCTGGTCAGGCCGCGCGGCACGATCGTTCTTAAAAGCACCGCCGCCGCGGGCGCACCGCTCAATCTCGCCCCGGTGGTGATCAACGAGATCACCGTGGTGGGCTCGCGATGCGGCCGGTTTGCTCCCGCGCTCGAGGCGATGGAACGCGGCGGATTCGATCCGCGTCCTTTGATCGACGCAGTCTTTGCGCTGGAGGACGGCGTTGCGGCGATGGCGGCGGCCGCCCTTCCCTCCAATTTCAAGGTTCTTCTGAGGGCATCGTGAATCGCAGCGGCCGCAGGAGCCCTTCGCGCGACCGCCGGCCGGCTCCGCGCGTCACCGTCGGTATCGACACGGGAGGCACGTTCACCGATCTGATAGCGATCGTGGACGGCGCGCTCCGCGTGCACAAGGTCCCATCCACGCCCGACGATCCCGCGCGCGCCGTCATCGAGGGTCTCTCCGAGATGATGGCGGGGGAGCGACCCGACCTCGTCACCTACAGTTCGACGGTCGCGACCAACGCTCTGCTCGAGCGCAAGGGGGCGCGTGTCGCCCTGATCACCAATGCGGGGTTCGAGGATCTGATCGAGATCGGCAGGCAGAATCGCGATGAACTCTACTCGCTTGCGCCGTCGCGGCCCGAACCTCTGGTGCCCCGCGCGATGCGAATCGGGATCCGCGAGCGGACGCTGCATGACGGAACGGTCCTGACCCCGCTCACCCGGGCCGAACTGTCGCGAATCGCGGCGCGAGCCGCGCGTCTTTCCCCCGATTCATTCGCGGTCTGCCTGCTTCATTCCTATGCGAACGGCCGCGCCGAGGAGGCGGTGGCTCGTGCGCTCGCCCCGCTCGGACGCCCGATCTCGATTTCGCATCGCCTGCTTGCCGAGTATCGCGAGTACGAGCGTTTCTCGACCGCGGTAGTGAATGCGTACCTGGCGCCGAAGATGGCATCGCATCTCGAACATCTGCGAAGCCGTCTCGCATCCGGCGCGCTTCGGATCATGCAATCCAACGGCGGCGCGACGGGCGTGGAAATCGCCCGCGATGAGCCCATCCGGACCATTCTCTCCGGCCCCGCCGCCGGGGTGGTCGGCGCGGCGGCGCTCGCCCGCGCAATCGGCACCGATCGCTTCATCACCTTCGACATGGGCGGGACATCAACCGATGTATCCCTGTTCGACGGCGCCCCGCGCATCCGCACCCTGAGCTACCCCGACGGATACGCCGTCCGCACGCCCGTGATCGATATCCATACCGTGGGCGCGGGCGGCGGCTCGATCGCGCGGGTCGATGCGGGCGGCTCGCTGCGGGTCGGCCCGGAAAGCGCCGGCGCCGATCCCGGGCCGGCATGCTACGGGCGCGGAACCGCGGCTGCCGTCACCGATGCGGACCTGATCGCGGGCCGGCTCGTCGCATCGAATTTCCTCGGCGGCAGGATGCGCCTGTTTCCGGAGCGCGCGCGCAAGGCTGTCGGCGCGATCGCCTCGGCGATGAAGACCGACCTGACGGGCGCGGCCCGCGGGATCATCCGCGTCGTCAATGCGAACATGGAGCGGGCGATCCGCGTGATCACGGTCGAACGCGGCTTCGATCCCCGCGACTTCGTGCTGTTCGCGTTCGGCGGCGCGGGTCCGATGCATGCCGCCGAGCTGGCGGCCGACCTCGGAATCCGCCACATCGTGCTCCCGAAGAATCCCGGGTTGCTGTGCGCGTGGGGCGCGCTGGGCGCCCCGCTCGGCCGCGAATATTCCTTCACCCTGCGCGAGATCGATCCCGCCTACCGCCGATTGCGGCTTGCCGTCCGCCCGATGATCGAACGCGCGCGGCGCGAGCTGATCGCCGGCGGCCCTCGGCGCGGCGCGTTTGCCGCCGAGGCGCGGCTCGAAATGCGCTACCAGGGGCAATCCTACGAGCTCGAGGTGCCGCTCAGCCCCGATTTCGCGGATGCCTTTCACGCGGCGCATCGCCGCGCCTTCGGCTACGATGCGCCCGGCGCTCCGATCGAAGTGGTTAACGTACGCCTGCGCGCGACCGTAGCCGGCGCCGCCCCGCCTGTCGCAAGGATTGCCGGGCGAGTCGCCGCCGCTCCGGTTGCGCGGATGCCGGTGCTCGGAAGCGGTTCGCGGATGCTCAATGCGCCGGTTTACGAACGCGATTCTATGGGCGCCGGCTTCCGCGCCCAAGGCCCGGCGATCGTGGTCGAACTGAGCGCCACCGCCTACATCCCTCCCGGCTTCTCGATGCGGGTGGACGATTACGGCAATCTGCACCTGGAGACGCGATGATGAAGCTCGATGCGGTCGCGCTGGCGGTGATGAACAATCGGCTGGCGGCGATAGCCGAGGAGATGGGCGTGGTGCTCGGCCAGACCGGCTACTCGCCCAACATCAAGGAACGGCACGATTTCTCATGCGCGCTGTTCGATGCGCGCGGAGAGCTGGCCGCGCAGGCCGCCCATATTCCGGTTCATCTCGGATCCACTCCGCTTTCGGTGCGCGCGGCGATCGAACGGCTGGAGCTTTTGCCGGGCGATATCGCGGCGTTGAACGACCCCTTCGCCGGCGGAACTCATCTTCCGGATTTGACGCTGGTCATGCCGATTTTTCTCGGGAGCGAACGCCGTCCGTTCGCCTATGCCGCCAACCGCGCCCATCACGCCGACATCGGCGGCATGGCGCCGGGGTCGATGGCGCTCGCGAGCGAGATCTACCAGGAAGGCTTCCGGCTTCCGCCTGTAAAGATCGTAAATCGCGGCGAGGTCTCGCGCGATGTGATGGCGCTGTTTCTCGCCAACACCCGCGTCCAGGAGGAGCGCGAAGGCGATCTTCGCGCGCAGATTGCCGCGCTCAGGGTCGGCGCCGACCGCCTGCGCTCGCTCGTGGCCGCTTCGGGACGAGCCGCTGTCGCCGCGGCGATGAACGATCTCAAGGAATATGCGGCGCGGCTGATGACCGCGTCGCTGCGCGCGCTCAGGCCCGGAACCTACCGGGCGGTGGATTTCCTTGATGACGACGGATTCGGGACGCGGCGAATTCCACTGCGCGTCAGCATCCGAATCGGCAACGGACGCGCGCTGGTGGACTTCACCGGGTCGGCGCCGCAGGTGAGGGGATCGGTCAACGCCAACTATGCGATCACACTGTCGGCGACGTTCTATGTGATGAAGTGTCTTGCGGAGGAGGCGGTGCCGGCGAACGAGGGCCTGATGCGCCCGATTCGGGTCATCGCGCCCCCGGGCTCGATCGTCAACGCGATGGCGCCGGCGGCCGTCGCCGGCGGCAACGTCGAGACCTCCCAGCGCATCGTCGATGTCCTCTTTCGAGCGCTGGCCGCCGCCGCACCCGACAGGATTCCCGCCGCGAGTTCCGGCTCGATGTCGAATCTCACGATCGGCGGGTTCGATCCATTCCGAGAGCGCCGCTTCTCGTACTATGAGACCATCGCGGGCGGCGCGGGTGCGGCGCCCGGCCGCCCCGGCGCATCCGGCATCCACACCCACATGACCAACACCCTGAACACCCCGATCGAAGCGCTCGAGGCCTACTACCCGATGCGAATCACCGAGTATCGGATTCGACGCGGCTCGGGCGGCCGCGGGCGGGCGCGCGGCGGCGACGGACTGGTGCGCGAGATCCAATGCCTCGTCGATTCCAACGTAAGCCTGCTCGGAGAGCGGCGATCGCTCAGGCCGTGGGGATTGGCGGGGGGCGGCGATGGCGCGGCGGGGGCGGACTATCTCGTCAACGGAAATCGCCGCCGCCGTCTGGCGGCCAAAACCAACGTGTCGCTCAAAGCCTTTGATCGTATCCGCGTCGAAACGCCGGGAGGCGGCGGATGGGGCAAACCCTAAGCCGGTCAGATCACCCGCGCGGCCCGCAGCCGCTCCCGCGCTGACGCATCCAGCCCCAACCCCCCGAGGACTTCATCGTTGTGCGCACCCAGCGCGGGAGCGCCATGACGAATCGTAACCGGCGTGCGGGAGAATTTGGCGGCGGGACCCGTGATCGGCGCCTTCGATCCGTCCTCCTGCACCGTCTCCATCAGCATGTCGCGTTCGAGCACGTGCGAATCGCGCGCGGCCTGCTCGTAGGTCAGCACGGGAGCGCACGGGATCGCCTCGCGCGCGCATGTCTCGAGCACTTCGGCCACGGTATGCTCCGCGCACCATTTCGCCGCCATCGCGTTGCATTCCCCGCGATGCTTCATCCGGCCCGGGATGGTTCCATAGTCGGGATTCTCCGCGAGATCGTTTCTCCCGCACACGCGCGCGAGCACCTTCCAATGATTGTCCAGCAGCGTCCCCATCATCACGATCCCGTCGCGGCAGTGATACGTGTTGCACGGGATCGTGAAGGTGAACTCGTTGCCCATCCGCGGCATCGGAATGCCCAGCGCGCCCAGCGTGAGGTATCCGTTGGATTGAAACAGCGCGGCATCGAGCAGCGACACGTCGCAATGCTGTCCCTCGCCGGTGCGATCGCGATGGCGCAACGCGGCGAGCGCCGCGATCGCCCCGTGCAGCCCCGCCAGATCGTCGCACAGAAACGTCGGCGCCTTGGTCGGACCTCCATCGACCGGGCCGTTGAGCGACATGAATCCCGACATCGCCTGCGCCAGCGGATCGTAGCCGACTCGATCGTGAATCGGGCCGAACTGACCGAAGCCGCTGATGGATATGTAGACTATGTCGGGCTTGACGGCGCGGCAGTCGCCGTAGCCGATCCCCCATTTGTCGAAGGTTCCCGGCCGGAAATTCTGCACCACGATATCCGACCGGCCCACGAGCCTTAGAAAGATGTCGCGGCCTTCCGGCTTGCGCAGGTCGAGCGTGAGGCTCTTCTTGTTTCGATTTACGGTGGCTTGAAGAAAGCTGATCGGCCGAGTTGCGCCCGGCAGAAAGGGCGGCACTCGGCGCCCCACTTCGCCCGCGGGATCCTCGACCTTGATCACATCGGCGCCGAGATCGGCGAGGATGCATGCGCACATCGGGCCTGCCCAGCTCGTGGTCGCCTCCAGCACGCGCACGCCCGCCAGGGGCCCCGGCAGGTCGCCGCGCGCATCGCGATAGAAGTCGGCCTTGTCCATCGGAACTGCTCCCTCCCCGGCAATTCGCGGATGTTACAGCGGGGCGGCGCCGGCCGACAAACCCCGCTGGTCAGCCGATCGGCGGCACGCTACCTTGATGAAGCGCAGGGCGGATTTCCCAGGAAGATGGCGGAAGCGCAGTTCTTCGTCGGCATTCACGGCGTTATCGCAAACCGGGGGCGGATACTCGTGCTCAGACGCGCCGAGACGATGCCCTATGCGCCCGGCTCCTGGGATCTCCCCGGAGGCCATCTCGCGGTCGGCGAAAGCTCCGAGGAATGCCTGCTCCGCGAGATTCGCGAGGAGACCTCGCTGGAGGTCGCAATCGAGCGCCTGCTCGGATTGCACAACATGCCCAACGAACCCTACATGCAGGCGCTCTATGCGTGCCGGCTCACCGTCTATCGAAGCCTCCGGCTCTGTCCCAACGAGCACGTCGAGGCGCGATGGGTCACGCCGTATGAAATGGAAGGCATGGATCTGATCCCCTACCTGCGAAGCGTGCTGGGACGCGGGATGCTCTCCTACATCCGCTGAGCGGGCGCGCGGGCTATCGGGAAAGTCTTGCGTGGGAGGCGGCAAGGCGGCCCCGCCAATATCCCATGAAATTGGCGCATTCGAGTTCGTGGTAGATCGCGCGTTCGCGATCGCCGCGCATCATCGCCCGCGTCATCCGCACCGCGTTGCGCACCAGCTTGTCGATTCGGTTGTGGCTTTTGCCGCCGGCTATCGCGCTGCCGAACCCGTAGGCGAAGCTCTTGCGGCGCAGGTACGCCCGCGTCATCCGCTCCGCCGGAACCATGTGATGAACGATCGCGCGCGGCACGAAACCCATCCTGCCCCCGCGCGCGACAATCCGCTCGAACAGTTCGGTATCCTCGCCGGAGATCGGATTTCCGCCGACCACGCCGAGGTCTTCGCGGAATCGGCCGAAGCGCTCGAAGGCGGAACGGCGAAACCCCACGTTCGCGCTGAAATAGTTCTCCAGCTTCTCGGCGCCTGCCGGGTTGCGGTCGATTCGCTCCGGCACATGGACCGCGAGCTTCACCCACAGGCTGGGTCCGAGCCATGACGGAGGCGGCGCCGCCCACCTCGCAATCACCATCCCGCACGCCGCATCCAGCCCCCGCTCCTCCATCGCCGCCATCATCGCCACCGCCCACGAACGTTCCGCCGTCGCGTCGTCGTCGATAAAGAAGATGAAGTCGCCGCGCGCTTCGTCGATCGCGCGGTTGCGCGCGAAGCTGGAGCCGAGCCGCGCCTCCATCGCGCGGCGCATCGGAAACGGCGCCGATACCGCGGCCGCATCGACGACCGCGCCGGTGTCATCGGTCGATGCGTTGTCGATAACGACGCATTCGAGTTCGGCGCCCGCCGGAATCTCGAGAGCGCAGATGGCGGCCAGCGTCTCGCCCAGCATCGAAGCCCGATTATGGGTGGGGACCGCTACGGTGATCAGGAGTGCCAAATCGCAAGCGCTCTTGCGCGCGACACAATAATAGCGAACCGCGATTCCCGCCTGAACATCGCCCGCACAACCAAGAGGCCTTCCCCCGAAATCGGAGGAAGGCCCCTCGTTCGCTCTCGTTTGTCCCGCCCGGGCGCGGATCAGCTCTTGGGCGGCGATGCCGGCGACGGCGAGGCGGCCGGCGATGCGCCCGGCGAGGGAGTCGCCGTCGGGGTCGGCGTCGGCGGCTTGGGAAGCGGCGCGCTCGATTGCGTGAACACGATCTGTGTCACGTTGAGGTCCGGAGTGGCGCGCTGCTGGATGTCCGCGGGCGCCGTCAGCCTGAAGCCGAAACTGCGCGTCTCGCCCGGAACGAACGGCAGCACCGGCCGGTTGAAATCGGTGAATTCCAGCGGGGTGGCGATTGGCGTGTGAACCTCGGTGTAAACCTGCTTCTTCTTGTTCCCCTTGCCTTCGTAATAGGTCACGGTGAACTGAAGCTCGTCGATCGATCGGTCGCCGTTGTTGGTGATCTTTCCGAAGATTCCCGGCACCCGCGATGCCGACATCTTCATGTCAACATCCGTAAGCCCAATCTTGGGAATATAGGCCTGCGCCTCGGGGATCTGGTTCTTGACGTTCTGAACCGTCTGCAGGTCGCGATTGAGCAGGAACTTGAGTCCGGCGTTGCCCGTGGCCTGCTCCTTGTCCAACTCCGCGATCGCGTTCTGATAGATCGAGATCGCCTTGTCGTAGTCGTACTTGTGGAAGGCTTCGATCGCCTCCTTGCGCATCTTCATTACGTTTTCCTTCGCGGGGAAGTTGACGTAGATGCGCCAGTCGTCGCCCTGCTTCACGACCGTGATGTTGTCGTCATAGGTGAGCTTCGGATAGCTCTTGTCGTTGATCTGCTTCTGCGCCACCGAGCTTGGCGCGTCGTTGGGCCCCATGGTGGCGTCGATCGTCCGCTCCCACAGCGCAAGGTCGGGACGAGTCACCTTGATCACGACGTTGGCCTTGTCGCCCTGAACCGCCGCATCGCCCACCTGGTATTCAACCGCGTGCAGGACCGTCTTGAACCAGTCGCGGCTCACGTCGGGCGCGAGCGGAATCTCGGTCAGGAACTGGTCCATCGTCCTGTCGATCTGGTCCTGATGTGACAGGAGCTGGTAGGCGGCCGGATAGTTGTAGAGCTTGAGATCGTCCAGATAGCTCTGGGCGGTGCGCTGCGGCGTCTTCCCCATGCATCCCGCCGCTATCGCGGCACACAGGATCAGACAAAGGTAAGGACGCTTAGCGAGAAACGCAGGTTTGATCATGTTCCAAAATCCCCTCCCACGGGTCGCCAAAGCCTAGGATTCTAATGTCTCGCCGCTCAAAAACAAGTTCTGCTGATGGATGCATGCGCGGGCTGGCGGCCCGGTTCGATGCGGGCCGAGCCGATCCCTTGATCCCCCGTACCCGCTACGCCCGCGCGGGCATCTGCTTGAGTTCCAGCACGTTTCCTTCCGGATCGCGAACATAGATGGACATGCCCATGCCGCGCGCCCCATAGCGAACCGCCGGATCCCCCATCACCTCGACCCCCTTTTGGCGCAGGAAGTCAGCCAACTCCCCCATATTCGCGGTCTCGATTCCGAGGCACACGTGGTCCACGTTGCGCCCTTCCTCCGACCGCTCGGTCGCAGGCACCAGGTCGATCATGCCGCTTCCGGCGCGCAGTTGGATAAGTCCGATCTGCTCGATGCGTCTTTCCTCGGCAAGCCCCAGGATTTCGACATAAAAGGCGAGCGCGCGCTCGATATCGCGGCATCGAAACACCACGTGATCCAGCTCGACGACTTTGACGGTCTTATCCATCGCCATACTCCCCGATGCTTCCCGCGACCGATTCCGGGCGCTGGGGAAATCGGAACCGCCTGACTTCCGTGGCGCGGACGGCATCATTGACCATCCGCTCCACGTCAAACCGCGCCTCCATCGCCTTCACTTCTTCCAGCCGCGCGTGGGTTTCGGGATGCTCGGGGACGAACAGGGTGCAGCAATCCTGGTCGGGCAGGATGGAAATCTCGAAGGTGCCGAGCGTGCGCGCCTGCTCGACGATCTCATTCTTGTCCATCCCGACCAGCGGACGCAGAATCGGCATCGCCGCCGCATCCTCGATCGCCGCCATATTGTCGAGGGTCTGCGACGCGACCTGGCCCAGGCTCTCGCCGGTGACAAGCGCGCGGGCGCGAAAGCGCACCGCAAGCGCCGACGCGATCCGCATCATGAAACGCCGGTAGAGCACCACCCGGAGCGGGCGGTAGGAATTCGCCACGATCTCCCGCTGCACCATCCCGAACGGCACCAGCGCCAGCGTGGAGCGCGCCTGGTATCGCGTGAGCATCGCGACCAGGTCGCACGCCTTCTCGCGGCTCGCCGGCGACACCAGCGGATAGGCGTGGAAATGCACGAAGTCGAGCGTGAGCCCCCGCCGCATCATCCTGTATGCCGCCACCGGCGAATCGATTCCGCCCGATATCAGCGCGAGCGCCCGCCCCGACGTCCCGACCGGCAGCCCGCCCGGACCGGGTATCTTGCCCGCCGATACGAAAGCCGCATCGCCAAGCACCTCGATCGATACCGTCAGCTCCGGGTTGTGCAGGTCAACCTTGAGCCCCAGCGCTTCCACGACCGCCGCCCCGACTTCCCGATCGATCTCCATCGAGGTCATCGGAAACCGCTTGTCGCCGCGTCGGGTGCTGATTCGGAAGGTGCGGGCGCGATGCTCGCGGGCGCGTGCGATCGCCTCCGCCTTGATCGCATCGAGGTCGAGCGGCACCCGGTAGCTCAGCGAGAAATTGGCGAATCCGAAGATGGTCGAGGCGCGCGCGATCGCCGTCCGGTCGTCGATCGCGTCGGGAAGCTCGACGATGATTCGCGGGCCTTCGCCCCGCATCGGACCCAGCCTGACGTCGGCGAACGCCGCGCGCAGGTTATGGCGGAGCTGTTCGATGAACCGCCATTGGTTGCGCCCCTTGAGCGCGATCTCGTGATATCTTCCAACCAGGTAACGCATCGCCGATTCGTCCGGCAAAAGCCCGCCCTCCCCGGCCGCCGGCGCCCTGAGCTTACGCGGCCGCCCCAAAAGGGTCCATCACGGGCGCTTGCGTCGGACGGGGCTCGCGTGATGATTTGATTCAATGGCGCCGTCGGACGCAATCGCAAAGCCATCCCGCCCATCCACCTCCCATCATATCGACCGGCTGCGCCGCGCGCTTTCCTCCGAAACCCCCGTCCCGCGCGAAAGGCTCGCCAACAATTCCCGCGGCGCCGCCGTCCTCGTCCCCATCTTCGAACGCCGCGGCCAACTCCACGTCGTCTATATCCGCCGCGCCGACCACGTATCGAGCCATCGCGGCCAGGTCGCCTTTCCCGGCGGCCGCGTCGATCCTTCCGACCCGTCGCTGCTCCACACCGCCCTTCGCGAAGCCCATGAGGAGGTCGGCATCGACCCCCGCAGCGTGGATGTGCTCGGCGCATTCCCCGAGATGAGCACGCTTACCAGCGGGATCATCGTCGCCCCGTTCGCGGGAGTGATACCGGAATCCACCGCGATGAGTCCGTGCCCGGACGAAGTCGCCGAGATCTTCGAGGTTCCGCTCGATGCGCTCGCCGACCCCGCCTATCGCGGCGAGTACCGATGGAACTCCAACGGGTCGAAGTACCCCGCGATCCTCTACGGCGGGCAGACGATATGGGGCCTGACGCTCAGGATCACCGAAAACCTGCTGGGCATCCTGGGGCTTCGCGCCTAGCGCCGGCGGCGGACGGCCGTCCGCCGCCGCTTGTATTTGCAGTCAGGATGTAATAATCATTCGGTTATGAGGGATGTCGCCGATGCGCCTTCGGATGGGCGCGTCGCCCGCGGCCTTCGGGCCAAGACGGCGATAACCACCGCGCTGCTCGACCTGCTCACCGAAGGAGTGGAGCAGCCCACGGCGGCGATGATCGCCGAGCGCGCGGGCGTCTCGCTGCGCCTGGTCTTCCATCATTTCGAGGACCTCGAGGCCATCTATTCGAGCCTTGGCGATCGCCAGTTCGCGCGAATCCGCGCGATGCTCAAGCCGATCGACCCGCAGTGGCCGCTGGATGAACGGATCGAGGCGTTCGTGCGCGAACGCGCCCGCATCTACGATTTCATCGCGCCGGTGCGGCGGGCGGGTCTGCGGCTGGAGGCAGGCTCGCCGCAAATCACCCGCATGCTCAAGATCGCCTACCGGTTCGCCCGCGACCATGCGCTTTCCGTCTTCGCCCCGGAGCTGTCAGCCCTCTCCGGCGCCGATGCGTCGCGCGCCGCGGACGCCCTGGATGCCGCATCGAGCTGGGATAACTGGGATTTCATGCGCCGGCGCGCCGGATTGTCGGCGCGGCAGGCGGCGCGCGTGATGGAGCTGACGATTCGAGGCGTGCTCGCGGCGCGCGGATGACGCCGCCGCGGGCGCAGTGGAGGGCGCCCATCGATGGCCCGAAATATCCTTTTCATCACCACCGACCAGCAGCGCTACGATTCGCTTGGATGCAACGGCGGACGGATCGCACGAACGCCCGTGGCGGATGCGATGGCGGCGGCGGGAATCAACTACCGCCGCGCCCACAATCAGAACACCGTATGCATGCCCGCGCGCGCCACGATGATCACTGGCCAATACGTCCGCACCCACGGCGTCTTCGCCAACGGAATCGCCCTGCCGCCCGACGCCCCCAGTATCGCGCGATGGCTCAATGAAAAGGCGGGATATCGCACCGCCCTCATCGGCAAGGCCCATTTCGAGCCCGCCTTCGACTTCCAGGGGCGATGGTTCGAGAACAGGATGGCGCGGGAAGGCTCCACCGGCCCCTACCGCGGGTTCGAGCGGATGGAACTCGCGATGCACGCGCCGCTCGGCGGATGGCATTACTCGCTGTGGCTCCAGCAGAACCATCCCTCCGAAATCGGCGGCTTCTCCCGCGTGCTGAGCGCCGCGCCCGGCGGCGACACCGGAGCACCCGAAGTCGCCTACAACCCCATCCCCCGCGAGCATTACCATACCGATTGGGTCGCCGACCGGACCATCGCCTACCTCGACTCGCTCGATCCGGAAGACACCTGGTTCGTATGGATGAGCTTTCCCGACCCGCATCATCCATGGGACCCGCCCGAAAGCGAGGCCCGCCGGCGCGTCAGATGGCGCGACCTCGACCTCCCCGCCGGCCATCCCGGCTCCCGCGAGAAGATCGAGCGTATCCTCTCCGCCAAGCCGCGCCATTGGCTCGAATGGTACCAGGGACGGTTCGGCAACGAGGAAGGCGGACCGGCGACCTTTGTCCCCTCCGCGATGACCCACGACCAGGTGCGCGAAATCAACGCGCTCGTCCATGTCGAAAACGAGCTTATCGACGAGGCCGTCGGCCGCGTCCTTTCCAGAATAGGCGAGCGCGGATGGACCGATCGGACGGATGTCTTCTTCACCACCGACCATGGCGAATTCCAGGGCGATTTCGGCCTGCTCTACAAGGGGCCGTATCACGTCGATGCGCTCATGCGGGTGCCGCTGATATGGCGCCCCGCGCCCTGCGCCGCCGTTGCGCCCGCCGAAATCACCGATCCCGTGGGCCATCTCGATCTCGCCGCCACCTTCTGCGAGATAGCCGGAGTCGCGATTCCGCATTGGGTGCAGGGAAAGCCCCTGCCCAAATCCAAAGGCGAACGGCGCGAGCGCGTGCTGACCGAATGGGACAGCCAGTTCAGGCAAATCGGGATGCATATGCGCACGATCTATCGCGACGGATGGCTCCTGACCGTGTATGAGAAGTCCACCCGCGATATCGGCTATGACCTCGATTCCGTCCCCGCAGTTCTGCGCGGAACCGCGCCCATCCCGCGCATCTCCTACGACGGCACCGAGGGCGAGCTCTACAATCTCTCCGAAGACCCGATGCAATGGCGCAATCTGTGGGACGACCCCGGCTACCGCTCCATAAGGTCCGACCTCGCCGCCGACCTGTATGACAACCTGCCCAGGCCGCGCGACCCGATGCTGCCGGTGGAAGCGCCGGCCTGATCGGCCGCGGATTGCGAACAACGGATCCGGAAACTCCCCCGCTCCTTTTCCTGTGGCGTGGCATTGGGCGCTCGGATAACATTTTGAGTTACGCTCGCGCCGGTCCGCGCGGGCGGCCAGCCGCTGCGTCAGCCTGATTGCCCGGATCGGGCGGCCCGCGCCGCCTTGCCGCCCGAATGTGGATCGCGGCTCCCGAATCCATCAGGCTCCGGCGCGACACAATCTTTCCGAACGGGGATTTTCGATTGGGCGAAAATATCAGGAACGTGGTGATTCTCGGCGCCAACGGAACGATGGGCGCCGGTGCCGGATGCGTTTTTGCCGGCGCGGGCTTCGCGGT
>Ga0070741_10008369_pt1 | contig 20807 bp, 18 predicted proteins | sample Coa_R1_4_FD_66440 | JGI IMG/M metagenome (GOLD analysis project Ga0070741, IMG submission 66440) | Surface soil microbial communities from Centralia Pennsylvania, which are recovering from an underground coalmine fire - Coalmine... | ecosystem: Environmental > Terrestrial > Soil > Unclassified ...
TGTGGGCGACAACGTCGCGCTGCCGCTGCGCGAGCACACCGACCTCGACGAGAACACGGTGCGCATCATGAGCCGGCTCAAGCTCGAAGTCGTCAATCTCGGCGGTTTCCAGGACCTCATGCCGTCGCAGCTTTCCGGCGGAATGATTAAGCGCGCGGCGCTTGCGCGCGCGATCGTCATGGACCCGAAGCTGCTGTTCTTCGACGAACCGTCGGCCGGCCTCGATCCGGTCGTCTCGGCCGAACTCGACGAGCTCATCCTGCGCCTGCGCGACGCCTTGCGCATGACCATCGTCGTCGTCACGCACGAACTCGAAAGCGCGTTCAAGATCGCCGATAGCATTACGGTGCTCGATCAGGGCAATATCCTCATGACCGGACGGGCCGAGGACGTGCGGCGCGCCGACAACGAGCGCATCCAGGATCTGCTCAACCGGCGACCGCGCGAAATCCAGGTCGACGCCGACGCATACCTGAAGCGGCTCACCGAAGAAGAAGCGGCTTGACGAGAGGAAGGCATGAAGCGCGACAACGTGAATTATGTGCTCGTGGGCGCCGTCGTGGTGGTGGCCTTCGTCGTGCTGCTCGGCGCCCTGGCGGCGATCACGGGCCGCAGCGGATCGCGGACCTCGTATTTCACGCATTATCGGAACGTCACAGGCCTGCACTACGGCGCGCCCGTGTTCTACGAGGGCTATCGCATCGGCCAGGTCGGCGACATCGTGCCGCAGCGCGAAACGAAGCCCGGCGGCGAGCGTGCGACGCGCTACCGCGTCGAGCTCGACGTGCGCAGCGACTGGCCGATCCCGAAAGACAGCGTGGCGCGGCTCACGGCGACGGGTCTCCTGGCGGATGTCGCGATCGGCATCAGCGAGGGGGCGAGCAAGGACAACGCCGCGTCCGGCAGCGAACTCGCGGGCGTCGAAAGCGCCGACATCTTCAGCGCGGTCAACGAGCTCGCCGGCGAGATCACGGTGCTCACGCGCGAGCAGATCGCGCCGCTCATCAAGAACCTGTCGCAGCACGTCGATTCGATCGCGAGCGTCATCGACAAGAACACGCCCGAGCTCGTCGAGCAGTCGCGCGCGCTGCTCGGCCGGCTCAATACCGCGTCGGATTCCGTCAACGATCTGCTGCGGCCCGAAAACCGCGCCGCGCTCTCGGCCGTGCTCGCCAACGCGCGCGATCTGTCCACCGAGCTCAAGAACACGCAGGCGAAACTCGACGATGCGCTCGGTCAGCTCGACAGCATCGCCAAGGAAAACCGGCAAGGCGTGCGCGAGTCGGTCGACAACCTGCGCGCGGTGCTGTCGGCGCTTTCGGGGCGCATCGATTCGATCACCCAGCACATCGAAGTCGCGAGCCGCAATTTCGACGAATTCGCACGCGAGGTACGCAAGAGCCCGAACCGTCTGCTGCTGGCGCCCAAGGCCGACAAAGTCGAGGAAGACCAATGAGAGCCATCCGCATCGCCGCACTCTGCGCCGTGATCGCGCTCGCCGCGTGCTCGCCGCCGAGCGTCCCCGATGTCACATATTTCCGCTTGCCCGAGCCGGCCGCGCTGCCGCGCGCCGAACAGCGCCTGTCGGCGCTGCCGATCGAAGTCGAAGTGTTCCGCGGCGAAGGCATCTACGCCGAGCAGGCGCTCATCTATTCGAACTCGCCCGACGCGGGCGCGATGCGCACCTACCACTATCAGCTGTGGAGCGACCCGCCGACGCGCGGCTTGCAGACGCGCCTCACGAACATGCTGCGCGCCTCGGGTATCGCGCCGCTCGTCACCGAACGGCTGCCGGCCAGCGACCAGGCCTTGCGCGTGCACGGCACGATCGTGCACTACGAGCGCATCAAGCGCGATTCGGGTTTCGAGGTTTCGGTGGAATTCGAAATGCGCGTCGAGCAGGACTCGGGCGAGCCGATCATCGAACAGAGCTACGCAGCGCATGCGACGGCGGCCGACGCCACGATGGAGGCGACCGTCCGCGCGTTCGGTACGGCGGTCGACGAAGCCTTTGCGCACTTCTATGCCGATCTCAACGCGCTCGCCAAGGAAACGCATGCTCGCTGACGGCGAACGCCGGCGCGTCCTCGCCGCCATGGGCGTCGACGTCTACGTGCGGCGCGCAGCCGGCAGGGAGATCGCGCCGGTCGCGGCGGGCGAAGTCGACCTCGTCGTCGCCTGCGCCGGCGATGCGGCGCGCACTCCGGCGGCGGGGCGCCTGCGCGAAGCGCTGCCGCGGGCGCTCGGGCTCGCGGCCGATCGCGTGCGCTGGATCGAAGCCGACATGAGCGGCACGCTGCCGGCGCCGCCCGAAGCCCCGGCGTATCTGGCGCTCGGCGCCGCCATGCCGCGCGCGCTCGGCGTGCACATGTCCACAATGCAGCAAAATTCCGCGATCGTCGCGGTCGCCGATGCGCCCGCGGCCTGCCTCGGTTCGGCCGCCGGCAAGCGCGCTCTGTGGCAGGCGCTGCGGCCGATCGCGCGGCGGCTCGCGCACGGAGCGCAGCGATGGTAGCGATCCTCAAGGAGCCGTATGCCGAGCTCCGCGCCATGCGCGCCGAGGATCTCGATCAGGTCGCGTCGATCGAGATCGGCGCCTACGAGTTCCCGTGGACCCACGCGATCTTCCGCGACTGCCTGCGCGCGGGGTACGGCTGCTGGGTGCTCGCCCAAGGGGCGGAGATCGTCGGCTATGGCGTGCTGACGACGGGCGGCGGCGAGGCGCACGTGCTCAACGTCTGCGTCGCGCGCGACCACCAGGGCATGGGTCATGGCAAGCGCCTCATGCGGCGCCTCGTCGATCTCGCGCGCTGGCATCGCGCCGAGCGCGTCTTCCTCGAAGTACGTCCGTCGAATGCGCGCGCGATCGCGCTCTACGACCAGCTGGGCTTCAACGAGATCGGCCGCCGCCCGAACTATTACCCGGCCAAGCGCGGCCGCGAAGATGCGATCGTCATGGCCATGGAACTCCTGCCGTCGGACGAGGACCGCGCCGGCGAGGATCGACACGGCGAAGACGGGCGCGCATGAAAGCCGGCGGCATCGCGTTCCATCATCCACTCGCGTTCTGGCTCGGCTGCGTCGCGGTGATCGCGGGCGTGCTCGCGCATATGCCGATGTTCGCGATGGCCGCACCGATGCACTATCGGCTGGCCGGCATGCCGATGGACGACGCCATGCTGTTCGGCATGGCGCTGATCCCGCTCGGCGTGTTGCTCGCAGGATACGGCCTCATGCCGCGCATCGAACAGATGCGGCGCACGCTGCACGGCGGCGATCACGTGCATTTCCACGTCGCCGACGGCGTGCCGCTGAGCCGCGAGCATTGGAAGCTCGTGATCGTCCTCATCGTCGCTCTCGCCGTCGACGTCATGAAGCCCGCGACGCTCGGCTTCGTGATCCCCGGCATGTCCGCCGAATACGACATCAGCAAATCCACGGCCGGGTATCTCGCGCTGTCCGCGCTGACGGGCACGACGGTCGGGTCCGTGATCTGGGGCAGGCTCGCCGATCTGTTCGGCCGTCGCGCCGCGATCCTGCTGTCGGCGATCCTGTTCATGGGCACGTCGATCTGCGGCGCGATGCCCGCGTTCGGCTGGAATCTCGTCATGTGTTTTCTGATGGGCGCTGCCGCAGGCGGCATGCTGCCGATCGCGTTCACGCTCATGGCCGAGACGATACCGGCGGCGCATCGCGGCTGGCTGCTCGTCACGCTCGGCGGCATCGGCACCTCGGCGGGCTACCTGCTTGCCTCGGGCGCTGCGACGATTTTCGAGCCGGTGTTCACCTGGCGCGCATTGTGGCTGCTCAACCTGCCGACCGGCGCGTTGATCGTGTTCCTGAACCGCTACATTCCGGAATCGCCGCGGTTCCTCGCCAATGCAGGGCTCAACGACGAAGCGCGCGCCGTGCTGCTGCGTTTTTCGGGACTCGAAGCGGCGCGCGGCAGCGCGAATCCCGAAGACGCGCCCGTGATCGCGGCGCACCATCCGATCGGCGACATGCGCGAGCTCTGGCGCGGCCGTCATGCGCGCATCACGTTCGGGCTCACGGTGTGCGGGCTCGCCTGGGGTCTCGTCAATTTCGGGTTCCTGCTTTGGCTGCCGGCGAACCTGAGCCTGATCGGCATCGATGCGAAGGCGACGAATCTGCTGCTCGCGCAATCGGCCGTGTTCGCGCTGCCGGCCATCGTGCTCGTCGTGTGGCTCTATCAACGCTGGAGCAGTATCCGTTCGCTGGTGCTGCTGATCGGCCTGACCGCGCTTTCGCTCCTGGCGTTCCTCGCGATCGACGCGACCGGCTTGCATTCGGTGCTGGCCACCACGGTGGCGACCGTCGCGCTGCTGTCGAGCGTGAGCGGCGTGATCGCCACGATGATTCCGTACTCCGCGGAAATCTACCCGGTGCACCTGCGCGGTACCGGATCCGGCTTGATCGCGGCGAGCTCGAAAGCCGGCGGCATCCTCGGCGCGATCCTCGGCGTCATGGGTCTGTTCGGCAACTTCGCGCTGTCGGCGATCCTGATCGCCATTCCCATGGCGGTCGCCGGTTTCGTGCTGGCACGCAGCGGCGTCGAAACGCGCGGCTACGGCCTCGAGGAAATCCAGTCCGCACTTTCGGGTTAACGACGCAGCCCGAGCGCATCGACGAGGTCCTCGGTAAAGCGCTGCTGTTGACGGTCTGCGAGGTGCAGCCCGTCGGGCGGCACATAAGTGCGCAAGCGGCCATCGTCCTCGAAGTGCAGGCAACGCGCATCGGCGGCGGCGCAAAAACGATTCCAGAACTGCTCGCGCGGATAGCGGCGCGCCTCGACCTCGGCCGCGAGCCCGCCGACGGGCAGGGCGACGAAGATCACGCGTCCGCCGCGCGCCGCGATCGTGTGCACCATCGCGCCGATTTCCGTGGCGTGCGCGGCGTATGCCGACGCGTCGGCCGGAACCAGCGTGTCGATGCGCTCGCGCAAGGTTTTTTCGCGCGCGTCGAGATCCCCGGTCAGCGCCACCCCGGCATTGCCCTCAAGCTCGAACCAGGCGCTGCGCTGGTTCAGGCTACGCAAGTTCGCCCGCGAAAAATCCATGAGCCGCGTCCGGTCCGGCCGCGTCACGACGCTTTGCGGCGCGGCGTCGGGCGAAAGCGCGCGCAGCACGAGCGAAGTCAGCGGCCGCGCGCCGTCGGCGTAGCTCGCCAGATGAGCGTGCAGACGATCCGCGAGCCACGCCTCGACGTGCCGGTAGTCGGGCAGGTGCGCATCGTGCGCCGTGCGCTCGTAGTCGGCCTCGTAGCGCGCCGCGGCACTCGCGAAATTCCACTGCCCGAGCTCGACGTCGGAAAACCCGACGAGTACCGTGCCCGTGATGCGCTCATCGTGCGCAAGTCCGGCGAGCACGGGCACGAACGAGCTGCCGTCGAGCGCGAGCTCGACCGGCGCGAGTCCGATCGCGGCGCGCAGCGTGCCGAGATCGAAATCCGTCTGCATGCGCGAATCGCCGACGAGAATCAGCGCGCGTCGACCGAGCGCTGCGGCCCGCGCACGCGCTTTTTCCCATTGCGCCTGCGAGTCGACGATGGTCGGGCGGAATCCGCGCGCGGCGAGCGTGAGTTCGAGGGCGGCGACGAAGCCGAGCGCGAGCGCAAGCGCACCGCCGAGGACGAGCGTCCATGGCAGCTGCGGTAAGCGCGATGCGACGTCAGAATTGGAAGTAGATGAAGGCACGTTCATCGCCTCCCGAGCAGAGGAAGATCGCGATCAAGCACGCGCCGAGCACGGCGATCTGGCGTGTGCGGCCGAGCGCCGCGAAACGCGCTTCGAGCGAGCTGTCGCGCGAGGTGAACTGCCACCACAGCATGGCGGCCGCGGCGACGAAGCACGCGGCAAGCTGACCGGTCGGCAACGCCGGCGCGTCGGCCGCGACGAGGCGCCGCACGAGCGCGCCCGCGAGGGCGGGATCGCCGGCACGGAACGGAATCCAGGTGAGCGCCACCACGCCGAACGTGACGAGCGCCGCGGCGGGCGCGGGGATGCGCGACGCGGTGCCGCGACGTTCGCGCCACGCGCGCTCGGCGGCGAGATACGCGCCGTGCAGGGCACCCCACAGCACGAACATCCACGACGCGCCGTGCCATAGTCCACCGAGCAGCATCGTGACGAGCAGGTTCGCATACGTGCGGACGCGGCCGTGGCGGTTGCCGCCGAGCGGCACGTAGAGGTAGTCGCGCAGCCAGCTCGACAGCGAAATATGCCAGCGGCGCCAGAAATCCGAGAAGCCGATCGCCGCGTACGGAAAACGGAAATTGTCGGGGAACGCCACGCCGAAGCAGAGCGCGAGCCCGATCGCGCAAAGCGAGTAGCCGGCGAAATCGAAGTAGATCTGACCGGCGAACGCGAGCACCGCGGCCCAGGCGTCGAGTGCGCCGTAGGCGTCGGGCTTGGCGTAGACCGCGTCGACGAGCGGCGCGAACAACGCATCGGCGAGCACGCACTTGCCGGCGAGCCCGATGACGACGAGCACGAGCCCCCAGCCGAGCTCGTCGCGGCGCGCCTGGCGCAGCGCCGCGATCTGCGGCAAGAGTTGCGCCGCGCGCACGATCGGGCCGGCGACCAGGTGCGGGAAGAAACTGACGAACAGCGCGTAGTCGATGAGCCGCCAATCGCCGCGCACGTGGCCGCGGTAGACGTCGATCGTGTAGGACAGCGACGCGAAGGTGTAGAACGAAATACCGATCGGCAGCACGATGCCGAGCGCAGGCGCCGCGTAGTGCAAGCCCGCGAGCGCGAGCAAATGCTGCGTGTTGTCGAGCAGGAATTGCGCGTACTTGAAGAAGGCGAGCAGGCCGAGATTGCTCGCGAGGCTCAGCATCAGCAGCGTCCGCCGGCGGCGCGGCCGGTGCGTCTTGTAGATCGCGCGCGCGAGCGTCCAGTCGAGCAGCGTCGAGAACCACAGGATCAGCACGTACGGCGGATTCCACGCGGCGTAGAACACGTAGCTCGCGCCGAGCAGCAAGCCCTTGCGTGCGCCGGCACCCGGCAGCAGCCGATACAGCGCGAGGACGATCGCGAAGAAAACGACGAAGGTCAGCGAGTTGAAGAGCATGGCGCGCTTCCGCTCGCCGCGGCATCAAAGCCCCGCGAGCCGCTCCGCCTGCTCGCGCAAGCCCGCGAGCTGCGCCGAGCGTTCGGCGATGCGCTGTTTCTCCTGTTCGACGACGGCCGCCGGCGTGTTCGGGCCGAAGTTCGCGAGCTTCGCGTTGCTCTTGGCGATTTCGCCGTCGAGGCGCTTGATTTCCTTGTCGAGGCGTTGCTTCTCGGCGTCCACGTCGATGAGTCCCGCCAGCGGGATCAGGAGTTTCATCTCGCCGACGATCGCCGCCGCGGCCGCCGGCTCCGCTTCGCCGGTAGCTAGCCAGCGTTGCGATTCGGTGTTGGCCAGAAACGTGATTTGCGATGCGAATTTCGCTGCACGAGCGCGATCACTTTCGGCGCCGCCGCTCAGGAGAAGCGGGATCGACTTCTTAGGCGCGATATTCATCTCACTGCGGATACGACGTACTTGCGTCAGCACGCCCTTCAGCCATTCGATCTCGTTCGCGGCGCTCTCCCAGCCGGCCATCTCACGCGGCCAGGGACGTTCCATGATGCTCTCGCCGGCGAGTCCCAGCCGCGGAGTGACGGACTGCCAGATCTCCTCGGTGATGAAGGGCACGATCGGATGCAGTGCGCGCAACACGACCTCGAGCACGTGGAGCAGCGTGTATTGCGTCGAAGCCACTAGCGCGGGATCGTCGCCGTCCAATGCCGGCTTGGAAAGTTCGAGGAACCAGTCGCAGTATTCGTTCCACACGAATTCGTAGAGCCGCTGCGCGACGAGGTCGAAGCGGTACGCGCGGAAGTGCTCGTCGACTTGCTGAACCGAATAGGAAAGGCCTGTGAGAATCCACCGTTCGGCATCCGTCGCCGGCCATGCGGGCGGCTTGGCGACGGGTCCGTCGGGAAGATTCATGAGCACGAACCGCGCCGCATTCCACAGCTTGTTGCAGAAGTTCTTGTAGCCGTCGGCGCGCTTCAGGTCGAAATTGATCGTGCGGCCGTAGGTCGCGAGCGCGGCGAACGTGAAGCGCAGCGCGTCGGCGCCCACCGCGGCGATGCCCTGCGGGTATTCCTTGCGGATGCGCTTTTCCACTTTTTCGCGCACCTGCGGGATCAGCAGCGAGGCCGTCGATTTCTTGACGAGCGATTCCAGATCGATGCCGTCAATGAGATCGAGCGGATCGAGCGTATTGCCCTTCGACTTCGACATCTTCTGGCCTTCGGCGTCGCGCACGATGGCGTTGATGTACACCTCGCGGAACGGGACCTTGCCAGTGAAATACTGCGTCGCCATGATCATGCGTGCGACCCAGAAGAAAATGATGTCGAAGCCCGTGACGAGCACGGCGGTCGGCAGATAGCGCCGGTCCTCGGGCCAGTTCGCGACGACGTGTCCGTTCTCATGCACGGGCCCGTTCGCGGGCCAGCCGAGCGTCGAGAACGGCCACAGCGCCGACGAGAACCAGGTGTCGAGCACGTCGGAGTCCTGACGCAGTGCGCCGACCGGTTTCGTCTTCGCGTGCGCGAGCGCATCGGCTTCGTCCTCGCCGACGAAGATATTGCCGGCCTCGTCGTACCAGGCCGGAATCCGGTGCCCCCACCAGAGCTGGCGGCTCACGCACCAGTCCTGAATGTTCTCGAGCCACTGGTTGTACGTCGTCGTCCAATTCTCGGGCACGAACTTGACCGCGCCCGTGCGCACCGCGGCGAGCGCGGGTTCGGTGATGGCTTTCTTTCCGCCCGGGCGTCCGTCGGGCAGCACCTCGCGCGTAAGATCGAGGAACCACTGATCGGTCAGCATCGGCTCGATGACCGCATCGCTGCGCTGGCTGATCGGCACCTGCAGCTTGTGCTTCTTGGTCTCGACGAGCAGACCCTGCGCTTCGAGATCGGCGAGCACGGCCTTGCGCGCGGCAAAACGGTCCATGCCGCGGTATTTCTCGGGCGCGGCGTCGTTGATCTTGGCGTCGAGCGTCATGATCACGAGCGGCTCGAGTTTGTGGCGTGCGCCGATCTGCCAGTCGTTGAAATCGTGCGCCGGCGTGATCTTGACCGCGCCGGTGCCGAATTCGCGGTCGACGTAGGCATCGGCGATGACCGGAATCTCACGTCCCGCGAGCGGCAGCACGACGCGCTTGCCGACGAGTCCGGCATAGCGCTCGTCCTCGGGATGCACCGCCACGGCCACGTCGCCGAGCATCGTTTCGGGCCGCGTCGTTGCGACCACGACGCCTTCGCCACCGTCGGCGGCCGGGTAGCGGATCGACCACAGATTGCCGTCCTTCTCCTCGTTGTTGACCTCGAGGTCGGAGACCGCGGTCATGAGCACCGGGTCCCAGTGCACGAGGCGCTTGCCGCGGTATAAAAGTCCATCTCTATACCATTGCACGAACACCTTGCGCACGGCGGCGGAAAGCCCGTCGTCCATCGTGAAGCGCTCGCGCGACCAGTCGACCGAGGCGCCCAGTCGGCGCATCTGGTGCGTGATCGTCGAGCCCGATTCCTGTTTCCACTCCCAAACGCGTTCGACGAATTTCTCGCGGCCGAGATCGTGGCGCGTCTTGCCGACGGCGGCGAGCTGGTTCTCGACGATCTTCTGCGTGGCGATGCCGGCGTGATCGGTGCCGCCCTGCCACAGCGTGCGGAAACCGCGCATGCGGTGATAGCGCGTCAAGGCATCCATGATCGTCTGCTGGAACGCGTGGCCCATGTGCAGCGTACCGGTCACGTTCGGCGGCGGCAGCAGAATGCAGTATGGATCGCCGTCGCCGTGCGGCGCGAACACGCCGGCGGCTTCCCAGCGCGCGTACCACTTCGATTCGATCGTTTTGGGGTCGAAACTCTTGTCCATGGGAAATCGGGGATTCGGGATTCGGGATTCGGGATTCGGGATTCGGGATTCGGGATTCGGGATTCGGGATTCGGGATTCGGGCGACGACGCGCTCTTCCGAATCCCCAATCCCCAATCTCCAATCCCACTCCCTACATATCGAACTTCTTCACCTCGAACCCCGCATGCTGGTACGTCTTCCAACGTTGCCGCGAACCCGCGCGTTCGTTCTCGTCGGCCGCGACGACTTCGAGCACGCGCTCGAACAGCCCGGGGGCGGGTTCTTCGCGCAGGTTGATGACGAGCGGGCGATCCGCAGCCGCGGTATCCGGCGGCACGATCAGCACGGGCGTGATCGCGTCGTCGTCGTCGCCTGCGATCTGATGCGGCACGAACGCGTCTTCGTCGAATTCCCAGAGTTTTTCGTCGAGCCGCTCGGCTTCGTCGAACGAGCGCACGAGGATCAGCGTGGGCTGTGCGGTCGCAAAGGCTTTCTTCGCGAGCTCGCAGACGAGCAGCAGCGGGTCCGCGCGGAACCGCGGTTTGTCGATGAGATAGAAGTCGGCGCGGGGCATCAGGCGGCGTCGTCGATGCGGAGCTTTGCCACGCGACGGAGATCGAGCTGCCGGCTGGCTTTCCAGAGGTCGTAATTGTGCTGCATGGCAAGCCAGCTCTCGGCGGAACGCCCGAGCGTCTTCGCGAGACGCAAGGCCATTTCGGGGCTCACAGCGCTGGTTCCCTTGAGCACGCGGTTGATGGTCGATGCGGCCACGTCGAGCTTCGCCGCGAGCTCGCGCATGCTGATGCCGTGTGGCGCAAGGTAAACGTCGCGGATGAACTCGCCCGGATGAGGTGGATTATGCATGTGCATCAGTGATAATCCTCGTAGTCGAGCACGTGGGCATTGCCGTCGCGGAATTCGAAGGTGACGCGCCAGTTGCCGTTGACCCAAACCGACCAGCGTCCCTGCGCGTAGCCCTTGAGCGCATGCAGGCGGAAACCCGGAACGCGCATATCGTCGACATGCACCGCGGTGTCGAGCGCCGTCAGGATCATGCGCAGCCGTTTGCCGTGCGCGTGCACGATTCCGGCGCTGCTGCCGCTTTCGAAAAACTTCCTGAGCCCCTTGTGGCGGAACGACAGGATCATGGCGGATGATAGCGTGTTGCGCAACGCGCAACAAGCGCGGCTTCGATCAAGCCGCGCGCGTTCGGTCGAGCAGATACTGCACGAGCATCGGCACCGGCCGTCCCGTGGCGGAGCCCTTGCGGCCTTCTTCCCACGCGGTGCCGGCAATATCGAGGTGCACCCAGCGGAAGCCGTCCGTGAAGCGCGAGAGGAAGCAGCCGGCCGTGATCGCGCCCGCGTACTTGCCGCCGATGTTGGCGAGATCCGCGTAGCCCGTGTCGAGCTGGCCCTGGTATTCGTCCCAGAGCGGCAGGCGCCAGCCGCGATCGAGCGCAATGCTGCCGGCGGCGAGGATCTCGTCCGCGAGCGCGTCGTCCTTGCTCATGACGCCCGTCGCGTGCTTGCCGAGTGCGATCACGCAGGCGCCCGTCAGCGTCGCGGCGTCGATGATGACCTGCGGGTTGTACTTCTGCACGAACGTCAGCGCGTCGCAGAGGATCAGCCGGCCTTCGGCGTCGGTGTTGAGCACTTCGACGGTGAGCCCAGACATCGTCGTGACGACGTCGCTCGGGCGTTGCGCCTTGCCGCCCGGCATGTTCTCGACCGCCGGCACGACGCAGACGAGGTTGAGCGCGAGCTTGAGTTCGACCGCGGCCTGGAACGCGCCGAGCACGCCGGCGGCGCCGCACATATCGAACTTCATCTCTTCCATGCCGGCGCCGGGTTTGAGCGAGATGCCGCCCGTGTCGAACGTGATGCCTTTGCCGACCAGCGCGTAGGGGCGTTCCCCTTCGGCCGCGCCGCGCCACGTGAGCACGATGAGCTTGGGCGCATTCGCCGAGCCCTGCGCGACGCCGAGCAGCGCGCCCATGCCGAGCTTGCGCATGTCGGCTTCCTCGAGCACTTCGCAAGCGACGCCGGCGTGATCCTGCGCGAGCTTGCGCGCCTGCTCGGCGAGGTAAGCCGGGTTGCAGATGTTCGGGGGCAGATTGCCGAGTTCGCGTGCGAGGCGCACGCCGTTCGCGATCGCCGCGGCTTCGGCGAGCGCGGGAGCGGCGGCTTCGGCAGCGGCGAACGCGATCGCGCCGAACTCCGGCGTCTTGGCTTTTTCCTTGGGCTTGAACGTCGCTGCGTAGCGGTAGGTCTGCGCATCCGTCGCGAGGGCTGCCGTGCGCACTTTCCAGGCGAGATCGCGTCCCGGCACGTCGACCTCCGTCAGGTACGATGCGGCATCGGCGATCGGCAGGCCTTTGAGCGCGCGCGCCGCTTCGGCGCAGGCACGCTGGTAGCGCAGCGCGTCGAATTTTTTCTGTTCGCCGAGGCCGACCACGAGCACACGCGGCGCCGCGATGCCGCCAAGCCCGAACAGCAGCTGGGTCGAACCCGGCTTGCCGCCGACGTCGCCCGATTCCATGAGGCGCTTGAGCGCGCCCGCGGATTTCTCGTCGACGCGCGCCGCCGCGCTCGTCAGCACGCGATCGTCGAACAGACCGACGACGATGCATGCGGCGGCATTGGCTTCCGGTGGCGACTGGGTCAAGCTGAACTGGATGGTCATCGATGATTCCGCCAGAGATACGGTCGCGCGCGACGCAGCGGTTCCCGCTACACTGGTGCGCTTGCGCTTAAGAGGATCTGAACCCCGGCTGGGGCTAAATCCGAGACGGCGAAGTTTACCGGATTGTCGAGATCGATGTTGCGAATTGTCGACCGTTACCTTGCTCGCGAGCTGCTCGTCAGCTTCGTGGCGGCCATGCTGATCCTGCTGCTCGTGACCGTCGGCGGCACGGTCGCGGATCTCCTGAACAAGATCGCGCGCGGCCGCATTCCGGCGGATCTCCTGCTCGCGCTGATCGGACTGCGTACGGTCGATGCGCTCACCGTGCTCGCGCCGCTCGCCGTGTTCCTCGGCGTGCAGATCGCCTACGGCCGCCTTTACCGCGAGAGCGAGATGGCCGTGTTCTCGGCGTCCGGCCTCGCCATGACGGGGCTCTTGCGTCCGCTCCTGATCCTCGCCGTGCCGCTTGCCGCGCTCATGGGGACGATCTCGTTCTGGCTCGCGCCGAGCGCGGTGCGCCAGTCGCAGACGCTGCTCCAGGAGGCGAGTCGGTCGCTGATCATCGCCGGCCTCGAGCCCGGCCGTTTCGTCGAGCTGCCGAACAACGACGGCGTGATGTACGTCGAGTCGATGAACAACGACGGCACGAAGTTCAAGAAGATGTTCGTCTCGAGCGAGCGCAAGAACGACAAGGACGGCACCACGACGCTCAACATCATCACGGCGACGGACGGCGAACTCTTCCACGACGCCGACGGCGCCGAACGCTACCTCGGCCTCAACGACGGCTTCCGCGTCGAAGCCGTCGTCGGCAAGGACAATTACCGCCTCATGCGCTACAAGCGCAACGACATCAAGCTGCAGAACAGCGAGAACGACACGACGGCCGATTCGGTCAAGCGCAGCGCGCCGACGAGCGAGCTCTGGAACAGCACCGATATCGTGCAGCGCGCCGAGCTGCAATGGCGGGCCGCCGTGCCCGTGACGACGCTCGTGCTGATCCTGCTCGCGCTGCCCTTGGCCAAATCGAGTCCGCGCGAGCCGCGCTACGCTCGCCTGCTGATCGCGCTGCTCGCCTGGATGATCTACAACAGCTGCATGACGCTCGGCCGCTCGTGGATCAGCCAGGGCAAGCTCAGTCCGCTGCTCGGTTTCTGGTGGGTGCAGATTCCAACCGCCGCGATCGCGCTGTTCATGCTCTGGCGCGGCCAGCAATTGCCGAAACCGCGCGCCCCGGCGCCGCGCACGGCCGGAGCGCATGGATGACGATGGTCGGCTTCAAGAAGGTCGACAAGCTCGTCGCCCTGTCGGTGGTCGGCTCGGTGCTGCTCGCTTGGGGGTTTCTCGTCGGCCTCGATGCGCTCAACGCGTTCATCGTCGAGGTCAACGACGTCGGCACGGGCCAGTACACGTTGAGCAAGGCCGTCGTGTACACCTTGCTCACGGTGCCGCGCCGCGGCTATCAGTTCTTCGGTTATTCCTCGCTGATCGGCGGCCTGATGGGCATGGGCATGCTCGCGAGCAGCGGCGAGCTCACGGCCTTGCGTGCGGCGGGACTCTCGAAGCTGCGCATCTGCCTCTCGGTCATTTTCGCGCTGACGGCGCTCACGGCCGTGGTCATGCTCATGGGCGAGACGATCGGCCCGCGCGGCGAACAGAAGGCCGAAGCGCTCGCCATGCAGGCCAAGGCCAAGGACGTGGCGATCGGCAAGGGCGGCAGCCTGTGGGCGCGCGACGGCACCAACGTCATCAATGCCAAGCACGGCCGCACGCGCGTCACGAAGAACGGTCCGAGCATCGAGCTCCAGGACGTGCGCGTCTACGAGTTCACGCCGGAAGGCCAACTGAGCGCGCTTTCGTTCGCCAAGACCGCGACGCATGCGGCCGGCGAGTGGATGCTGCACGACGTGCGGCGCTCGGAGTTCTCGGGCGCGACGGCGACGAGCACGACGAGTGCCTCGATGCAATGGAAATCGGCGCTCGACCCCAACGTGCTCGCCGTGTCGATGATCCACCCGGAATATCTTTCGGCGACCGATCTCGCCCGCAACATCGACTATATGCGGCGCAACCGCCAGGATGCCTCGAGTTACGAGATCGCCTACTGGGCGCGTATTTTCTATCCGCTCAACGTGCTCGTGCTCGCGTTCTGCGCGGTGCCGTTCGCGTTCGGCGCGCTGCGCACGGGCGGCCTCGGGAAGCGCCTGTTCATCGGCATGGCGCTCGCGATCAGCTACTACTTCTTCCAGCACGCCGTGGTCAGCATGGGCGCGGTATACAATTTCAACCTCGCGCTGGCCAACGCGCTGCCGTCCTTGCTGCTCGCGGCTGCGGCTTTCGTGTATTTCCGGCGGTACGCCTAGCTTTTTTCGAGCCGCACGACGCGCGTGCCGGCGGCGAGATCGTGCCAGGCCCGGCGCTCCGCATCGAAGAACACCCAGCAGAAGCCGAGTCCGAGGGCGGCGAGCGAAACGGGCGCGACGACGAGGCGCAGCACGGCGTCCCGCGCGTGCAGCGGCGAGCCGTCCGCGCGCACCACGCGCAGGCGCCAGGCGCGCATGCCGATCGTCTGCCCCCCGCGCAGCCACGAGACCAGGAAATACGCGGCGGTGACCCCGAGCACGAGCGCCTGCACGAGGAGCTTGTGCGCGAGGCGGTGCGTATCGAGCGCGCCGCCCGTGGCGAGGAGGGCGACCACGCCGGCCAGGAACCACAGGCCGCACAGCGGCAGCAGATCGTAGATGGCGGCGAGCAGGCGCAAGCCGAGTCCGGCGAGCGTGGCGCTGCGCGGTGTCGTGTCGTTCATGGAATTCCCGAGGCGGATGACGCGCGCAAGCGTCGCGGTTTAGGCTAGCGCATGCAAGACCCGGAAGCCGTCTCCGTGCCGCCAACCGACACCCTCGATCCGACCAATCAGGCCGCCATCGACGCGTTCCTCGAGCGTGCGTGGTCCGAGCTCGGCCTTGCCGACAACACGCTCGCGAGCTACCGGCGCGACCTCGAAGGCCTTGCGCGCTGGCTTGCGTCGCGCGACGAAACGCTCGACCGCGCCTCGCGCGCCTCGCTGAACCGCTATCTCGGCGAACGCTCGCTGCGCGGCGGTCGGCGCGGCGCCGGTTACAGCGCACGCAGCAACGCGCGACTCGTCTCCGCGCTGCGGCATTTCTACCGGCAGCGCCAGCGCCAGGGTGCGATCGCCGAAGATCCGACCTTGCTGCTCGATGCGCCGAAACTGCCGCGGCCGCTGCCGAAAGCGCTGTCCGAGAGCGAGGTCGAAGCGCTGATCCGTGCGCCGGACGCCGAGACGCCGCTCGGTTTGCGCGATCGCGCCATGTTCGAGCTCATCTATGCCACCGGCCTGCGCGTGAGCGAGCTCGTCGGCCTGTCGACGGACCAGGTGAACCTGCGCCAGGGCGTGCTGCGCGTGACCGGCAAAGGCGGCAAGGAGCGTCTTGTGCCGCTCGGCGAAGAGGCGCAGGACTGGCTCGAGCGCTACTACCGCGATGCGCGACCGGCACTGCTGCGCGGCCGTGCCGTCGACGCCGTGTTCGTGACGACGCGCCGCGCGGCCATGACGCGGCAGATGTTCTGGGTGTCGGTCAAACGCCACGCGCTCAAGGTCGGCATCGACGCCAAACGCATCTCGCCGCACGTGCTGCGCCACTGCTTCGCGACGCATCTGCTCAACCACGGCGCGGATCTGCGCGCGCTGCAGATGCTGCTCGGGCACAGTTCGCTGTCGACGACGCAGATCTACACGCTCGTCGCGCGCGAAGGCTTGAAGCGGCTGCACGCGAAACATCACCCGCGCGGGTGAGTTCGACGTGTGTGGCTCGGTCTTGAAGATCGAACACGAACTACGCGAAGAACACCAAGATCGTGATTTTGAACCGGCCGCAGACAATCGCTACGGCAAGGCGCTACGTGATCCAATGCGCTCTTTCTTCGCGGCCCTTCGTGTGCTTCGTATTTCGTTCTTCCGCTCCATAGCAGACGAACGGAGCGAAAAGCGGATATTCGGCGGCGGCGGTTTCCCCGGCCGCCGCGGGCGTGCGACAATTGCCATATTCCGCGCTGCGCCAGGGTCTATCTGTAGAACCGCTTCGCCAACGGCGCATTTGACTCCGAGGTTTCGATGTCCCGACTGTTGTTTTCCGCATTGTTGATGCTCGGCATCGTTTGCGCGCATGCCGACGATGCCGTTCCGAGCGCCGTCACCGAGGCGCTGCATTCCATGGTGTCGAAAGGCAAGATCGATTCGATCACGCCCGCCCCGCTGCCAGGCTTTTACGTCGTGATCATCGAAGGGCACGTGCTCTACGTGAGCGCCGACGGCAAGTTCCTCATCGACGGCGCCGTCTACGACGTGCCGCGCCACCGCGAACTGGGCGACGAGCAGCTCGTCGGCGTACGTAAGGCAGGCGTCGCCCGCATTCCGCAGGACAAGCGCCTCGTTTTCGCGCCGCCGCATCCGAAATACAAGGTGACGGTGTTCACCGACGTCGATTGCCCGTACTGCCGCCAGTTCCACAAGCAGATCGCCGACTACAACCGGCTCGGCATCGAAGTCGACTATGTGCTGTTCCCGCTCGCGATCCATCCAGGGGCGGACAAGAAGGCCGAGACCGTCTGGTGTTCGGCCGATCGCAACACCGCGTACACCGAAGCCATGAACGGCCAGAACCTGCCGGCCAAGACCTGCCCGAACCCGATCGCCGAGCTCACGACCCAGGCGCTCGGGATGGGCCTCAACGGCACGCCTGCGATCGTCGCCGAAGACGGCAGCCAGCTCGGCGGTTATCTTCCGCCCGAGCAGCTCGCGCAGCGCCTCGATGCGCTGGCGGCGCACAAAGGCACCAATTGAACCAAACGCACGGTCGCGGGTCTCATCCGCGCCATCCGCCGAGAGAAGCCCCATGCTCAAGACACTGATTTCCGCCGTGACGCTGATTGCCGCCGCCGCGTGCGCGCAGGCTGCCGACCAAGGCGACAAGGCCGTTCGGGACGCCATGCATTCGCTGTTGCCGATGACGAAGATCGACGAGGTGGTCAAATCCGAGGTACCGGGTTTCTACGAAGTCGTGGTCAGCGGTCAAGTCGTCTACGTCAGCGCCGACGGCAAGTATTTGCTGCAGGGCAACCTCTACGACGTCGCGCAGAAGAAAGACCTGACCGCCGCGCGCGTGGCCACGATGCGCGAGCAGGCGCTCGCGAAGCTGCCCGACGACAAGAAGCTGATCTTCGCGCCGGAGCACCCGAAGCACACCGTCACGGTGTTCACCGACGTCGACTGCCCGTACTGCCGCCAGTTCCACAAGCAGATCGCCGAGTACAACCGGCAGGGCATCGCGGTGAAGTACGTGCTCTATCCGCTCGACATCCATCCGGGCGCCGACAAGAAGGCCGTCGCCGTGTGGTGCTCCGCGGACCGCAAGGCCGCGTATACCGCGGCCATGAACGGTCAGGACCCCGGTACCGGCACGTGCCCGAACAACCCGGTGAGCGAGACCAAGGCCTTCGGCGTCGCTCTCGGCATCAACGCCACGCCGACCGTGCTCGCCGAGGACGGATCGCGCATCGACGACACCAAGGCGGCTTCGCCGGCGCTGCTCGCGGCCGAGCTCGACCGCCTCGCCGCCAAGAATGCGGGCGCCGTCGCCTCGCGCTGAGCGTCACGACATCCGGCGGCGGTTAGCGCGCGACCGCCGCTTTGGCTAAAATAGGCGTTCCTTCCGAACGCCTTGCCGCGCTCGACATGATTCTCCTCGATGGGCTTCCGGCCCTTTCCGCGTTCCGCCTGGCGCGGCTCAATCGCGAGCTCGCGCGCGTGGCGTCCGGCTGCCGCGTGCTCGCGAGCTGGTACGTCTACCTCGTCGCCGCCGCCGATAACGCCGCGCTCGACACGACCCGACTGGCCGGCGTCCTGCGCGGCAGCGGGGGCGGGGCGAAGCCCGCGACGCTGTGGGTGACGCCGCGCCTCGGCACGATTTCGCCGTGGTCGTCGAAGGCGACGGACATCCTGCACGGCTGCGGTTTCGCGGTGCGTCGCGTCGAGCGCGCGACGGCGTTCTCGCTCGACGGCGCGCCGGCGCGCGACAGCGCCGAATGGCCGCGCGTGCTCGCCGCGTTGCACGACCCGATGACGCAATCGGTGCTGACCTCGCTCGACGAGGCGCAGGCCATGTTCCGCGCGCAGCCGGCCGCGCCGCTCGAGCGCATCGCGCTCGCGGGCGGTGCGATCGAGGCGCTCGGCGCGGCCAATCGCCGGCTCGGCCTCGCGCTCGCCGCCGACGAAATCGAATACCTGGCCGCTCGCTATGCCGAGCTCGGACGCGATCCGACGGACGCCGAGCTCATGATGTTCGCGCAGGCCAATTCCGAGCACTGCCGCCACAAGGTGTTCAACGCGAGCTGGACCGTCGACGGCGAGGCGCAGGAAAAATCGCTGTTCGCGATGATCAAGAACACGCACCAGCACTCGCCCCAGTTCACGTTGTCGGCCTACGCCGACAACGCCGCCGTGATCGAAGGCAGCGCGGGCAAGCGCTTCTTCGCCGACGCGGAAAGTGGAAAATATCGCATTGTGGAAGAATCCATTCCGTATGCGATCAAGGTCGAAACGCACAACCACCCGACAGCGATCGCGCCGTTCCCGGGCGCGTCCACGGGCGCCGGCGGCGAGATCCGCGACGAGGGCGCGACCGGCCGCGGCGGCAAGCCGAAAGCCGGGCTGACCGGCTTCACGACCTCGTACCTTCGCATCCCCGATCTGCAGCGCCCGTGGGAAAAGCCGCGGCCGCTGCCGCCGCGCATGGCGACGGCGTTCGAGATCATGCGCGACGGTCCGGTCGGTGCCGCCGCGTTCAACAACGAATTCGGCCGGCCGTGCCTCGGCGGCTATTTCCGCACGTTCGAGGCCGACGGCAGCGGCAGCGGCATCAAGCGCGGCTACGACAAGCCGATCATGATCGCGGGCGGCCTCGCCAATTTGCGCCGCGAGCACGTCGAGAAGCGCGAGCTCGCCGACGGTGATGCGGTCGTCGTGCTCGGCGGGCCGGCGATGTTGATCGGCCTCGGCGGCGGCGCGGCGTCGTCGATGGCCGGCGGCGACAGCTCGGCCGAGCTCGACTTCGCCTCGGTGCAGCGCGACAACGCCGAGATGCAGCGACGTTGCCAGGAAGTCATCGACCATTGCTGGGCGCTCGGCCGCGACAACCCGATCGTCAGCATCCACGACGTCGGCGCCGGCGGCCTGTCCAACGCGATTCCCGAAATCCTCAACGATTCGCACGTCGGCGGCCGCATCGAGCTGCGCAAGATCCCTTCCGACGATCCGCAGCTCTCGCCCATGCAGATCTGGTGCAACGAGTCGCAGGAGCGCTACGTGCTCGGCCTGCACGCCGCCGATCTCGCGCGCTTCGACGCGATCTGCAAGCGCGAGCGCTGCCCCTACGCCGTCGTCGGCACCGTCACCGGCGACCGCCGCCTGGTCCTTGAAGACTCCGGTTTTCCCGAATCCCCACTTCCGAATCCCGAATCCCGGCTCGTCATCGACCTGCCGATGGACGTCCTGTTCGGCAAGGCGCCGAAGATGCAGCGCCGCGCGACGCGCAAGGCGCAGCGCCTCGACATCATTCCGGATCTGGACGGCATCCTGCTCGAAGAGGCCATCAAGCGCGTGCTGCGCCTGCCCGCGGTCGGCAGCAAGTCGTTCCTGATCACGATCGGCGACCGCACGGTCGGCGGCTTGAGCGCACGCGACCCGATGGTCGGTCCGTGGCAGGTGCCGGTCGCGGATTGCGCGGTGACGCTCGCCGACTTCGAGGGGTATTCCGGCGAGGCGATGGCCATGGGCGAGCGAACGCCGATCGCGCTGTTGTCGCCCGCGGCCTCGGCGCGCATGGCGGTCGGCGAGGCGATCACGAACATCGCCGCCGCGCCCGTGGCGGCGCTCGACGAGATCAAGCTTTCGGCCAACTGGATGGCGGCCGTCGCGCACCCGGGCGAAGACGCCGCGCTGTTCGACGCGGTACGCGCCGTCGGCATGCAGCTTTGTCCACAATTGGACATTTCCATTCCGGTCGGCAAGGATTCGCTGTCGATGCAGACCGTCTGGCAGAGCGACGGCCGCGAGTACCGCACCGTGGCGCCCGTGTCGCTGATCGTCTCGGCGTTCGCGCGCATAGGCGACGCACGTCGCGCGCTG
>Ga0070741_10008370_pt1 | contig 20802 bp, 34 predicted proteins | sample Coa_R1_4_FD_66440 | JGI IMG/M metagenome (GOLD analysis project Ga0070741, IMG submission 66440) | Surface soil microbial communities from Centralia Pennsylvania, which are recovering from an underground coalmine fire - Coalmine... | ecosystem: Environmental > Terrestrial > Soil > Unclassified ...
CGAATATGCCGCGTTCGCATCGTTCACCTTCGGTGGCACGACGTACTATCTCGGTACACTCGACGAGCTGCGTGGCGGCAATTGGTACGCTGGCATCCTCAAGACCTCGCCGGAGCTCGAAATGGCGTTCGGCGATCCAGCCTCCCTGACGCAGGCGCAGAACGTCGACCTCATCATTGGCGATCCCGCTGGCGGCACCTATCGGACACTGATCGACGGGAACATCCTGGATGGCGCGCAGGTACTCGTCACGCTAGTCGTCCGCCAGCATTGGAACGACGGCTCGACGACCGAGACGACGTATGCACAAATTCTGACGATCGTCGGCACAGCGCTTTCCGCTGACCTCGTGACGTTGAAATTGCAGGATTTAGAGGATCAGAAGCTTGCCGCGCTCTACCCGCTCAACACGCTGAGCGCCAACGACTGGACGGACCTCACGAGCGACGACGCCGGCAAGCCGATTTGCGAGCCCGTCGGCACCGCCATCAAGTTGCCGTGCGCCCTCGTCCGCAGCGACACGCTCAACAACGAATATTGGTACTTGTCCTGTACCGGGACGCCGAAGACGATCGGCGTCAGTGCGGTCAACTCCGGCACGAAGACGATCACGCTCGCGAGCGCACCGACGATCGCGCTCACCGCTGGCCAGGTGATTGTCGTCACCGGCAGTACGGCGGCCGACGGTCGCTATACCGTCGCCGCGGCCGCCGGGACGTCGGTCACCGTCAACGAGACGCTCCCCGCGAGCACGGGTGGCAGCGTGCGGCTCATGCCGGTGCCGCTGACGGTCTACCGCAACAAGCGCATCGTGAGTGCGGGCGAGTACACCGTGCAGCAGGGCTATTCGCCCTCGAGCGGCGTCACGAACGGCAATTTCGCCTCGGGTTCGACAGGCTGGTCGACATCGACTGCCGGCGCGGGCGCGGGTGCCGTGTTCACGGCCGGCAACTGCGCAATAACGTGCGTCAACAACACGAACTATGCCTATGTCGCCCAGTTCGCCGCGGGCAAGCTCGGGCCTGGCGCGTTCTACGCGATCCAGGTGACGCTCGGCGCCGGCGCGGATGGCGTCATCGGCAAGGACGGACCGCCGCAAGCGACGGGCCGGCGGCTGCCGGCGAACGCCACGACGACCGTATTCATCACCTCGAATGTGACTGGCGCCGACGGCTTCGCGATCTCGTGCTGGAACTATTCCGGCACGTGCAACGTGACGAACGTCCGCATCATTCCGCTCAACCTCACACTCATCAAGTTCACGACACCGCAGGTCGACTTCAACGGAACGCCATACACGATCGAAGCGGATGTGCTCGGCGTCGAATCGCGCGACGCGTGCGCCGAGATTCAACGGCTGCTCGGGCTCGCCGGCGTCACGGCCGACGCCACAACGTTCAATACCGCCATCGCCCAGACGTTCGCGAAGCTCGTTGACTGCGATTACGGCCGCAGCGGCCAGCGCAAATTCGATGCGATTCTCGCCGATCTACTCGTCGTGGCGCGTGGCGGCTTGAGCCGCAGTTCCGTCGGCGCGTACACGATCTGGCAAGACGTCTCCGGTGCGGCAACCGTGACGCTCGACGAGACGCTTGCGGACGCGGTGCAGGTCGACAACATCGCGAGCGATGGCCGTCCGGCGTCCGTGGCAATCTCGTGCGCGCCGAGCAGCGCGGATGCGTCGACGATGCAAGTGCCGCTGAGTCGCACGGTCACCGGCGGTGTTCTCGGCGCGCAGAGCCCGCGCGAGATTCGCTACCTGCGCGACGGCACGACGATGGACCAGCTCGTCTGCTATCTCGCACTGCGCGCCCAATACTGCCGCAGGGGAACGGCGACGATCTACCGCCAGCAAGTCAACATCGGCGACAAGGTGACGATCACGAGCGCCAAATGGATCGGCGCGCGTACCTTCATCGTGTGGGGTGTGCAGCGCGTGAAAAGCGGCTGCAAGTGCACGCTGATGGAGTATAACGCCGCCGTATACACCTATACCGCAGGCACGCTGCCGAGCATCGCGACAGCCGGCTATCAGCCGGACTACAGTTCGACACCTCCGGCAGCGCCGACGGGACTCAAGATCACGGCGACTGGCACGAGCACGGACGGCACGACGACGACCGCGTATGCGAACGTCACCGCCACGCCGCCGTCAGTGAACTGGCAAACGCTGTGGTTCGCCGCGATCCACAACACGGCCGGCACGATCACCGCAGTACCGGCGACGTATACCGCAGGGGTCTACAAGGCGACGATCCCTGGTTTGCGTCCGGGCGAAGTATACAAATTGCAGTGCTACGCCACGGCGGGCACGCTGCAGGGCGCGATCGACAGCACGTTCGACGCCACGGCCATCGGCGGCTCGGCCGCAGCGACAACGTTCACCACGGCGGGCGCCGCCGCAGTGCCCGCAACCGTCGCGAGCTGCACGGCGACGCAAAGCATGGGCAGTTACATCCAGGTCAGTTGGCCAGCCATCGCGGCGACGGCGAACCTGCAGGGATATGCGCTCGAGCGCAAGATCGGCAGCGGCGCGTTTACCCAAATCTGGCAAGGCAATGCGCTTAACTTCCAGGATGCGAATCTCACCTACAGCACGGCGTATCAATATCGTGTGCGCGCGCTCGATATTTACGGGAATTTCAGCGCCGCGTACGCGACCTCGGGCAGCGTGACGCCGACGGGCAACATCACGGGTGGCACCGCGGGCGATATCGGGTCCACGACGGTTGCGACGGCGAACCGCACGAACACGACGACGGTCACGAGCTCATGGACAAACAACGGAACGACACGCGTCGGCGTCCAGTCGTTGTCGATGACGCATTCGCTCGGCCGCGTGCCGGTACTCGGCGCCGTCGCCTCAGGCGTGAGCGGATGCGGCGCCGGCGCGACATCGGTTTCCACCACTAGCATCAGCCTCGCCATCGACACACTGACGGGCCTCAACTGGCAGTTCAGTACGGCGACAGGTGCTCTCATCAACCCCGGCAGCTTCGCGTCGATGACGCTGGCGAATGCTTCCGGCACGGCTTCCGTGGACGTCTGGTAATGGCCATCCATCGTTTAATCGTCGATTTAGACGGCATGCACAAGCAAGGCATTCGCACCGACGACGAGGAAGTCGCAGACCGCTGGGCGCGTGAAGCGCCGATCACTGCTGTTGCTTCCGGACACATCAAGACGCCCTGCGTCGTGCACTTCGAGCCCGCACACGGAGACGAGCACGGCGACGAGATCATTCGTTCCGTGCACCGCTTGCGCGCCGACATCGCACGCAATGCGGACGGCTCCCTCGAGGTGCGTGCGCTCTATCACTACCCCGAGCGCGACGCCGCCGACGATTCGGCGATGGCCGAGCAACACCCACTCGTCACGAAGCGCCAATGGGCGAAGGTGCCACAGCTCGCCAGTAAGCGGCACTGGATCGTTCCCCAGAAGGACAAGACACCATGAGCATGACGCTGCTCTACAACCTCATCGCCGCCTCGAGCGCCTCGAGCGGCACGGCCGCTACCGGATTCCCCGCGAGCAACGTGCTGACGACTCAAGTGCTGCGGCCGTGGAAAGGCACGACGACCGGCGCCGACTGGGTGCAGATCGATCTCGGCGCGAGCGTGGCCGTCAATGCCATCGCCGTGAACGGCGGCAATATGGGCAGCGTGACCGTGCTCGCCGATAACTCGAACCCGCCGGTGACGAATCGCGGCGTTCTCACGCTTTCTCAGGACGCGCAGGGCCGCTACAAGGGCAGCCTCGCCATTGGCGCGAACGTGCGCTACATCCGATTCAACATCGGCGCGGGAACGCCTAACGACGGCAGCACCGCATGGAGCATCGCTTGCGTCTATCCGTTTACGAATTCGTTCACGGCCGCGCGTGATCCCCTCTACGGCGCCAACTCCACACAGGACCTCAACACGCCGCAGACGCGGCAGGATCTCGACAACGGCGTCGTCATTCGCGACTCGACCGGCCCGAGCTTCATGACGTTCACGCTTGATTTCAGCGGCGCGGCAACGGACGATCACGAGCAAATCCAGCAGTACGCGCGCGCCGGCTTGTGCTGGCTCAACTTCAACATCCCGAATGCGGCGTGGGAGCAATTCCCGGTGCGCAATCACGATCCCAAGATGACGCGCAAGTTCGGCGGCTTCAATCGCGAGCAGGTCGAGCTCACCCTCAAAGAGGAAGTGTAAAGGCGCAGACTTGGGGCAGACATTGCGCTCGCCCGGGTGCTATCAAGCCGCTCGAACCCAGCGACGGCCGCGCCGTCTTCCACCGCGGGAGCTCGAAGCATGCGAACCCTTCTTCTTGCGACACTTCTCGCCTGCGTTTCGGCGTTGAGCGGCTGCAGCTTCGGCCAGCCGAAACCCGATGCCAACTACGCCGCCTATCTCGACCTCTATGCGAAAGAACAGCAGGCCGAGCAGGATCAGCGAACGGCGTTCGCGCAGATGGCGCAGAAGTGCACGAGCGATGCCTGCGTAACGCAAGTCGCGGCAATCGCCGCTTTGTCGCAAGGTGGTTCCAACGCCCGAGCCGGTGCGCCTCAGCCGTTTGTCCAGCAAGAAAGTCCATGGCTGAAATTCGGCGTCGCGCTCCTATCGCAGACAGCACCGTTGGCAACCGCTGTGGTGGGTTACGAGCAATCGCGAATGAACCGCGATGTATCGCTCGCTCAGTATGGTTTCCTCGGCAACGTTGTTCATGACGTGTCGACGACCGCCGCATCGGTGGCGCCGACGATCAACGTCGGCGGCAATTACGTGACCGGCACCTACGACACCGGAACGCATATCGGGACGTACAACACCGGCCTGCTCAACACCGGCACGATCGACCGTTACAACAGCCCGAGCAACGACCCGTCCGCCAGTGGCAACGGCTGCGCAGGATCTACGACATGCCAGAGCAGCAGCACGATCACCAATCCGCCGCCGACCACGCCGCCGAAGACCGGCCCATGAGGCTCGGCATGAACGGCGAGCACCACACCGCACAGAGCTGGCCAGCGACGATTTTGCTGACGGCCGTGAGTTTGCTGACCGGCGTGGACACCTACTTCATGAAGACATTCATCGAAGAGGCGCGCAACGACCACGACGCCATTCAGGCGATGCGCGGCGAGCTCGAAGACGTTCGGCATCGCGTCGAACGGGTCGAGAACATCTTGCTCAACCGCGGGCCGCGCAATGACGTGGCTCGCACCAATCCATGAACCTGGAGAAGCCCATGCTCTTCATCGTCCTATTGCTCTTCATCATCGGCATTCTCGCGGCCGCCGTGTTCGTGCTGTTCCATCACCACGTGGTGAACCTGCACACATGGCACCAGTTCCTTGCGTCCGAGTCGTCGGCGGCACGGGCCGAGCTGGGAAACCTGCGCACGTGGCTCGCGGAACACGCCCACCTGCACACCGCGTCGCCGGCGGCCACACCGACTCCCAGCGCCGCGCCGAAGTCGTGAACCCGAACGTTCTCGCGCTGGCCGCACTCGGCTATCTCTTCCTGCTGCTGACGCTCACGCGCGGCATTCGCCGCCATGAGCGTCGGCACCGGAAGCCGGCCGAGCCCGCCACGCATATCGCCCTTTCTGTCACTCCGAAGGAGTAGCTCATGTACAAGACTGGCACCATCCTGATCGTCACGGCCGTCGCCCTCGCCGCGAGCGGCGCGCCTGGCTTGACCGACGGCGCGATCACCCTCGCCGCCGACAACGGCGCGGTCGTGACGCCCACGCCCAACGTCGACAATTCCTGGAGCGTGACGCTCGCGAATCCGGGCGATACGAACATCGTCGCGTCGGCGGCCGCCGGCGGGAAGGCCATCAATGGCAGCGTGAAGGAAACGGCGGCGGATCTCGCGACGCAGATCAACCTCACGGTTTCCGTCGCCGACGCGGCCCCGGCAGCCTCCTGACCTCTCGAGAGGGCCGGACGCCGCAAGGCGTCCGGCAATGTGTCATGTGGATTTATGCGATCGCCACGGGGCTTATGCGGCGCGACAGTGCGAGCGGCGCCTTCCAAGGCTATTCCGGGAAGGGCCACACGCTCGAGGACGGTCGCAACAACCCGGCCCTGTGCAACGTGCCGAATGTCGGCCCCATTCCGCCCGGCACGTACACGATCGGCGAACCGCATACCAGTCCGAACACGGGTCCGTACACGATGGCGCTCGACCCGACGCCGGACACGAACACGTTCGGCCGCAGCGAATTCCGCATCCACGGCAACAACGCCGCCGATGACGCGAGCCACGGCTGCATCATCTTGCCGCCCGATGCGCGTCACGCCATTTGGGAGAGCGGCGACCACTCGCTTGTCGTGGTCGCCGGTCCGTAGCCCATGGACCTCTCGGCGCTCTTCGCCCCCGTTAGTGCCTGGATGGACGCGCACCCTGCGGCCATCGCATGGCTGCTCGGCTGGGTGGCGGCGATCAGTGCCGGACAGGCGACGAAACAGCTCCTGCCGCCCTCCTGGTCGACGACGCGCGTGAAGCGTCTCGTGCAGATCGTCGCGATGACCGTCGGCACGGCGATCGCGTTCATGCTGTGGCCCAGCGACGCGGCAAACGCCGCGCACGCGGCGCCGGCCTCCCTCGTGTGCGGTATGTCGGCACCGACGGCCTACACGCTCCTCAAAGCGATCATCGAAGCGCGCTTCCCTCGCCTTGCCTACTACCTGAGCTGGCAGCGCGTACAGGAACGCAACGGCGCCGGGCCGGCGGATTCCAGCCAAGGGCCTGCGCCATGAATTCGCGCCGCGGTCCTAGGTGGATATGCGGGGTATGTGCCATCGGCAGCCGACCCGCCGGCGCGATTGAAAGCGGTGCGCCATGCTGAGCCTTTTCGATCCCCTCATCGAGAAACTCGCGGGCGCCGCTGGGCTCTCCTGGCTCAAGCTCCTGCCGTGGGGTCTGCTCGGCCTCGGTATCGCCGTGGGTGGCGCCGGCGCATGGGGTTGGCGCGAAGGCGCGCGCGTCACGGCGGCCGCCTACGAAACGCAGAAGGCACAGGCGGCGCAGGTTTCCGCGCAGGCGTTCGCGACGTCGCTGCAGCGCACGGCGACGATCAGCGAGAGCATCCTCTCGTCGGCGCTCACCTACCTCGAGGAACTGAATCTCGCGCGCTATAAGCGCGCCCAAGTCGTCAAGAAGGTCACCGATGACGTCAAAGCTCACATTGCTGCTGATTGCCGCCTGCCCGCTGCTACTCTCGAGCTGCGCAAGCAACAGGTGGATGAGTCAGCCGCCGTCTACGCCGCCGATCATCCAATGTGACGCGGCGCTGCTCGCGCCCTGCGAGCCGCTCGTAGCGGACGCCAGCGATTCGGAGGCCGACGCCAATATCGCCGACGCCGAGAACCGCGGCCGACACATCAGTTGCCAGATCTCGCACGCGGCGCTCGCCCGGTGCCTGTGCGACCTCGAGCGCGGCGGCATCGTGAAGCCGAAGGACGGTCAGAAATCGGTCTGTCGGAGCAACCCCACGGCGCCGGCGGTGGAACCGGCGCCAGCTCGGGCGCGCGGGCCTCCGGGAACCACACGTTGAGGGTGGGACCGACAGAATACGGCGCCCTCGAGGCGCCGTGTTTTATTCCGGCACCGGAAAGATGATCGCGCGGCGATATGCGGCGAGCCGCGAGCGCGACTCGTACATTCCCAGCCCGAAAGCCATCGCGAGAGCGGTAAGCGCATGCGCGATGCCGAGTGGAACGCTGCCGCACAATGCGGAAGTGAACGACAGCAGGCAAAGATAGAACGGCCCGAGCGAGAAACCTCGAACGCTCCATCGAATCAGCTTTAGCGACGACTCGAGTTCACGTTGCCGACGCTCCGGAAGATGGCCGAACATTTCTTGCAGAGCGCTCTCGAGCGCTTCGCGGGTGTTTTCTTCCGACATTTTCCGTCCTCTTAATAAAGGCTTGTGATTTGGACCCAAAAGCTTCCGTTTCCCTCCTCTCTAGATACAAATACCATTCTATAAAATGTATCAGTTTCCAAAAGTCTCACTGCCTCGCCCTCCTTGAAGGTGTGGCAGCCTATTTTATAAAGCTCATTAAACTGCTTTTGTTCACCGCTTACCCTAGCTCGCTCAACAGATTCGAGTAAATTTTGCGTAGCGCATCCTATGGTGGTAATTCCGACGATATGCTTCAAATTTTGCGCGGCCTTGCGCTGAGCGTCCTCATAGGCAGCTTGTCTGATTTGCTCCAAATACGAAGCCTGCCGTTGATGTTTGAACCACAGGAAAATTCCGGCAGCAATCAGGAGAGCCGCAGCCGAAGCTATAGAAACTACGAACAATTTCTTTCCAATGGCCATGAGAGCTACCTCGCAGACGGGAAATCAGGATGGTCGCAACATGTCGATAAGCGTTCCATTACACCATCTAGCCACCGCGAGAGAGCCCGCAGCTCGCGATCATTGAGCCCGGCCACGCTCGCGCAGTCGCGTTCCGCAAGGAACGCATCGACCTCCTGCCGCAAATCGTAGTGCTTTGCGGCGAGATCAATGTTCTTCACGATCGCGCGCCGTCGCAACGGCGCGGCGGAATCGGAAAAACGAATCGCGGCGGGCTCATCGAGCAGATGCCCAAGAATGTCTCGGACCGCCTGTTCCAGCTTCGCTTGCGTGCGACGTTCGTAGCTCATAAGGAAATTCCCCGATTTTGGCTATGGCTTTCGTCGAGCGATCGCGAGGATACGCCCGAGGGATGCCACGGCAGCGTCGTCGGCAGCGCCTCGCACAAGGTCGTGATAGACCAAGCGCGACAGATCGGCGAACTGTTCTGAGGTGAGCTGGTCGCGCAGCCCGTACTTCTTGAGCACTTCGTCGGTGATGCGGATGGCGCTAGCGAGCATCCCCGGATCGACTTCAGCAGTGGCTCGTATCACAGGCTGAGAATCGGCTTTCCTCGCCGCGCCTTCGATCCATTTCTCACCGGTGCCAAAGGCAAGCCATTCCATCCGCATTTTGATCATTGCGCACAGACTGGCGCATAGGTCGAACGGCGGAACATGCGAGCCGGCGATATATCGCTGAAGCGTTGACGTCGCCACCCCAAAGATCGACGCAACTGCACGTCTCGATCCGAACCGCATCACGGCTTCCCCAAAGCGGTCGCCGAACCCTTCGCCAAGCGGCAAAGGCGTGCGCCCAGCCGTGATTGCGAGCAGCTCCGTGTCCTCATTCATGAGCCCGATGATAGCTACGAGCCCATCGGCGACGTCCGTGTTCTCACTGATGAGTTGACAAGTTCCCATTTTTAGGTACATACTGTTCTCGCCAGTGGGAAAAGCGTGAGCACCGATGAAAACGGCCACCCCGACACCCGTTCTAACCGCGCAGCAAGTGCGCGAAAACTTCCGCGCTCGCGGCGTGACGATCCGCGCCTTCGCCCGCCAGCACGGCGTGTCCTACAAGACGGTCATGAACGTGCTGAGCGGCCGCGCGCAATGCCGCTACGGCAACTCTCACCGCATCGCGATCCTGCTCGGCCTCAAGGCGCCACCGCCCGACGACGGCCCTACCCGCGCCGCCGCCTGAATTCACTACCAATCCATCTAGAGGGGGGAAACACATGCAACTGCAACCGCAGAAGATCGAGGACGTCGATGTGCTCGTCGATGAGCGCAACGGACTCATGTGGCTCACGGAGGATCTGTCGAGCAATGCGATGGTGCCAAACGCGGCTGACAAAAAGGTCGCGAAATTCTCGGCGGCAGGTTTCAGCGATTGGCGTGTGCCGACGCTGCCCGAGCTCGAGACGCTGCGCGATCTCGAGTGCTTCAACCCCGCGGCCGATCCCGCGCTCAACTTGAAGTCGGCTTTGTACATGACGAGCACCGACGTTGCTGCGCACCGCGGCGAGTACGTGTGGGGTGTCAGCTTCTGCAACGGCGGCTCCGTCTACCTCTACCGCCACGGCGACAGGGCGTTCGTGCGCCTCGTGCGCTCCGTCGCGCCCCGTCAGTAATTGACATTTTGCAAGGGGAATCTCATGCAACTCATAAAGATCGGAAGTGACGGTCGCCCGCTCGCGCAGCCCACACCCACAGCATTTCTCGACGAGCAAGCGGGCCTCATGTGGATGGCGGCAGATCTCTGCGCCGACAAGATCGCGCCGCTTGACGCGGAGAAGCGGCTCGCGAATTTCTCTGCGCTCGGCTTCTCGGATTGGCGCATTCCGACGCGGCCCGAGCTCGACGCACACGTGGATCTGTCGCGCTTCAATCCTGCCTCGAGCTCGGAGCTCAATTTCAAGCCAGATTGGTACATGACAAGCACTGACGTTGCTGCGCGCCGCGGCGAGTTCGTGTGGGGTGTCAGCTTCTGCCTCGGCAACTCCGGCTTCCTCATCCGCCGCTACGACGAGGCCTTCGTGCGCCTCGTGCGCTCCGTCGCGCCCCGTCAGTAATTGACATTTTGTGAGGGGAAATTCGTGCGCCTCATCGCTTACATCCGCGTCTCGACCGACGACCAGCGCGAGCACGGGCATAGCCTCGGGCAGCAGCTCGCGCGAGCGCGAGCGTATTGCGATCTTCACGAGCACGAGCTCGCCGACGTGATCGCCGACGAAGGCGTGAGCGCGTCGGTCGCGCTTGCGAAGCGGCCCGGCGGCGCCGAGCTGCTGCGCAAGCTCGCTGATGGCACAGGCGACGGCGTGCTCGTGATTCGGCTTGATCGCCTGTTCCGCGATGCGCTCGACGGGCTCGTGTTTTTCCGCGACGTCTGCGATCGGCACGGCGCGACGGTGCACTCGATCGCCGAGCTGATCGACACCGCGACGCCTGCCGGGCGCCTCATGCTCAAGATTCAACTCTCGACCGCCGAGTACGAGCGCGATCTCGCCGTGGTGCGTGCGCGCGAAACGAATCGCGCCCTGCGTGAACAGGGTCATGTGTTCGGCGGGGTTCCGTTTGGCTGCACTCCCAGGACCACCCCCCCCGGTCCCCACGCGAGCCAGCGGAAACCCCGCCGTCTTCTCGAGCGCGATCCCGCAATGTGGGAGACGCGCTGCTACATCGTGTCGCTGCTGCGCGAGGGCATGTCTCTTCGTGCGCTGCAGGATCGTCTTATGAGGGAGCGCATTCCTGCACCAGCCGGCGGCAAGCGGTGGCCCCTCGCGACGCTGCGAAATCTGTTGAGCACGCACGAGACGCTCACTCATTTGCCGTTGGCGCCGGATTCTTCCGTGGCGGCCTCGGCCGAACAAGAAACCGAGGTTTCACATGTCGCACTCCACTGAGTCGCCGCGCTCGGTACTCGACGCGATGAAAATTCGCTCCGAAGGTCTGCGCGAATTATTGAACGATCAGACGATCGATCCGCGTCGCATTCTCGACGGCATGATCGCTCAATCCGAAGCCCTGCGCGCGCTGCACAATGTGCGTTGCCGGATTCGCCGGCACCATTCCGGCCGCGCTGTGTTCGACATGCTCGCTGCGGAATTCGATCTCCGCGCGAAGCGCCTCGGTCTCGCGCCTGACGTGATCGGCGAATTCACCGAATTCGCGGAACAGGCGTACTACAGCGAGCAGGAAACGGAGACGGTGCGATGAGATCGCGTGCCGTCGTTCGGCTCCTGACGAACCTCGAGCAAGCGGAGCTTCGCTGCTCTGAGCTCACGCTACAGCTTGCACGCGCGGAGCAGCGCGCGATGGCGGCCGAACACGACGCTGCGTTCTGGCGCCGTTTCGCGATGCGCGGCACGGTGCCGCTCTCGCCGGTGCCGACGTGGTTACGCGACATGGTGCGCGCATGAACGAGACGCGCCCGCAGACCGTCATCCACCACGTGACGCTCGCGCTCGCGCGTGGGCTCACGATGCGGAGCTATGCCGCGGACGTCGCTCGGCTCTACAACGAGCGCACGCCGTCACTCGCGCGCGCGATCGAATTTCACGAGACGCGCGACCCGTACGCCGACGAACGCGCGAATGCGCAGATCGTGCAGCGTTTTGTCGACGGCCGTTCGCGGCTACCCGCCGAGATCGAAGAAGCGATGGTTCTGGCGCTGCCCGAGCCTTATCGCGGCGAATGCAAGCGCGACCTCGCGGCACGCTATGGCGACCTCGCGGCGCCGATTCCGAAAGAGAGCGACAGCGCGGCGGTGGCTGATGTGGGCCTGCTCATGAAGGAGTGCGGCCTCGCGCTGACGGAGCTCTCGGAAAGCTTCGGCCACGGCTACGTCACCGAAAAAACAACGGCGCGTGATGCGCTCAACAAGCTCACCGATCTGATCGCGACGGCCACCACGATTCGTGAGCGCCTTCACGCTCAACTGTTTCCACCCCGGAGGAATACGCCATGAGAAAATCGCTGATTTATGCTATCACGCTGCTCGTCGTCGCCGTTGGCGTGATGACGAGCTGCAACGCACCGCACGCGCAGGCGCTCGACACGGCGCCGATCATCGCGCCGCTCGGGCTCTGCGAAGGCACCTACGATCTCGCGCCGCGCGAAATGCGCGTGTTTCGATGCGCCTACGCATCGTCGGTCCCGCTCGATTTCAGTGATGTCGTTCTCGCGACGGCGAGCTCGGGATCGGAGGTCGTGCAAGCGACTCAGGTCTACAACGGCGTGTTCGGATTGCCGCCGGCGGGTTCGGCCTACGTCGACATCGCGCTACGCAACGCGAGCAACCGGTACGTAACAGGCTTGCTCGTCGTATCGGCGGCGATCGTCAAGTCCGAAACGATAGTGCCCGCGGCGGCAACCGCGGGCACCGAGTAACCGGATTCACTGCGAGGACGAATCCGTGAATACCAATACACAACCCAGCCCGTTCCCGTCAAGGCTCGCCGCCGGCGAAGCGGCGCTCATGCGCTGGAACCCGGCGACGAGCCTCGGCGAGATTCGCGCACTGCGCGCGGCGCAGCCTGGCTGGCCTCTCGTTCGCGTTAGCGAGACGGCAAAGGCGGTGCGCTCATGACGCCGGAATCCGCTGCCATGGATAACCATACCCTCACGACGGTGCAGGGCCTAGCCGAGGCCGCCATTGCGGCCGCGAAGGCGCGCGACACGGCGCAATCGCAATTCGACGCCGCGAAGGCCACGATGGACGATGCCAACGTCGCGCTGAGCAGCGCGATCGAGAGCTTCTCGTCGGCCATGACGAATGCGCTCGGAGCGCCGGCACCATTCACGCACAACGGCTACCTGTTCGACTACAACGACGTAACCGGCGTGTACGAATTCGATGCACTCCCGCCTGATCTGGCGACACTCGGAGCATCGTCATGAACGTGCATCTGAGCCAACACGATCTCGCGCGCATACGCCACGCTCTATCGACGGGGCGCGCCGTCGAACCGCAAATGCTCGCCGCCTACTACGAGAAGAATATCGAAGAGCTTGATGCGTTGGAAAGCGAATTGGAGCACGTCCAGCGCGAGCTCGATCTTGAGGAGCGATGCAACGAGGATCTAGGGCGCGCTATCAAGAACGCGCAGGATATATTGGAATCGAAACTCGCGCCGCGCGCGCGAATACAAGAAGCGCTCCATGAGCTTGAGAGGGTTCTCTCATGATGCGCCTCGAAACGGAAGGCTCCGCGCTCGCTGATGCGTTGCGCAACGGCGTCGCCGGACGCGGCAGCGGGAACGTCCACATTCTCAAGTGCGCGCTGCTCGAGGCCGAGGACGGCCTGCTGCGCGTGACGACGACCGACCTTGAAGCCGTCGCGTCAATGGAGTTGCCGGCCAAGGTGGCAGAACAGGGGTGCGTCTGCGCCGATGCGGCGTTGCTCGCGGCGAGCGCGCGCGAAGGCATCCTCAAGATTGCGCAGACGGAGAAGACACTCGGCGTGACGGCCTACAATGGCGGCCGCTTCCGCATTCCGACGCAGAATGCAGCGGATTTTCCGCTGATCCAGGAAAACGAATGGGTTCCGCTGCAGCTCGATCCGGCGAGCGCGGGCATGGCCATCGGTGCCGTCGCATGTTGTGCCGCGAAAAATGACGTGCGCCATTACCTCGAAGGCATCGGATTGCGGAATGGCTATATCGCCGCCTCCGATGGCCACACCGCTGCTGTGTGGCAACTTCCCTATGAAGGACCTGATGCGATTGTTCCTCTGCGTCAGATTGACGCGTTCGCGACGCTCTTGCATTCGGGCGCGGAAATTTCGGCGCTCGCGAGCGGTGGCCGCTGCCGCATGCTGCGCGTACGGAGCGGCGCGGCGACGCTGATCGTGCGCTTGATCGACGGCAGCTATCCGGACGTGCTGCGCCTCTTCCCAAGCGACACTCCGGATGAGCAAGGGTGCTGGGCGATCTTTGATCGCGCAAAGCTGTTGCACGCGATCAAGCAATTCATGCCATTTGCGTCGACGCGTTTTGGACCGGCGGCATTCCTCAAGGTCGGCGACGGCGCAGCAAGCCTCGTATCTGCCAACCAGGAGAATGTGGAGAACGCCTCCTGGGCGCTCGGAAAATTCGGCGGGTCGTTCGAGATCGAGCTGCGGCTCGATTACCTTGCGCGATCGGTCGCGGCGATGCGTGAGGAGAAGGTGCGGATTTCGCTCTATGCCGAAAATGGCGCACTTTCGGTACTGCTCCAATCCGCCGAAGGGCAGGCGGCTGTGCGCCACCGCATTATGAGGTGCGTACTGTGAGCAGCGCCGCCCGCATAGATTCACCGCAGCGCTATCCATTGCGGACGCCACAGGAACGAGCGCGATTCATCCGTGCCGAGGCGCAGCTCATCCTTCGCTTTCACCGCGCAGGGCTTCTGTGTGTGAGCTGGAAATGCCACGTCTGCCGTAACGGCCGCGTGACGATCAAGCGCAAGGAAAATCTGAGTCGCATTTTCGAGATCCGCACGTCCGGCAAATGCTCCTCGCCGGACTGTCTGGAATGGGAGGATTGATATGGCATCGCAAGTCGCTCTTTCGCCGCAATGCGCGGCCGTGCTCACGGAGCTCAATCGTGCAGCGCGCACCACGGCGCAATTGTCGCGCGCCACGGGTGTGCAGCGCGTCGGCGCGGTCATCCACGTACTGCGAATTGCCGGCTACCGCATCGATACGCAACTTCGGCGTGTCCGCACTCGGTACGGCAATCGCGCAAACGTGGCTTTGTATACCTTAATTCGCCGGCGCGGGCGTCCCGCGCGGATTCGCGTGAAGGGGAAATCCCGCAAATGAACACTCACATATTCCTCGATGTGGATGGCAATCCGATCTCGGTGGACAACGATGTTGAGTGCGTCCAGGTGCACGACACAACTACCGGCCTCGTCTGGATGAGGCAGACACTCGAAGGCGGCCGCATGTCGCTATCGGGCGCCGAGAAGGCGGCGATAAAGTTCCAGCTCGGCACAGGTGTCGAATGGCGACTTCCGACGATTCGCGAATTCCTGACACTCGTCAAGTACGAACGTTTCGCTCCGGCAATCGACGCTATTTTCGATTGCGAATCGGATTGGTATTGGACGAGCACCGACGTTGCTGCGCACCGCGGCGAGTTCGTGTGGGGTGTCGACTTCTGCTACGGCCACTCCGACTCCCTCAACCGCCACCTCAACAAGGCGTTCGTGCGCCTCGTGCGCTCCGTCGCGCCCCGTCAGTAATTGGCATTTTGCACGAGCCTGTCCAGAGCCATGACCTATTCGCTTCCTCCGATTGTAAAACAGGCTGAGCGCGTGCTCTTTGAAATCGAGCGCGCAGTGCGACGTTTTTCGCGCAGCAACAAATATACAGTCGGAGCCGAGATGACGAAGCAGGCAATGCAGGTATGTGTCATCACCCATCGCGCCTGGCGCGAGCGCGAGCGCCAGGCGGACGTTCTTAACGAGTTGATTTCGTCAATCGACGAATTGCGCATTCGTCTTCAGCTCGGCAGTCAGCTCAAGGCGTTCGCAAGCTTCGCGCAATTCGAAATGCTTTCCCGCCTGCTTTCCGATCTCGGCAAACAAGCCGGCGGGTGGCGTCGACAGCAGCAGCATCCAAAGGGCCAGAATGCTGGCGCAGGAACAGCGCGCCCGCAGCGTGCCCAGACACTGAGTGCTCCGGCCGCCTCGATTCGTGAGGCACACCTATGACGATGCCGCGCTACCCCGAAACAGGATGCTCGGCGGGATCTCAAGTGCCGGGGAATGCGTTTCCGCCCGTTGCTGCGCACCGCGGCGAGTACGTGTGGGGTGTCAACTTCTACAACGGCAACTCCGACTACCTCAACCGCCACAACAACAAGGCGTTCGTGCGCCTCGTGCGCTCCGTCGCGCCCCGTGAGTGTCAGGATGCACAGGTAAGTTTCCGCGAGCTCTTCGCGGCTTGGCGCGCGGCTCGACGCAACAAAGTGCCGAGCGGAAATCAGCTCGCGTTCGAGTCAAAATGGATCGATGAGCTGATTGCGCTCGAAGAGCGCCTCAATGCAGGAACTTGGGCGCCAGGACCAACGACGTGCTTCGTCGCCCAGCGCCCCAAGGCACGCCAGATCCATGCGCCGGATTTCGCGGATCGCGTCATGCACCATTGGCTCGTCCCGAAGCTCGAGGCAATCTTCGACGCGGGGTTCATTTATGACAGCTATGCGAATCGCAGGGGCAAAGGCACTCATGCGGCGGTCGATCGCTTGCACTCCTTTGCTCGCCAGGTGTCCAGCGGCCAGTGCGGCGGATGGTACTTGCAGCTCGACATCCGCAATTTCTTCAACAGCATCCATCGGCCGACCCTATATGCGATGCTGCGCCGGCGGCTGGAGCGTATCAATGCTCCGCTGATCGTTCGTCGAGCGACGCACGCGTTGTTGCGCCGGTCAACACTGGACAACGGTGTCGTGCACACAGCGACAGCGCGTGAGCGCGAAGCAGTGCCGTCGCACAAGCGCCTCGAAAACGCGGCCCCGGGTTGCGGGTTGCCGATCGGCAATCTATCGAGCCAGTTTTTTGCCAACGTCTATCTCGATGCGCTCGACCAATTCGTCAAGCATGAGTTGAAGGCGACGCGCTATCTCCGTTACGTCGATGATTTCGTGCTGGTGCATCGTGACCGCGCGCAGCTTGAAGCATGGCTCGCGAAAATCGTCGATTTTTTGCGCCGCGAGCTGCGCCTTGAATTGAAAGCCGAGATTAAGTTGCGGCCGTTGACGTCCGGCATCGACTTCCTCGGCTATGTCGTCTACCCCACCCACCTTCGCGTACGGCGCCGTGTCGTGCGCCACGCCTTCGCTACGCTGAAATCGATAGGAGTTCCGCGATCGCGCGAGCAGTACGAACGCAAGCGTGCGGTGCGCGCGAGCTACAAGGGCCATTTTGCGCGCGCCAACGCGCGGCGCCTCGTCCATCTTCTGGAGAACGCATGAACGCCTCCTCGAAAAATCGCTTGTTTGATCGCTTCGCCGATTGGCTGATTTTCCGCGCGCTCGAGCGCCGGCCGGATTTCGTGATCGGCGGCGCGGACGATCCGTACATGCTGCGCTGGTGGCTCACTCCGTGGAGCGCCTACGCGCGCGGCGTCGATGATGCGGACAAGACCTGGTGGCAATGGCTCGTGACGCGGTTGCCCGGCATCTATCTGCACTTCATCGTGCGCAGCGACGACGATCGCGCGCTGCACGACCATCCCTGGATGAATTGCTCGATCGTGCTCAGAGGCGGCTATATCGAGCACACGATCGATGCGGGCGGCATCCATCGGCTACGCGAACGCAAACCTGGCGATATCGTATTCCGGCGCGCGCGCTCCGCGCACCGTCTTGAGGTGAAGCAGGACATCGACGAGCACACCGGCCACGTCGTGAATATCCCGTGCTGGTCGCTCTTCATCTGCGGGTTCCGCGTGCGGCATTGGGGATTCCACTGCCCGACCGGCTGGGTGCATTGGCGCCAGTTCACGTCGCCCGACGACCGCGGCGCGATCGGGAGGGGCTGCCAGTGAGCAGGAATGGTGCTCTATTCAGTTCATGCGGCAGGTATCGCTACGAGCTGCATCGCCAGCTCGAGCCCGAGCTGGACGCGCAGGCATCGTACGGCACCATCGCGTTTATCGGGTGCAACCCGTCGACGGCAGACGCCGATGACGATGACGCGACCACGCGCAAGATGCGGGGCTTCGCGCGCGTGATCGGCGCGCGCGAATACCTGCTCGGCAACGTGTTCGCCTATTGCGCGACGGATGTCTACGACCTCGCCGGTGCGCAAGATCCCGTCGGGCCGGACAACGATGCGCACCTAGCCTTCATTGTGAGCCGCGCGGAACTCATTATTCCGTGTTGGGGAGCGCGCGAGAAGATTCCGCAGCGGCTCTGGCCGCATATCGATGCGGTGGCAACGATGCTCATGGTGACCGGCAAGCCGCTCAAGGCGTTCGGCGTCACGAAATCGGGTGACCCGGCGCACCCGGTACGGCTCGGCTACTCCACCGGACTGATCGACTGGAGGCGCTTGGCATGACGCTCGCCCACCTCGTGGAACGCTCTCGTGCGAGGAAGCTCGCACGCTTCCTCGCAGCACAAAAACTCGAGGAGCTTGGCTGGTCCGTCGTTCACTATGCGCAGGCGACGAAGCGCGCGATCCAGAGTGGCGAGCGCTTCCATGAGGACCGCGCGAGCGCGCATCGCGCGCGCGGGGTCGAACGGCTTCGCCGCTTCTTCAATGCGCGTGATGCTTTTCGGAGGTGGCGATGAATGCCGTTGTCGCGCTGCCGAAACTCCTCTCGGAAGAGGAAGCGGCGGAGATCCTGAAAAAATCCGTGTTCACCTTGCGACGGATGCGCAAGGCGGGGCTGATAGGCTACATCCAGATCGGCCGCACAGTGTCGCACACGGAAGCCCAAATCAACGAATTTCTGGTGAAACAACAATGCCCCGCATCCGAATCACCGACGAATACGCCCTCGTCAAGCGCAAGGGCTCGGAAAACTGGTACCTCGAATGGCGAGAGCGCGGCGAGAAAGTGCGCCGCACTACGGGCACTGGATGCGTTGAATCAGCCAAAGTAAAGGCTCGCGACATCATTCTCGAGACGGCACGCATCGCGGACCAGAAGCCCGCGGAAATGCCGGTGCGCGTCGTGATCTCGCGCTATATGGCGCTGCACGGATCGAAGATCGCCAGTCGTTCGTCGACGCGCCATTGCGCGAAGCTCTGGGAGCAGTTTTTCGCTCATGACAGCGTGGCGGATCTCCGCCCCGCACGGCTGCGGGAATTCACCGCATGGCTCGAGGCGAAGGAGTTCAGCGCCGGATACATTCGGCGCATCATGGCGATCGGCAAAGCGGCGCTGAATCGCGCTTGGCATGAACAGGAGATCACGAGCGCCCCTTACATCCCATTGCCTCCCGGCGGCGAAGCCTTTCCTCACATAGCGAAGCGCGCAGAGCTCGTGCGCTTCCTCAACGCGATACCGATGGCATCCAACGTGTGGGTGTATACAATGATACGGCTTTGCACTGGTTGCCGTGACGACGCCGCGCGCGATCTGCAACCGTTCCAGATCGACTTCGACGGTAATCTCGTGCACCTCAACCCTGCTGGTCGAAAGCAAACAAAAAAATATCGTCCGATTATCCCGCTGACCGCAACGTTGCGCGCCGTTCTGCTGGTTGCCCACGCGAGCCCGTACTACGTGCGCTCGAATCGTCCAAGTCAGCGTCTCGGCTCGATACGGAAGTCCTGGAGCCATGTTCGGAAAGCCGCCAAGCTCCCGGCGTACTTCCAACCCAAAATCCTGCGCCATACCTTTGCGTCGGAAATGCGTCGACGCGGCGTCAATGGCTGGGAGACGTCCGGAATGCTGGGCCATAAGCGCGGCGACACGCACGCCACGACGACCCATTACGCGAAGTTCTCGCCCGACTACCTGAGCGGTGCGCGGGTGGCGATCGACGCATGGATGGCCGACCTCGCCACCGACGTGCCAAGGCTTCACGGGGTCACTGCGGGGTCAGTCCAACCGGAACAAAAAGCGGCGCAAGCCATTGAAAGCCGCGCCGCTATTGGGTTTTCCGTGGTGGGCGCGACAGGGATCGAACCTGTGACCCCTACCATGTCAAGGTAGTGCTCTACCGCTGAGCTACGCGCCCTCGAAAGGGGGCGCAAGATTACCCGACTGCCGCGCCGCGCACAATAGCCGGCCGGCGCGAGCGACCTGCCGTGTATAATTTCGCGGACCGTGCCCGCGCCTCCGGCCGTGGCGCCGGCGTACCCGGAGCGGCAGCGCGCGGCATGCAGTTCGACACGTTCACGTTCATCCTCTTCTTCGCCCTCGTGCTCGCGGTATACAACGCGCTGCCGGGTTGGAGCGCGCGCAAGAATTTCCTGCTCGTCGCGAGCTACGCGTTCTATTCGGCGTGGAATCCGCCGTTCCTCCTGCTGCTTCTGGGCTCGACCACGCTCGATTGGTGGATCGCGCGTCGCATCGCCGGAGCGCCCTCGCCGCGCGCGCGCAAGGCGTGGATCGCGGCCACGCTGGCGGTGAACCTCGGCGTGCTGGCGCTGTTCAAGTATCGCGCGTTCCTGCTCGACAACGCTGCGGCGATGCTCGCGTCGGTGGGCATCGTCTACGTGCCGCCGCGCATGGACATCGTGCTGCCGATCGGCATCTCTTTTTATACTTTTCACTCGTTGTCGTACTGTCTCGACGTCTATCGCGGCAAGTTCGCGCCGACGCCGAGCTGGCGCGACTACGCGCTGTACGTAGCGTTTTTTCCGCAGCTCGTCGCCGGACCGATCACGCGCTTCACGCAGATGCGCGCGCAGATCGAATCGCCGCGGGGTACGACCCGCGACGGCCTCGCGATGGGCTGCGCGATGCTCGTGCTCGGGCTCTTCGAGAAAACGGTGCTCGCCGATTCGATC
>Ga0070741_10008371_pt1 | contig 20800 bp, 19 predicted proteins | sample Coa_R1_4_FD_66440 | JGI IMG/M metagenome (GOLD analysis project Ga0070741, IMG submission 66440) | Surface soil microbial communities from Centralia Pennsylvania, which are recovering from an underground coalmine fire - Coalmine... | ecosystem: Environmental > Terrestrial > Soil > Unclassified ...
ACGCACGGATCAACCGATTTATCCATGGAGCTAACATCCAGGCTGGGCGAATAAGGCAGCACGGGCTCCGGAGCTTGTGTGGGCTGTGCAAAAGAAAAGCTGGTGATAACAACGATCAAGAAAGGCAGAAAGAAAATGCGCTTTTTCATAAATGTATATTTGACCTGAGTTTGTCAAAAAAGTTACAAGCGCGACTATCGTAGTGCCTGGAGCGGATTTTGCCAATTCTTCTTTCGCATCATATGGCTCTCATTCCATCCGGATCGATCTTGTCTCCCAGTGATAGCGCAACGCCAGCAGGCGCAAGCCGAAGCCGCACACTGAACCAAGCGCTGTAGAAATTTCGCGTGGTAGTTTCAAAGCGTCACACGCTAAGAAGACCGCAGCGCCGAAGGTCGCTGCAATCGCATACAACTCGCCGCGCTCAAAAATCTTTGGTGTGCGCCCGCTGAGCACGTCGCGAATGCAGCCGCCGCCAACCGCAGTGGTCGCACCCAGCAGCAATGCAGGAAGCCATCCCAGGCCGTTGTTGAGCGCGCGCGTGCTGCCGGAGACTGCGAAGAGGCCGAGCGCAGCAGCGTCAACAAAAATGATCGCCCGCTCCGTGTTTTTGCCGATCCTCTGGGCAAACATCATGCCGATGGCGGCGCCGGCCAGGGCAACCATCAGATAACGCGCATCGGCAAAGGCCAGCGGCGGCCCTTTTTGCAGGATCAGGTCGCGAGTAATGCCGCCGCCCAGCGCTGAAGCCAACGCCAAACCGGTAACGCCGACCAGATCATACTTGTAGCGCGTATCGCGCACCGCGGCCAGCGCTCCACCCAGCGCGCCCACAAAGACGCTGAGGAAATCGATGAGCGAAAAAAGTTTGTCTATAGGCAGGTTCACTGCTGCTCAATTCTACTCACTTGCGCTTTTCCCTGCGCGCATGTACCCACGTAACTTTCCTTAAACCAGCACAGTGATACATTGAGCGCTCACTTTTTACGCTGTGCTTTTTGGTTTACTTTTTAACGAGGGGCGGCGGTTGTAACAACCGCCCCAACCCCTCTAAGGCTGATATCGTGCGATAAGCCAGATGTACGATCCTCCTGCTTGCTGCTGGGTTATTTTGGGGCTGTCAAGGAAGCACGCCAACTGCAAATCTCACCCCACAACCTGCGGCGATACAACCGAGCCCTGTCTTTGCCAGTGTCGCCGATCTTTCCAGATATCCGCTAAAGTTCGACGGACAACTTGTGATCGTTCGAGCCTGGCTGGTAATGGGTTGGGAAGGTGACAATTTCCTGTTCGATGCTTCGGCGCCTCCCGATCGCAATATGCCAAGTCGCGTTACTCCATCCATCTGGCTTTACTGTAAGCCCGAGCACGAGGAACAAGTTTACGGTGCAATCAGCCGTCAACGCGTGCTTGGCACATTCACGGGATACTTCCATTTCGTGCCTGATCAGAAGTCCCGAATCCAAAGCGTCTTTGATCCGGGGCCATTGCAGTTGGAAGGTATCCGAGTGACCCAACTGGACTCGGAAGACCGATAGGGCACATGGATTTAACTCGTGACTCTTTCCCAACTCTTCTTGCTCATTCCCAAAAAAGTTGCACTGTTATTGGCCGCTTCATTCATCGAAAGCTCATCGGCGTTGTGCTGCACTGGACACAGGCTTCAGTAATCTTCAGCTCTTGCCTGCACCGTGGCAACATCTCTAGCTATGCCGCACTTTCCCCAAACACAAAGCAAGACGCGTTCTCCGCGAGTGAGAGTTCCTAACAGCGAATCAATTCGCTTTAACCTGGGTGGCCGGCAGGTCTCAGCCGTGTTGCAGAAGATTTCTTTGACTGGCGGCCTGGCCGAGTTCACTTCCAGCATCGGGAGCGCAACTATCGCGGAAGCGAAATTGAATACCATCTCCGGCCAGGTAAGCGGGCTAGTGGAATTTCTGCCTTCACCCGATGGAACCGCAACCTATCCGTTCCGTTTCATCGCGCTGAGTGACCAGGATTACGAGCGCCTGAGCAGCACCATTAAGGTGATGCAGCAACAGGGCTTTGGCGCCTAGGTTCTGGCGCTGGAAGATCGCTTTTCCGCGTTTGGCAAATAGATGTGATGAGTTGCGCATAACCGTACTTCTCCGCTTTACAAAATCTTTACGCCAGGGCAACTGGGTTCTTACACCACCGCTCCAATATTTGTGTTTTCATAGTTAAGCAATTGGGCCTTTGATCTTCCTGCCGTGCGGGCCACAGCATTAACCAACTTGCTTACAAATTGAAGGAGACGAATTCTCATGAAGACTATCCACAAGCTGTTTCTGCTGGCCGTGTGTATGCTGGCAATGAGCGCATTTGCGCAGCAAACCCCGCCAGCCCAGGGCGGCGGTGACGATCAGGGACAAGGACAAGGCCATCATCGCCGGGGTATGCCGAGCGTTGACGATCAGGTCAAGCACCTCACCGAGCAACTTTCTCTCACAGACGATCAGCAGACCAAAGTCAAAGCCATTGTGCAGGATGCACATGACCAGGCGGCAAAGCTCATGCAGGATGAATCCATGTCTCGCGAGGACAGGATGACCAAAATGCGCAGCCTGCATGAAACTGCAACCGGCAAGATTCGCGACATCTTGACCGATGATCAGAAGAAAAAATTTGACGATATGCAAAAAGAAATGCAGGAGCACATGCGCGATCGTCATCAGGGTGGTGACAGCAGCAATCCCAAGTAAGCACTTTGCGGAAGGGCGCTTGCCGTAAGCTGGCCATGCGCCCTTCTTCGCTTTATCTCGTCATTACAGCCCGCAGCCAGGACAATCTGACCCAGAGTTGCTCCTGTTCCCTTTTTGAATTCAGCTTCTTTAAGGCAATTCGTGCTCAGGCCTACCCTCCTTCAGCCATAAACGTGCATCACATCATGACTGGCCGCCATACCCCAGAAGGAGACCACGAACCCATGAACACAGTAAGGGCCCTAGCATTCTTATGCATTACCATGCTGGCAGTCGGGGCATTTGCTCAGTACCCATCCAGCAGCCAACCGCAGCAGCCCCAGGGCAGCATGCAGCCGAGCCAACCACAAACTCAGCCTTCACAAACTCAGCCAGGGCAAACTCCTGGGACAATGCAGGGGCAACCGAGCCAGCAACAGCCAAGCTCCACCCACGGAGCGTCCATTGATGACCAGGTACAGATGCTGGCGCAACAACTGAACCTCACGCCAGACCAGCAGACCAAGATCAAGTCTGCGCTGGAAGACCAGCACACCCAGGCAATGAGCATCATCGGCGACAACTCATTGCAGCGTGCAGACAAAATCCAGAAGATCCATACCCTGCGTGAAAGCACCATCACCAAGGTCCGGGCAACGCTCACCAGCGATGATCAGAAAACCAAGTTTGATCAGATGGTGCAGGCACAGGACCAGCACACGCGCCAGGTTGAACAACAGGAACAGCAGCAGGCGCCGCCAAAGCACTAGCCTGTCTACTTCGTATTTCATACAAAAGGCGTCTTGAAAAAGGCGCCTTTTGTTTTTGCGCTTGCGTGCGCCATCACCTCAAAAAAACGAGTATGCTTGCCTGATCTGCTGCGTTTCAGGAAAGGCGTATGCACATCATTGCCGGCATTCTTTTTGCTCTTGTGGCTTCATTCGCGAACCAATCTGCGCAGCAGCCTGAGTGGTGCCGCAGCCTTCCGCGACCGGAGTATCGCAAGCTGGAGCGCGTCACGGTATCGGACAAGTGGTTTGAAGTTTATCGCATACGCCCCGGCGTCTTTGCCATCTATGAGCCGCATCAACAGGAAGAAGTGATTCCCTATCTCATCCTGGGCAAAAAGCGTGCGCTGCTCTTTGATACCGGCATGGGCATCAGCAACATCAAGAAGCTGGTGGAAGGCCTGACAAATTTACCAGTAAGCGTGGTGAATTCGCACACGCACAATGATCACGTTGGCGATAACTGGCGCTTCAGCGACATCTACGGCATGGATACGGCTTTTACTCGCGAAAATGCCAAAGGCTCAACCGCTGATGCGAAAGCAGAAATCACTCCCGACGCCATCTGCGGCAAATTGCCGGCTGGCTTTGACGCCAAAGCTTATGCCACGCGGCCATTTCACATTACGCATTGGCTCCATGGCGGCGAAAAAATTGATCTTGGCGGACGCGTGCTTGAAGTGATTCCCACTCCAGGCCACACGCCGGATTCAATCTCACTGTGGGATGCGCAGAACAAATTGCTCTTTACTGGAGACATGTATTATCCCGGCCCGATTTTTCTGTATCGTCCTGAAACCGATCTGGACGCTTACGTGGCCTCAATCAAGAAGATGAACGCGCTCGGCGCAAAGTTGCTGCTGCCCGCACACAACGTTCCGGTGGCCGATCCTGCTGATCTTCCACGCGTGCTTACGGCCATAGAGCAAATACGCAGCGGCAAGATCAAGCCGGTCAAAGCTGGCAATAAGGTGGAGTACAAGTTTCAGGGATTCTCGTTTTTGATGAGATAGCTTTTGTCTGAAATCTCAAGCGAAGCGAGAGATCCATATTCCAACGAGCCTGCTTGGAGAGAACACTCAGTTCTCTGAAGAAACTCATTTCGCTGCCCAAAAAGCTCCTGCTGGGAATATGGCCCCCTCGCTTCGCTTCGGGGTTTCAGAAAGAACTATCGAGCTTCTCTCTCCAGCAAAGATTCCTTCCTCTTCAAGCCCCAGCGATAGCCAGCCAGGCGTCCACTTTTATGCACCACGCGATGGCACGGCACCACCACTGCCACTGGATTTGAAGCACACGCATTCGCCACGGCACGTACTGCCTTTGGCCTGCCGATGGAAGCGGCGACTTCTGCATAGGTGCGCGTTTCGCCTGTGGGAATCTTTCTCAGCGTCTCCCACACTAACTGCTGGAATGCTGTGCCCTGAATATCGATAGGGATATTCAGCGCGGCAGCAGAGCCCGCAAGAAGTTGCTGTACTTGAGCCACCAACTGCTTCAGCCCTTCATCGTCGCGCTGAATTTCAGCCGCGCCAAATTCATGCTTGAGCTCTCGCACCAATCCGGCATCGCTCTCACCAAAGCGGACAGCGCATACGCCGCGCTCGGTTGTCGCAAGCAACAGCTTGCCCAGTTCGGTGACCAGGATGGTATAGCGGATCTCAACTCCCTCGCCTTTGCGACGAAAAGCTGAAGGCGTCATGCCCAGTTGCGCCGGGATGCTTTCATAAGCACGACTGCTGGAGCTGTAACCAGCTTCATAGATAGCGTCAGTCACGCGGCCTTCGCTCAGCAGAGCCTGGCGAAATTTTCCTGCTCGCCGCGCCTGCTGGTACTGCCGCGGACTGATGCCCAGAACGCGTTTGAACAATCGCTGAAAATGAAATGGGCTGATAGCGACGTGCCGGGAGATGGCAGTCAGGCTCAGCGTGATGTCAAGGTTTTCATCAATGTACCGGCATGCGGCCTCAATCTTTTGCGCCTGCGGATTTCGCTCCAGCGGCGAGCAACGCTGGCAAGCGCGGTATCCAGCTTGCTGCGCCTTGGCGGGCGAATCAAAGAACTCCACATTTTCACGCCGTGGCCGGCGACTGGGGCATGAAGGGCGGCAAAACACACCCGTCGATCTCACCGCGTAAACAAACCGTCCGTCCGCACGCACATCGCGCGCCAGCACCAGTGACCATTTCTGATTTGTATTGCCTGCTGCCTGTAATTGCATTTTATTTTCCTCCGCAAACCCACTCTAAGGACTTTGCGGCGCCGCGGACTATCCGCAGCTTGCTCTCAAAATAAATCTCTCAAAATTCAATTTTAAAACCTTTGCAGGCGGCGGCCTGAATAATTTGGCTCAAGTCTGCTGCCACTGTGCTTACAGATCAGGAATATTTTTACGACCGACCAAACCAAAGATGCCAGACCTAGCCGAATGGCGGATGCGCAGATCCATGCTGATCCCGCAAAGTGTTCTTGTTAAAGAAACAGAGAAGGAAAACGAACATGGAAAATATCTGGGGAACACTGGCAAGAGAATTGGCAGATGCCTCTGCCGAAGCGGGCAAATCAGTGGTGGGCGTGCATGGAGCGCGGCATTTTTCCAGTGCCATTGTGATCGCCAAAGATGCGGTTGTAGCGGCAAACCACGCGGTGCGGCGCGATGATGAGATCACTGTGGTCACCGCTCCCGGCCAAACGCTGGCAGCGCGAGTCGCGGGACGCGATCCTGGCACTGACTTGGCGGTCCTGCGCCTGCAAGCGCCTGTTGACGCCCCTGCGGCGCGATGGGGAACAACTTCAGACCTGCGCGTAGGCGAACTGGTGCTGGCGCTAGCGCGCACCCGGCGCGGCAACGTAGTGGCCAGTTCCGGAATTATTTCCGGACTCATCAACGCGCCTCTACGCACCTGGCGCGGCGGCGAGATTGATCAATTCATCCGGCCTGATCTCACTTTCTACGCCGGTTTTTCCGGCGGGCCGCTGGTGAACAGCCAGGGAGAATTTCTTGGCATGAATACCGCCGGGCTGCATCGCTCGGGCATTACGGTGCCGGCTTCCACGGTATCGCGCGTTGCGGCAGAGTTGCTGGAAAAAGGCCACGTGGAACGCCCCTATCTCGGCCTGGCGATGCAGAGCGTTCCGGTGCCGGAATCTTTGCGTTCGCGGCTGAATCTAAACGCAAGCGAAGGTCTGCTGCTGGTGCACGTTGAACCGGAAAGCCCGGCGGAAAAAGCCAGCCTTCTGCTTGGCGACCTGCTACTGACGCTGGATGGCCAGCCGATGGCTGACACAGATTCAGTTCAGGAAGCTTTGCGCAAGAGCAAACCCGGCGACCGGATTGAAGCTGGCCTGGTTCGCGGAGGAGCGCTGGTCAAGGCGACAATCCAGCTTGCGGCGCGGCCCTAATCGCTAATGCAGGGACCATCTCAGCGCCAATGCCATAAGAAGCAATTTCGTGCAGGCGGCTGCGTTTGCTAAGCGTATCCGTAGTCTGACAATGGAGAAGCCGATCAATATCTCGCGCGTGATGGTGATTGCCGCGCTGGCTGCGCGGCGGTCCTCACTTGCGCAGATGACAGCGCAAGCACTACGCAACCATGCGCACATTACTTCTGATTCGCAGCTATCTCTTGAACAATCCACTGCCGGTGGCGCGGAGCTTCTGCTCGCCGATCTCGAGTCCCCAGCGCCCGCTGCGGCGCTCATCGATTTTCTTGCGAACGCGCCTGCGGGTACTGGTGCGATCACGCTGATCGATAACCCGAACCGTGGCTGGATGCGGGCGGCGCTGTCTGTGCCGGTTCACGCCATCCTCGCTCGCGATAGCGGCGTCGATGACTTGCGACTCGCCCTACAGGCAGCTGACGCCGGCTTGGTGCTGCTTCATCCAACATCGGCGCGCGGGCTGACCTCAGCAAACTTCTCTGAAACTAGAAATGATAATGGTCTTGTTGAAGAACTCACTGGACGCGAATGCCAGGTGCTTCGCTTAGTGAGCTCTGGTTTTGGGAATAAGGAGATTGCTGACCGGCTAGCCATCTCAGAACACACCGTGAAGTTCCACATCAGCTCGATCCTCAGCAAGCTCAACGTCGCCAGCCGGACAGAAGCCGTAAGCCTGGGGATTAAGCGCGGCATCATTCCGCTTTAGTGCAGAAGTCAAAGCGCTTCATATCATTATTTTTTCTGAGAAATGTGGCCATTTCATCTCGCGTTTTCGGCTGATGCTCGTCGCCCAAATTCGCGCTACTACACTGAATAAGTGCACCCTGCTCGACTGTCCCAATGAGCTAGACCCAATGAGGGTAAAAGTGCATCAGAGAACATGTTATGCTCGAAATTGCCACTCGTCTCCACCGCTCAAATTTGTAAGAGCAGGAGAAAAAGCTAGATGGAATCCTCCCCTACGGCCCGCAAGCGCGTACTTATATGGGCCGTTACATTTTTGCTGCCTCTAGCCGCCTGGAGCGTCGCAAGGTTTAGTCTGCCTTTTTTCCATTCCGGGCCTGGCGTATTTTTTATTGCTGCCGCGTGCATTGCAGCAGTCATTGGCGGCCTGCCCACAGCTTTGGCTGGGGCGTTGCTGAATACCGCCGCTCTCAACGGCTTTGCTTATCTTTATCAGCCGGGAAACTCCAACACCGCCAACGAGCTGTGGTCGGCGTTGCTGATTGCGGTGGCTTTGATTGTGGGCCTGGCACGGCAAAAATGGTCGGCTGCGGAAATGCTGGCTGGCCGCCTCAGTTCCGATCTTGCGCGCCTCCGCGACGAACTGGAATCACAGCGCAGCGACCTCAAACGCTTTCACGATCTAAGCGTGCGCCTCTCCAGCAACCTGGAACTGCAGCGCCTGCTGAATGATGTGCTGACTTCCATCGCCACTTTGCAGAAGACCGATCTTGGCATGCTTCTGCTTTTGCCGGAACCTTTGAGCAAGACGCTGCACGTGGCCGCGCATACAGGTTTCACCGCGGAACAGATCAAGTTGTTCGGCGAGTTGCCTGCATCGTTTTTCTCTCCGGATCGCCGCGTGCTGATTGAAGACATTGACAAGTCTGGAACGTATTTCCCTTTTGTGGATGCAGCTGATCAAGTTGGCTTCCGCTCTATCTTCAGCACGCCCATTATCAACATTCACGGCGACGCATTGGGCGTGGTGGTAACGTTTTTCCGCAAGCCGAATGCGCCCAGTGATCGCCAATCGCGCCTGGTTGAGTTATATGCGCGCCAGGCTGCCAACGCGCTGGACAACGCCCGGCTCTATCATCGCTCATTGCAAACATTGGCGGCGGAGCAACAACGCACGGCAGTGCTGCGCTCTCTGGCTGAAGCTTCCGTTAAGATCAATTCAGCACTCACGCTGGACTCTCTTCTCCAGGCAATCACTGACCAGGCGCGGTACATCATTGGCGCGCGCCAGGCACTGGCCACTTTGCTGCCCAAAGGCGAATTGAACCGCAGCCTCACCTGTATTTCTGTGGTGGAAGGGCAAACAGCCCTTGAGTTCGCCAAGGAAAGTTCGGAGATGTTCATTCTGGCCTGCAATCTGAATAAGCCTGTGCGCCTGGGGCAAGGCGCACGCGCTAATACCTGGGGACCAGTTAGACGGGCCACGGATGCCGCGCGTTATGGCTGGCTGGCCGCTCCATTACTCACCCGCGACGGGCGGAATCTTGGCTTGATCCAGCTTTCGCAAAAATTAAACGGTGATTTCTCCCCCGATGACGAAGCCATTCTCGTCCAACTCACCCACATGGCATCCGTGGCCATTGATAATGTGCGCCTCTACCGTGAAGCGCAGGAGCAGATTGCTGAAACCAAGCGCGCGCAGGAGATGCTGGAGCGCGGCAAAGAGAGCATGAAGCTGGCGCAGGAATACGTCGGCATCGGCATCTGGGAGTGGGACCTGCAGACCGGCGCGCTTGCCTGGTCTGACGAAATTCGCCGCTTGCATGGAATCGAGCCAGAAAGATTTGATGGCCGTTATGAAAGCTGGATGGAAACCATATTCTTTGAAGACCGCCAGCAGGTACACAAATCCATTACTGACGCTCTGGCCAGCAACGGCGAATATGAAGTGCAGTATCGCGTGATCTATTCCGATAAGAGCACGCACTGGCTGGAAGCACGCGGCCGCACAATCCTCATGGGAGATGCACCAGTTCGAATGTTAGGCGTGGTCATGGATGTGAGCGCGCGCAAAGCGGCGGAGCAAACCTTACGCCAATCGGAAAAGCTTGCAGCTACGGGCCGGTTGGCTGCCAGCATCGCGCATGAGATCAATAACCCGCTGGCCTCGGTGATGAATGCGTTGTACATCCTGCGAACCAGCGCCAGGGTGCCGGATTCTGCGCTGGTCTTTGTGAAGACCGCGGAAGAAGAGCTGGCGCGCGTGGTCCACATTACCAAGCAGACGCTCGGCTTCTATCGTGAAATCTCGTCGCCGGTCATGAGTTCCGTGCCACAGTTGTTTGACGAAGTCCTCACCGCCTATGACTCCCGGCTGGAGCAGGGGCACATCACCGTGCACAGAACGTTTGCCGATGTCGGCCAACTGGCGGCATTTCCCAGCGAGCTGCGCCAGGTCTTTTCCAACCTGATCTTGAATGCGATTGAGGCAAGCGCACCCTCTGGCAATATCTTCATCCGCGTGCGGCACGCGCACAACGGAGAAGGTGTTACAGGGATTCGTATTACCGTGGCGGATGACGGTTGCGGCATTGCGAAAGAAAACATGTCGCGCATCTTTGAGCCATTTTTTACCACCAAGGAATCCAAGGGCACAGGATTAGGTCTGTGGGTGAGCCAGGGAATTGTGCAGAAGCATCAAGGCCAGCTTGCAGTGCGCAGCCGTACTGATGAGGTGCGACATGGAACCTGCTGCACCGTCTTCCTGCCATTTGCCGAACATGAAGCTGTTACCAACGATGAACCGTTACCCGCTACTCCAGACCAGCCGCAGCAGCAAGACCAGCAGGAGGTGTTGAAAGCTGCTTCAGGCTCCGGTGATGACCGTTCCGCAGCTTGAGACGGAACACATATAAAAAAGCCAGAAGCATAAGATGAGGCGCGGTCTCATCCTGTCTTCTGGCTGGCTTCCTGCTGTAGGATTAAGCTGATTCCTTCACGGCGGCGCCATTCCAGGCAAGTAGCTTTCCTCTTGCCGATGACGGGTGCCATTTTATTGTTGGCGCTTTAAAATTCGCCGGGACGTAAAACACAATCAGCTTGCCCATAGCTGCCTCTTCTGAGATCAAAGGCTAGCACTGGATTTCTAGAAGTTGATTAAAGAAAAATTAGAGACTCTTAAAGTTGTTGTTTTTTATTCATAGCGCAATGCGATCATCGGATCATCGCATTTTTTTCTGCAACTTCGCCAGTTATGGATGGCTACATTCTTAACACGATGCTTAGGCCTGCTGACCACCAAGCAGCTTGGTCATGACTCCGGAAATCCGCTCCCAGTTTTCAGTTTCTGCCGCCAACTGGCGACGGCCGGCATTCGTGAGCTGGTAAAAGCGGGCTTTGCGATTATTTTCTGAAACGCCCCACTCGGATTTGATCCAGCGGCGCTGCTGCAGGCGCAGCAGCGCCGGATAAAGAGTGCCCTGGTTGAGTTGAAGCAGGTTTTCCGATACCTGCTCAATGCGCCGCGCAATGCCATAACCGTGCAGCGGCCCAAGAGCATCGAGCGTCTTAAGGACCATAAGGTCCAGCGTGCCTTGCATTACATCGGTCTTCGCATCAGCCATCGCTTTGCGCTTTCCTGTTGATTATCAACACAAGTTACACGGAAAACCTGTTGATTGTCAACAGGAGAGCTGAGCCGTATCTAGGAACCATGCAGTGAGGAATGGCCAGGCGAGGGGACCTGGAGGGTACAGTTTTGGTCAAACCTTAGTAGATTTCTGCAAGGCTTTGCACATGCAGATCATCCTAAAAGGTTTCTAAAGTAATCCAACGTGCATTGAATTGAAAGCACTTACGTAATAAGTGATATTTCCAGCTAACATTAGAAGATTTAATAATCAGCAACTCTCGCGTTTTAAGGTATCCTAGTACCCGCTTTAAGTACTTTTGTGCTATGCCCATAGTAAGAACACAAGCCGCAATCAAAGCCACAGGCCGCAAACACGCTGGCTTTTCGCTGGTGGAGATCATGATGGTAGTGATGATCATTTTGATCATCGCGGCCATTGCTATTCCGAGCCTGGTGCATGGCAAAATGAAGGCCAATGAAGCATCCGCAGTGGCTTCAGTAAAGAATGTCCAAATAGCGGAGACACTTTACGCCAATACCTACCCGGATGTTGGCTATTCCGGCAGCTTGCCCAATCTGGGCAGCCATGGCAGCTCCTGTGAGAAGCCGACCAGCACCAATGCGTGCATCATCATGGATGAAGCCCTTACCAGCGGCCTCAAAAGCGGATACATCTTTGAGCTGGTCAACGATGGCAAGAAACCATCGCTCAGCTACACCATCAGCGCAAGCCCGGAATCGAGCGCAAGCGGACGCTGCTCCGTGAGTTCCAATGAGAGCGGCGACCTGCACTTTACTTCACTCTCAGCCGGCTCTGGAGGCGGAGGCCGTTCTGTAGGCACCGTCGGTGGTGGCTGCGGTATCTAGCTAGACCTTCGAAGGCAATCTTCCTTTAAAACCAGCGAGCGAACGCTGCCTTTACTCTGCTTTCACCAGGACATACACGCGCGTATTCTCCCAATCCAGATTCAGGTCAGCTGTGCTGTCACTCTTCTTGTCGAAAGAAATGGTGAACTGCTCCACGGTTTGAGGAAGCGAGCTCTTCTTCATATCGACTCGCGCAAAGTCCTGGCTTTCATCGTATTTGGTTCCCCACTGGCCGGTCTGTTTATTGATGATCAGTTTCCAAGTGCCTTCAGATGGCAAAGTCCAGAGTGTGTACTTCCCTGCCGGTACTTTTGTGCCGCCAATATCCAAATCGACATCGGTAGTCAAAGTTGTGGCTTCATTGGCGCCGGTCCGCCACACCTTGCCATAAGGCGCAAGTTCCTGCCCCACTTTGCGGCCTTTAAGGAAAGGACGGCTGTAATCAATGTTGATGTTCTTTCCCTTGAGCGTGACCTGCGCTGTGCCCGGAGGGCTGGGGCGTTTGCTCTTGTCTTCTGGCTGTTGCTGCGCAATGGCCAGAGATGCCACCGCCAGCACAAGGAACGAGACTCCGACTGCTAAATATTTTTCCCGCATCTTAATGTTTCCTTTCCCACTTAACCAAGGTATCATCGCCCCGGCAGCCCCGTAAAATCCACTGATCCATCCTCCAACGTGGCGGCCCTTAATTTTAGAAGTCACCAAAGTGCAGGCGAAAGCGTTGTACCAGGCGCTCCTTTTCATAATTTTCAATGTCGCATAAAGTTATAGCTAACAGACCCATAGAAAAATCCAGAGTGAGGCGTTCCATGAAAAAGTTTCTGGTCGTTTTGGCATCGCTATGCACGATGGCAGGGACGGCAGCGCTGGCGCAATCTTCCTCCCAGCAATCTTCTGCCCAGCAACCTGCTGCTCAACAGGCTTCCGCCCAGCAAGCTTCCGCTCAGCAAACGGTTTATCGCACCACCAAAGCAGTGAATTACCGGCTGCGCGGCGATACAGTCAAGATCGACTTTCACGGCACCGAACTGATGCAGAATGCCTCCGGTGAAGCCAAGGTCACGGGCAAAAAGAGCAACGTTGAAATCGACGCGAAATTTGATGGCCTGGACGATCCCACCAAATTTGGCCTGGAATATCTGTCACTGGTCCTGTGGGCCATCTCCCCGGAAGGCCGCGCCGTGAACCTGGGCGAGCTGGTGATGGACCACAACAGCAGCCATGTAAAAGCGATTACAGACATGCAAACCTTCGGCATGATTGTGACTGCTGAGCCGTACTTTGCCGTCAATCAACCGGGCAACATGGTAGTGATGGAAAACATTGTCGGCGCAACCACTGTAGGCCGCCAGGAAAACATTGACGCCAAATATGAGCTTCTGGGACGCGGCACCTACTCCGCCACCAATACCAAGATCCAGGACGCGATTTTCGGCATCGATCGCAAGACCCCACGCGTGCTGTTTGAGGCGCGTAACGCCGTGCGCATCGCCAACTTGGCCCAAGCTGATAAATACGCGCCTTCCATCCAGGCCAAGGCCACGCAGCAGCTTCGCCAGGCGGAAGAAGCCTACGTGCAAAAACGCGACAAGAGCACGATTGAGACGTTGGCGCGCGATACCGTAAGCACCGCAGAAGAAGCTCGCGTGATGGCAGTAAAGCAAAGAGCTGAAGAAGAGGCACAAGCAAAAGCCGCTGCGGATAAAAAAGCGGCGGAAGATCGCGAAGCCAAGGCCCGGCAGGATGCTCTGGACGAAGCTAAACGCCGGCAGGAAGCCGAAGTAGCGAGACAGCAGGCTGAGCAGGCGCGTCAACAAGCTTTGGCCGCGCAGGCCGATGCGGAGCGTATGAAGGCGGAAGCCGACAAGGCCCGCCAGGATGCGGAAAAAGCTCGCCAGGAAGCTGACGCTGCTCGCGCCGCAGCCGAACAACAAAAACAAGCGCTGGCGGTAGAAGCAGAAAAAGCTCGCCAGGCCGCCGAAGAGTCTGACCGGCTACGCCAGCAGGCAGAAAAAGAAAAAGCTGACCTACGCGCACAGTTGCTGCAACAACTCAACCAAGTCCTGGCCACGCGAGATACGGCGCGCGGCTTGATCGCCAATATGTCTGATGTGCTGTTCAAGACCGGCAGCTTTGAATTGCTGCCCGGCGCACGCGAACGTCTGGCTAAGGTCAGTGGAATCGTGATTGCCCATCCGGGATTGCGACTGGAAGTGGAAGGCCATACAGACAGTGTGGGCAGTGACGACTACAACCAACAGCTCTCAGAAAAGCGAGCTGGAGCCGTTCGCGATTATCTAATACAGCAAGGTATTTCCGCCGATGGGATTGTTTCACGAGGCCTGGGCAAGACTCAGCCTGTTGCCAGCAATGACACGGCTGAGGGCCGCCAACAAAACCGTCGTGTGGAGCTGGTGCTCTCCGGTGACGCCATCGGCATGAAGACCGCCGATGCGAGCACTCCGTCAGAGACCACGACGCCTAAATAATATTGTTACAGTTCTGCGGACATAGAGGAGCCGAGACGGGCTCCTCTTTGCTTTTTGCACTGATAAACATCGCATAGCGGAAGCAGCCACATGCAGCGCTTGCGGTCTTTATGTTCCAGGCGCGCCGGCACTCTGCCGCAAACTGCAGTTCGCACCACCTGAGAAGCGGCGGTCGTCTCCTGTTTAGTTTGCTGCAATACGCACAGCTGCATACCGTGATAACGCCATCACGGTCAGCGCGATGTTGATCGTAATTGGGGATGGGATGACGCTGGCATCACAGATCCAGAGATTTTCCATCCCGTGGACTTTCAGGTTTTCATCCACCACGCCGTAATAGGGTTTGGGAGCAATCACATTACCGCCTTGCATGTGCGCGGATTGAACGGTGATGAAGTCACTGGGCCCAATGCCGGCGAAGTGCTCGCTTACGTCTTCGCGGCGGGTAATGCTGCGCGCATCAAACCGGTTGGTAAAAACCTCTTCTGCGCCCATTTCAAACATCGCATACGCGGTAAGCTCCAGTCCTTTTTGCAGGCGGCGCCAATCCTCATCAATCAGGGTGAAATCAATGACAAACCCGCTGTCACCGGAAATACCGCGTTTAATCTCGCCATATGCAAGCGTGGAAAAGACGGGAACTCCTACCATCATGTGCCTGACTTTTTTCAGCTTGCGCTGAAATTCCGCGCCCCAAGCCGGGAGCCCCAGAGAGATGATGCCGGGAGGAACAAAGGCTGTTTCAATCACCATGCGCTCTTCCGGTATTTCCTGCGCATACCCAATCTGCTGCCCCATGCAGGGGTCCTGCAGTTCGGGAAAGATGCCTACCAGAGGCGCGCCGGCATTTACGCTGAATTTCTTGCCAACCGTGCGAACTCCGGGAATCGCACCAAGAAAGCCGCTTCGCCACAGCAGTTTGCTGGAGGCATAAGCGCCGGGCGCAAGAATAAATCGGTCTGCTTCAATACAAACTTTGTTTCCTTGGTTGTCTTCTACTTCAACTCCGGCAATGCAATATGGATTTTTGGGGTCAGCATGCTTCGCCGTCTGAATCTGGAGTTTGGTGGCCTTGGCTTCAGGCACCAGCAATCCGCCTGCACGCACGAAATCGGGGATGAGTGTGACCATCAGAGAACGCTTGGCGTCATACTGGCACCCCAGGTTGCAGCGACCGCAACCAATGCAATCCAGCGTATTGCTGGGCACGGTAATCGGCTCCGGCAGCCGGCCGAGAAAACCGTCAAAGTCGATTTTATTTTTCCGCAGCCTCTCAAAGCCCTCGCGCAATGTATGCGCGCCAATTGTAATCACCCGCTCTTCCAGCGGATGAACGTGGAGCAGCGGACTTAAAACATCGTACTGGTGAAGAAGGTCGTTATAGTCGAGCTGAATGCCCAGGTTCTTCCAACGGTCCTGCATGTTCTGCCACCAGAAGCCCTGTGGCTTGAATGCAACCGAGTTGTTGACCACGGTTGATCCGCCTACGCAACATCCCTGTTGAAAGAGAAATTGCTGGTCCTGGGAAAGGGTAGCAGCGGCGTTCATGTAAAGCCGCGCCGATGAGTCGAGAAATGTCTGCACAAACTGTTCGTTCGTGATCAACGGCCCGGCTTCCAACAGGATGACTCGCGCCTTCGGATCCTGCTCTTGTATGGTGCGTGCGGCAACGCCTCCACCTGCACCCGAGCCGATCACGCAATAAGTACGCTGGCCCACAGGTTTTCGCACCACTTCACGCGGCGCTTTGCAATTGGCATGAAGCAGTTTGGCGGTCTCCGTCTCCGGAGGATGCGCCAGGTCCGGGCCGCTGGGCGGATTCCACGATCTCTGCTGGAACGGTTTGTAGCCAATTGCCTCCCAGACTTTAGGCCCGTCCAGATATGCGATGCCGAGAACAGACTTGAACAAAGTGAGAGTGACAATCGTCTTGACTAGGTCTTCTTCCTCTTCAGGCGCAGTTTCAATCAGGCGATGGAACATCTGATCAATCCATTCCGCCCGCTTGCGTTTGGAAACCGCCAGAAAGTGCGCATGGCCGAAAAAGCTCTTCACTCCATACCACAACTTCACCAGCAGCCGGCGAAAAGGCGATTTGGGGAAGATGCGCGGTCCATACAGCGGCAGCAGGGCGAGAGTGCCTAAGAGCTGAAGAAAGACCGCGGGCTGGATTTCATGCATAAAACGAGTCATTTTTTTGACGATCTGGCGCCCGGAGACTTTCAGATCGCCTTCGCCAAATCCGAGGATCGCTTCAGCAAACGCCGCGACAAAAGGCCTGTTTACATGCCAGTAAAGCCAGGCAAGGCCAATGAGCAATTTCCGTAGCATAGCGCCTCCAAATCGCACTCTTTCATCCGGCTATTCTTTGCAACGAAATACCGGGCCCTGCAACTATAGTGATGGTTGGGCGACAAGTGTATCGCAATACCAGCCGGCTCTGCGGTCAATCACTGAGGCGTCACGATTCCGGAAACTTTCCAGCTTTCTTTCTATGATTCGGGCACTTATATCTTTTCTACCTGTGATGTTTGCCGCACACGATCAAGAACCTGGTGCGATCCGTCAACTCTCTCGGCAAAGCATCGCCAAATTTCGCGTTGCGCGTTGTGAGCGGATAACTCTACCCGGGGAAAGAAGGATTTCCTCGCAACGGCGTTTCGACCACCGATTTTTCTTGCGGAATTGTTTTAGATTGCCGCCGGACGGATCTCATCCCGGCGCTCAAGAATATTCAGAACGGATTTCAGTACCCCTTCACGCGAATCACCGGTGACAAAGCTGTTTCCATCAATGTCGGGCCGGGTCCTGCCCATTTGCAGGATCGGGGCTTCAGGAAGGTAATGCCGGATGGTATGGCCGATTGCCTGCTTCATCCTCGGCTCAACGCTATCCGCCACCAGAACAATATCAAAGTTCTGGCTGTGGCATGCCTGGTCCACATCTTTAAGGCTGGATGCAGTGCGAACGCTGTATCCGGCTCGCTCAAGCCAATCAAGCCGCAAACGGAGAGCAGGTTCCGTTGCCACAATCAATAACAGCACAGCCGGGGGGTGTTGAGCCATTAAAAGTACCATTAACCAAGGATTAAGATTACTTTAAACGCCTTTGGGACTTTAGGACAGGGTGGCCGATCACACCCTTTATTTTCATAGGTTTGAATCTACATGCCTCAGCTTGCAATTAAAAACTCCAATAAAGGTGCACGTTTAAATAAGTGTGCTCTTAGGTAAGGAGGTGTCAACAGGTCAATTCGTTACACGCTGGTTCCAGAAAGTAAAGTTAGATGCACAATTCTCCTTACTTCTGAGAAACAAATTTTTCTCCGCACAAGAGCAAAACCCAAAAGGCTTGCGATAAGCTTCCAACAGGATCCCGACTATGTCTAGTGCCGCCCCAGCTACGCCGCCTATTGCTTATACGCTGAAAACCATCCTGCGGCATAAACCCTTTCGCATCCTCTGGATAGGGCAATTTGTCAGTATTTTCGGCGATTTCCTGGCTCTGTTCGGCGTAATCAGCCTCATTACCTTCCGCTGGCATGGCACCGCAGTGCAGGTAACACTGGTGACCATTGCTTACATGCTGCCTCTGGCGGTGATTAGCCCTGTGGCTGGCGTGTTTGTTGACCACTGGAATGTAAAGCGTCTCATGGTTGCCAGCGACCTAAGCCGCGCCGTGCTCATTGTTCTGCTGCTTTTTGTCCATGACATTACCCAGATTTGCGCCATCTTCTTCGTGTTGAGCGCCGTCTCCAGTTTCTTTGCTCCCGCTCAATCGGTTACTGTGCGGACCATTGTCCCCCTGGAAGGATTGCTGGCCGCCAATGCCCTGATGGCCCAGGCATTTTATGTTGTGCGACTGTTGTCTCCGGCAACCGCGGGAGTGCTGGTGGCATGGCTTACGGAAAAAGCCTGCTTCTATCTGGATGCGGCCAGCTTTGTGTTTTCCGCCTTGATGATTGCGCAACTAACCATCCAGCGCCCGTCGCGCTCAGGAGAGAAAACCATGAAGTCTCTTTCCCAGGACTTTCTTGCCGGAAACAAGTTCATCTTCTCCCATGCCGGGCTGGCATTTGTTTTTATCGCGATGGCCGTAGCTATGTTTGTATTAAGCTCGTTCAGCCCACTGATCTCCATCTATATTCGCGACTCTCTCTCCGCTGGCATCTTCTGGTTCGGCATTATCAGCGCGATGGTAGGCCTGGGCATGATTGTCGGCACACAACTCGTCAACAGCCTGGCGAAAAGCCGGTCAAAGCCGCACGTGGTGCTGGGAGGACTGCTTTCACTTGGCATTGGCGCAGCTCTGCTGGGAGCGTTCCACAACATCCCCATGGCCGCGCTCAGTACTTTTACCATGGGCTTTGCCATAGCTTTTGTCTGGGTGCCAGCGCAAACCATGTCACAGCAGGAAACCCCTCATGAGATGGTGGGGCGCGTGAGCAGCAGCTTTATGTCGCTCATCGCCGTCGCCCAGGTGCTCGGTCTTTTGCTTTCCGGCTATCTGGCACAAAAGCTGGGGATCAGGCCGCTGTTCATCTCATGTGCTGGCGTGCTTGCCCTGCTTTCAGCCGCTGGATATTTAATGCTCCGCGGACGCCCGCAAGCGGCCGCTCCAGCAGCACCATCTGCGGTGGCCAGCCCGGAATAGGCTCTATTGCTCTTCACCTAGAAAAATCCGCTGAGAACGCGACCCTAACCTTATTTCCCGTGGCTCCAATTGCACCGCTCCAGCCGCCAATACGCCTACGAGTTTCCGCTTCTGGTTACAGGTTACTTTCGTGACTTTGTGGCCATAGGCGGTTTTGATTAAGATTCGCTCATTGTGCCGCCTGCGTCACAGGAAAGCATGGCACGCCGTGGCCGCAGGCATTATTAGGAGAAGAAGGTGAACTGTAACTGGCGCCATGCACGCCTGCAATGGACGCGCCCACTCATTTTTAGCTGTCTGCTGGTCGCTTTTTCATTGTTCCCATACCAACCGAGTTATGCCCAAGCAGCCGCGCGAAAAGTAAAAGTTCGCGTTGAACCTGAATATCCTGACTTGGCCAGAAGGAACAACATCACCGGCAGCGCGCGTGTTGAGCTGCACGTATTACCTGACGGCAAAGTAAAAGATGTAAAAGTGCTGGGCGGTAATCCAGTCTTAGCTCAGGCCGCTGTAACTGCCGTAACCAAATGGAAATATGAACCTGCGTCAGGGGAATCTACGATCGTCCTGAAGTTTGATTTTAATCCGTAGCTGTTTTCTGTTCAGTCTCTCCTTGTCGGTTTCTTTTTTAGGCCCGGATATTAAGGTGATCCGGGCCTTTTTTGTCCCACGTAGAATACCTGTACATTCGCGATAAAGCCTGGTTGTGCTTCGTGCCAAATAATCCATAAGCTCATGTACTGAAGCTTATCCGTAATATTGAAAAAGCCTGCTCGATTTTTATTTTCTAAGCTATTCTCAGTTCATCTAGCCAAAAAAATTTGAATTCAAATTTAATCATTCAATTAATTTGCAAATGCAACCATCTTCTTTGCTATGTCCGCAGTGCCAGTCTCAGGCCGTTTCACCGCAGGGATTTTGTCCGCAGTGCGGAGCGTTTACAGTTTCAGTCTCGCGTCGCACACAGCCAAGATCGTTGGGCTCGCGCAATCCCGGTAAGCTGATTGCAATTTGTCTTACCATCCTGGTGGCTGGGGCGGTCTTACTGTTCACTGTGGTTGCTAAAAGCGGGTTATTGAGGAAGCTTTCACCCAAGATTGAACGGAAAACACAAAATATCCCGGCCGGCGATATGCCGGTGGAACATGGGAAGGCAGCTGATCCCAGCGCCCTGGAATCGCATGGAAAGTTATATTTCGTGCCAATGGGAAGGCAGGCAATTTTGCCGCAATCATTGGCGGATTATTATCAACAGAAATTCAACATAGAGATAACAGTGCTTCCTGCGCTTAAACCCGGTCCATTGGCATGCGTAGCGGGGGAAAGGAAATGCATTGCAGAAGAAATGCTGATCCAGACGGAAGAGGCATTCCCGGAAATCACACGCGATCCTGCTTCTGTGGTGATTATTCTTACAGATGAAGACATTTACCCTCGATCGCTTGGCTGGGACTTTACTTATAGCTTTCATAGCGGATACCACGTTGGCATTGTTTCCAGCCGGCGAATGGACCCTGCATTCTGGGGCGACCCCACCGAATCAGGCCA